>SDBU01008400.1_pt1 | contig 11749 bp, 10 predicted proteins | sample 2277071 | NCBI WGS metagenome assembly SDBU01 (sample SAMN10397929, study PRJNA504765) | marine sediment metagenome | isolation source: marine sediment core GS08_GC12, 126 cmbsf | place: Arctic Ocean: Gakkel Ridge, Loki's castle | collected 2008 | reverse complement strand
CAGCCTTTATTACCTTTGCCACTGTCTTCCAGTCATGGCCCGTTGCTCTTGCTATCTCTGCCTTGTTCTTACCCAGTTCCCATAGTGTCTTTATTGTTGGCTGCAAAAGTATCTATAGATGATTATTTTAACTTTTATAATAACGAAAGGCTGCATTCGGCTCTGGGGTACTGCCCACCAGCAGAGATATACTTTAATAAAGATCATATTGTTTCTAACATAAAAGTATAGCTATACCTTAGTCGATATTTTGTCTTGACAATGGGGGTAACCTTACACATAGAGAATATTATTTTATAGGTGGGGTACTTTTCAACTGAAGAAGTGGGGTACTTTTAGGTTAACACAAACAAAAGCGTAGTGCGGGAAATCCGTATGCTGCGTTTGATGTGGCGGGAACTGGAAACGTACTGAAATTATTTCAGTGGCGCGCCAGTTCTCGACCTGTCATTCGCCACCAACATTGAACCACTTCGCCAGCACCTTTGAACCAGTCATCCGGTATTATAACCAAATCCGAAAAAAATAGTAAAGATATTAAATCCAAAAACCATTTCTTTATCCTCCTTTCCTTTAAGCAATTGATATTATTTGGGCCTGTTTTGTTTCCTTATGGAATCACCCTCCATTAGAACCTGGTAAGATGAGTGGGCAAGCCTGTCCAGGGCAGAGTTACCAAGTATCGGATCCGGAAAGAGTTTCTGCCATTCCTCCGGAGCCCTGGCAGAGGTAAAGATAGAAGACTTTATCTCATGTCGCTCAATAATGATCTCATAAAGATCTTTTGCCTCTTCTCTTGTCATGGACCGTATAGCAAAATCATCTACCACAAGTAGTTCCGGTTTTAGATAGTGCCTTAGGGCCCTTCCATGGGTACCATCAATAATTGATAGTTTTAAGTGCTCAAACATCTTGTCAGCCCTTACAAATACTGCATTATGTCCTGCCTTTAAGGCAGCAAAGGCCAGATGCCTTGATAAATAAGTTTTCCCGACCCCGGTGGGACCAAAAATAAGGACTGACGCGTGGGTCTCTAGAAAGGCAAGATTCATAAGTTTTTTTACAAGATCCCTGTCATAGGTAGTGGTGGTATTCCAGTCATAGCTTGAAAGACCGGTGACCCCTGCTTTTTTCATCTTTGAATTTAGCGCCCTGGCACTTCTTCTTTCAACCTCATCAGATAGGATCAGTTCTAAAAATTCCTCATATGAGAGCTTTTTAGCCTTTGCGTAGGATACTCTTTCAGAAAATGTGGATATCATCCCTGATATTCTTAAGTTTGTGATGAGATCTTTAAGTTCTTTTGAAATATTCACATCTCTCCTTAGTTTTTGTAATTGTTAAAATAATCTCCGTCCCGCATAAATTTTGACTTAGTTTCAAAAGGGGCGGGACCATCAGGCATTACCATTACTTTTTCCATATTATTTTTTAGGATGTTCTCAATTCTTTTAATATCATAGATGCCATATGCTTTTGCCTTCCTGCATGCTGCAGCGGTCCTGCCGGATCCGTATTTATCAGAGATTCGGAGTAGCCTCTGTACGCTTCTTAGCCTGTGCCAGGGATAGGTTCCAGAAAGCATAAACTTGATATAGTTACCAATAAGCGGATGCCTCTTCTGGCCCTCTTTTATCTGGTAGCCGGGATTTCTTAAAGTATATGGGGTAAGCTCAGCCGGATAATCGCTAAAATCAGTGGATCTTTTCCCCTTGTCCATCCTGGGGTGGGTCTTTACCAGAGTTCCCTTAAAATATATCCTTACCAATGCCGAATCTCCCCTTACTTCCACACTTTTTCCAATGTATTTTGTGGGAAGGCTATACAGGGACTTCCTAAACTGGATATGGTGGTCCGGATGGACCTTGCACTCAGACCAGTAAGGCGTGTCGTAGCGGCTCTCATCATAAGAAGCAAGCTGCCCTGCTTCAATACTGTCAAATACTTCCAGGGGGATCTTTTGCGTGGTTCCATGGATCCTTTTTCCTGCAGTACCGGTGCACCAGCATACGGCCCTTTCCTGGCAGTCACCTTTTGAGATGAAGTTTTCACCTAAAAAGAAGTTTCTCCTCACATAGGGAACCATTCTTTCAACATGGGGTTTTCCTTTTGCGTGGCCTATATTTGCGGGATCTACGGTAAACTCCCTGTACTGGGAGTACTCCAAGAAAGTCTTGTTAATTCTGGGACTGTATTTATCCGGCTTATCCACTGCAGGGCTCATATTATCCACAATAAGTACTTCAGCAATACCTCCAAAGTATGCCAGGCAGCTTCGCAGCCACCGATTACAGCTTCGGAGTCCTGGGAAAATGTTATATGCACATACATATGCCTGCTAAAGACTAAAGTGATAATGAAGGCATATGCTCTTCTCAGCCTTTTGGTTTCACTATCCCAGAGTTTTCCCAGATAGCCGAAATCAGCCTGGGCGTAAACTCCGGGTTTTGTCTCAGGAAGCCTCACTGTTACATTGTTTTTACCATAGGAGCCAAGGTGGTCCCTTACAAATCTGTAGAAGGCTGACTGGCTTACTTCAACACCATTACGGGCAAGTATCTCTACAATCTTTGTCCCCGGCACATCCTTTTTAAGGTAGGCCTCGATCTTATCCTTTACGGGAAGCAGGAGCCTGTCTCTTGGCGGGATATCCACCTTGCCTACTACGATGCCGATTTTTTTCTCAACAGATTCTATTAAGCTCGCTGTTATGGCATCCCTTCCGCATGTGGCAATATCTACCCCTATCTCTTTTGAGATATCCAGGTATTTATTTAAGGTAATCCCATGGATACCCATGATCTCTCTTACTTTTCTTTTGGATTGCCCCTGGCAAATCCTTAAGAAAATTTCTTTTAGCTCAATCATGTCCACCTTTCTGTATGCCATATAACTTCCTCCTATTTTTTTAGAAGTCATTATATAGCTTTTACTTGTTTAAGGTGGTTCAAAGGTGCTGACTTTTTACCACTAAAAGTGGTTCATAGTCAGTGGCGAAATCCACCCTTCAGTGGTTCAATGTAGGTGACGAAGGGTGGTTCATAGTTAGTGACGAAGGTGGTTCAATGTTGGTGGCGATTGACAGACCCTACCGAAAGTACCAGTGATGGATGTTTAGTAGCTTTAAATACCCTCATATCTGTTGGTACACCTCTACAGGGCAAGTGGCAAAATAAGTAATCTACTCATATAACTTAGGATACTACTAAAACCATGGATTATATTGAAATTATAATAAATATCTATATATAAATTGAACTATTAAAGAGTTGTGCTTACAACTCAGAGTTTTTAGCTCTTTGAAAACTAAATAAAAATATAGACTTAAATTGATAGATAAAACACTACCTCCAAGTGTAAAATATTTGATTAGCAAATAAAAAACATAAACACAAGGGGGTAGCGATGACAAAAGATGAAATCATCTTAAGTCACAGGCTTAGTTTACTATCAAGAGCCAAATCTATCAATAATATCTCTGCAGCCTGCAGGGACTACGGAGTATCCAGGACCTACTATTACAAGTGGGCAAAAAGGTTTGTTACCTATGGAATAGGAGGACTGGCCGAAAGACCAAGACCTAAACCCAAAATGCCTAACCAGACCAGATCTGATATTGTGGATAAGGTACTGGATTTCATAAAGACTTATCCCACTTATGGCCCGGCAAGGATTGCCAACCAGCTGGGAGGAATAGTATCTTCTGTTACCGTCTATAATATCTTAAAAAGGCGTGGCTTAAATAAGAGGCTGGACAGATTACTTTTACTGGAAGATATCCCTTCCACTGTAAAACTGGGATCGGTGATGTATAGAAGGCTAGACGAGGTAAAACCCTTACAGAGGATAAAAAGCCACCATACGGGCTATATGCTATCTGTTGACACCTTCTATGTATGTACCCTTAAGGGCATAGGCAGGATCTATCAGTTTACAGCCATTGATACATATTCCTCATTTGGGCTGGCCTATCTCTATACCGATAAGAGTGTAAAGTCCTCAGTGGATTTTATTACAAAGACAATTGATACCTTTAGGAATATGGGTATAACCGTGGAAAGGATCCTAACAGATAATGGCAAGGAATATACCACCCACTGGGATAGTGGGTACCACCACTTTGAAGAGCATCTCAAATCCATGGATATTGAGCACCGGTATACCAAAGTACGCCATCCCCGGACAAATGGTTTTGTTGAAAGGTTCCAGAGGACTATCCTTGAGGAATTCTACCAGCCGGCTCTTCTGAAGAGAACATACCATACTGTAGAAGATCTCCAATATGATCTGGACCAGTTTCTATATTTTTATAATTTTCAAAGAACGCATCAAGGCTATAGGACCAGAGGTTCTAAACCTTGTGATCTTTTATATAAAATAGGTGATTTATTATCCATTTCACCTTAAACTAATATTATATATTTTATACTTGGAGGTATAGTAACTGTAAGCACCAAGTTTGAATAGTACATATAAATAATTAATAAAATTTGACTATTCTATAATATTTGTATTATAATATCAAATTATAATAACAAAAGTTGGAAAGTATTGAACAGTTTTAAAAATGTTATTTGAAGTTTAGAAAAGTAAAACTCTATATTATATTCAGGCATGAGGAGGTGATAGTTCTGCCGAAAGTGGGGTTTGCTTAAATTAATATTTAGTCTGAAATTGACTCTAGGTGTCAGGCAAATCTCAAAAGAATTAAATTGCTACGTAGTTTAAAAAACAAAGTTTAGGAGGTAAAAATGAAAAAGTCATTATTATGGTTAGTAGTATTGGCGCTATGTATGTCTATGATTGTAGCATTCGCAACCGGTGGCTGTAAGAAAACCGAAGAAGTAGCAGAAAAAGAAGAGGCATCTGCAGAAGAAAGCACAAAAATATGGGAAATAGTAGATATACCAAAATTGGCTCCACATCCTTATTTTGACAGAGGGCTAGTCGGCTTAAAAAGAGCTGCTGAAGATTTCGGATTAAATGCTGTACAAAATGGATCTGTTGACGCAGATTCAGTAGCACAAGTTGGAATTGTAAACGACCTTATCGCAAAAGAGGTAGATGCAATTTTGGCTTGCGCGTTAGACCCCAATGCCTTGGTTCCTGTTCTTAAAAGAGCTATGGACGCAGGAATTTTAACAATGGCATATAGTTCTCCTGTAGAAGAATCTGCTATAACTTGGGATGTTCGTTCACTAGATGATCAAGAATATGCTGAGCATATGCTTGATAAACTGGTTGAATTTATGGGAAGTGATTCAGCAGAATATGTAATTTTAACTGGCCAAATCGATACTCCTGATCATCTTGTTTGGTTTAACTATATGAAAGACTATGCAGCCGATAAATATCCAAATCTAAAACTTATTTCAGATGTTAACATACCCCATGAAGAAAAAGCTGAGAGAGCTTATGCGATTACTTTAGATTTGGTTAAAACTTATCCAAACCTAAAAGGAGTAATTTGCTTAGGATCAGGAGGGGTACCGGGAGTTGCATTAGCCGTTGAGGAAAAAGACCTGGATTTAGCAGTTGTAGGGACAGGTACACCAGAGGCTTGTGCTAGAGGATTAAAGAATGGTTCTCTAAGTTTAGCGTCTCTGTGGGATCCAGCAAATATATCGTATGTTACCGCTTGGGTTGCATATATGACACTAGAGGGAAAAGAAATTACGGATGGAATGGAAGTTCCAAATCTGGGTAGTAATATTAAAATAAATGGTAAAATTATTATTCCTGGTAGTTATACTGATTTCACTGCTGAAAATGTAGATGACTATAACTTCTAAATTTGTAGGTTTTTTTGGCAAATTTAGTAAATATATACTGTCAGTTAAGTTTTTTATAAACTTAACTGACAGTAAAGGTTTAAATTAATCTTCAAAAATTCCTTTATAAAATTTATATTTCAAATTTATGTTATACGGGTAGTCACTTGGCAAAATAGACACTGCGTATAGCATACGAGAAAATTTTGAACAGTTTATATTTTTTTAGTCCCGGCACAATAGGAGGATGTTTTTGCTTAAAATGCTAATATTGAAGTCTATCAAAAAACAGCACGATCATCACAATTGTTCTTGAATAATAAAATAATATTAAAGGATAAAATTATAGTTTTTCTGTACTACTATGCGTAAGAGTGACTGAGTCATATGGATACTCTAATAATTTGCCAGAGCGGGCAGAGTTCCACACACTTTAGTGCGTGGATGAATGGACAGGCGACGATATGATAAAATATACAAATGGAGACATACTTAAGCGGCTATGGAGCATACAGAACAGAGTATCATATAGTATGGATACCGAAATATCGGCGCCGTATCCTAAATCTTGGCATGAAAGAATACCTGGCAAAGCTTTTTCCGAAGATTGTAAAATCAATGCTAGGATGCACGATAATAGAATTTAATATCATGAAAGACCATATACATATGATAATGATTCCACCAAAATACGCAGTTAGTGATGTGATAAAAAAGATTAAGAGAGTAAACTCATTAAATCTCCGAAAAAAGTTTGACTGGCTAAAGAAAGTTTACTGGAAAGAGGAAGTTGTATGGCCCCCCGGATATTTTGTTTGAACAATAGGAATAGATGAAAAAGAAATAATCAAATATGTAAAATGGCAGCAAAGCTTGAATTTAGGTAAGTGCTATGTGCGTGAGTTTCTACTTAATATTTTTGAGAAAGTTAGACAAATGAATAATGACTTTTTAAAATTAGAAAATATCAGTAAAAGTTTTATAGGAGTAAAAGCTTTAAAAAATGTGAACTTAACCATAAAAAAAGGTGAGGTACATGGATTGGTTGGCGAAAATGGTTCAGGAAAGAGTACCTTAAGCAAAATCATTGCAGGAGTTCTAAAACCAGATCCGGGGTCAAAAATTTTTATTGAAGGTAAGCCTGTATATTTATCAAGCTCAATTGATTCAATGAAAAAAGGTATAGAAGTAATATTTCAAGAATTTTCATTGTTAGAAAACTTGACTGTTGCCGAAAATATCTCTATAGGAAAAATTGTTGAACGAAGTGAATATTTAATTAATTGGCGGAGAATCAAAAAAGATGCTGAAATCATATTAGATATGCTGGGGATAAAAATTGATCCAGAAACCAATGTAGGTGATTTAACAATAGCAAGGCAGCAGTTAGTTGCAATTGGTAGAGCAATTAATTGTGATGTTAAGTTATTAATTATGGATGAACCAACTTCATCACTTTCACAAGATGATACCAATAATCTTTTCAAAATCATAAAAAAATTAAATCAGGAAGGCATATCTATCATATTTATTAGTCATAAACTAGATGAAGTCTTAGAAGTATCAAACAGAATAACTGTTTTAAGAGACGGGAATATTGTTGGCACTTTTGGAAGAAAAGATATAGATAGCACTAAAATAATTTCACTTATGATAGGTGACAAAATAACTGAGACTATTTTTAAACCAAAAAATTTTGGTAAACTATTATTGGAATTAAAAAACCTATCAAAAAGGGGAAGCTATAAAAATATTAGTTTAAAATTGTACTCAAAAGAGATTTTAGGTATTACCGGGCTACTCGGTTCCGGTAAAACTGAGCTAGCATTGTCCATTTTTGGTTTGAATAAACCAGACTCAGGAAAAATTATTTTTGATGGTTCTGAAATAAAAATTTTATCGCCCAATCATGCGAAAACACTGGGAATTGGATATATCTCTGAGGATAGACAAAAAGAGAATTTAATCATGACTAAATCGGTAAATATAAATATAATCATTACAATTATCAGCTCGATATTAAATAAAATTAAATTGTTAAGCAATAAGAAAATTAATGAAGTTGCGAATATCTGGATAAAAAAATTGAAGATTAAAGTTTCATTTAACGAAGTAAAGGTGAACACACTTTCAGGTGGTAATCAGCAGCGTGTCGTTTTAGCAAAATGGTTAGCTGTAAACCCAAAGGTCTTAATATTGGATAATCCTACTGTCGGTATTGATGTAGCGGCAAAAAGTGAAATATATAAAATACTTCACGACTTAGCTAATCAAGGCATGGGTATAATATTAATTTCCCCTGAATTTAAAGAAATTATGGAAAATACCAATAGGGTAATAGTTGTGAGCAGGGGCAAGGTTGTTCATGAGTTCGAAACTGATAAAACTACAAAAGAAGAGATTATTGAAAAATCTATAAATTCAAGTTATGTAAAATAATACGGTGATTAATTATGAAAAAATTAAAGTTAAAAGATAATTTTATTTTTTTAGTTGTAATTTTGCTCTCAATGCTCATTTATATTATTAATCCAGTCTTTTTTTCAATTGGAAACTTAATGGATATTCTAAGAGCAATTTCAGTTCCTGGAATTTTAGCAATAGGAGCTTTTTTAGTAATAGTTTCAGGTGGCGTCGACCTGTCATTTGGAGCTATAGCAACAGCTGCAATGGTCATTAGTGGAAAATACTTAGAGAATTTTAGTGGAAGTGTTTTTACTACATTTTTGCTTAGTGCAGCAATTGGGATGAGCTTTGGTGCTATTAATGGGTTATTGGTGGGAAAGTTAAAAATTCCTACAATTATAGCGACCTTAGGTACGTTTAGCCTTTTTAGAAGTGGTCTAATCCTTATTGTTACTAAAAGTACTGGTTATAATTTGCCAGAGCATTTTATTGAGTTTAGCAGAGTTAATTGGCTCGGAGTTCCAGTTCAAATATTTTTTTTCATAGGGGTTTCGATTTTAACATGGGCAATATTAAAGTATACCCTAATTGGAAGGGGAGTATACGCAATTGGGGGAAATTTAGAATCAGCATCAAGAATCGGATTAAATATTTTTGGTACTCAAATGTTTATTTATTGTTATGTAGGAATTCTAGCAGGGCTTGCGGGAGTTTTAAATATTTCTATTACTCAGCTATACTCAGCACGTTCTTTTATAGGAATAGAATTTCCAGTTATAACTGCTGTGATATTAGGCGGAGCCAGCATTGTTGGAGGAAAAGGATCAGTTCTTGCTACAATCTTTGGAAGTTTATTTGTTATAATAGTAAATAACGGGTTGATATTAATGAGAGTCAATCCCTATTGGTATAATATTTTTCTTGGTTTTTTAATTCTAGTAAGTATTAGTATTGATGCAAATCAAAAGAGAATTATTGCGGAAAGAGTTATTAAAGTAAATATTGACTAAATAAAAACAAATTAACTAGAGGATTTTATGAATAAACTTAAATTTAATAGTGCTATAATTAATTTATCAGTTATTTTTGTAATAGTATTTACAACTTTAGCAATATTAGTTCCAAATGAATTCCTTAGTATGAAAAATTTTCAGTCTATTGCATACAAAATTCCAGAATTTGGATTACTCTCATTAGCTATGTTACTCCCAATGATTGCCGGAGGAATTAATTTATCTACAGTTGCAACTACTGGGATGATAGGAGTGATTTGCTCAAAAATTTTAGCTACTTTCCTGTCAAAAAATGCTGATACAGGAACTATTATTGTATGGGTAATAATAATTATAGTGATAGCTTTAGTAATTGCGTTTTTATCAGGGCTATTCAATGGAATATTTATTGGGGTAGTTGGTGTTTCACCTATTCTTACTACGTTAGGAACATTGACTTTATATAATGGTATAGCTTTAAAAACAGCAGGTGGAGTCGGGTCCATAACAGGTTTTCCAACACAACTGCTATGGATAGGTAATGGAGAAATTCTCAATGTTCCAGTTCCCCTAATTATTTTTATAATTATAGGAATAATAATTTATTTAGTGACAAAAACGTCTTATGGTATTCAAATTTATTTAGTAGGTTCAAATCCCATTGCTAGTAAGTTTTCAGGTATAAATGTTAAGTCCGTTCTTATTAAATCATACGCTATTTCCGGAATTCTTTGCGGAGTTGCTGCGATTATTATGATGGCAAGATATAATTCGGCAAAAGCAGATTACGGGTCCTCATACTTGCTGCAAAGCATACTAGCAGTAATCATGGGTGGAACTAGTATTTCTGGTGGATCCGGAACTGTCCTGGGCACAGTAATTGCAATAGTAATACTCCAGATAATTTCTAGCGGTTTTAATTTAATTGGTTTTACTGGAAGCAGTTATGTTGCAGATATGGTATGGGGTTCTTTATTGATTTTTATTATAACATTAAATTATTTTGTAAGTACAAGTCGATTTACTAGTATAAAAAAATCCTTAAAATAAGAGACTAAAATCAAATAAGGAGATAAATATGGAAAAAATGACATCAAAAGAAAGAGTAGCTTATTCTCTAGATCATAAAGAACCAGACATGATACCCATTGATTTTGGTGGCGTTCACACTAGCTTACATGATTATGCTCATAGGAATTTAAAGAAATATTATAATCTTGAAGGTCCAGAAGCGAAAATACAAGATGTATTACAGCAAATTGTATTTCCTGATAAGAGGATATTAGAAAAATTCCAAGTAGATATAACAGGGATTTATTCTAAGCTGTCTTCTTCCTGGGAGCTTAAAATCGACCCTATTAAGGATGAATGGTCTGATGAGTGGGGAACTGTGTATGTTAAGCCAAAAGGCGGATACTTTTATGATATAAAGAAACATGTTATGAGAGACTTTACAATAGAAGACCTTAAAGCTTATAAAATGCCAGATCCTTCAGATAGCGAAAGGGTAAAAAATTTAAGAAAGGAAACTCTAGATTTACAAAATACTACCGATAAAGCATTTATTATTTTTAATGCTTCTTGGGGTTTGTGGGAGAGCTTGTGGCTTATGCGTGGATTTGAAGAAGCATATATCGATATTGCCGCAAATAAAAAGTTTGCTGAATATTTTTGGGATAAAATGCTAAATTGGCAAAAAAGTTATTGGGAAAATGTTTTAAGAGAGGCCGGAGATTTAATAGATGTTTTACAAATAGGAGATGACCTTGGAACTCAGCGAGGACCTGTCTTTAATCCTGAAACTTATACTTCTATGTTAAAACCGCGTCATAAAGAACTTGTTAGTTTTATTAAAGAAAGAACAAAAGCAAAAGTGTATATACACTCTTGCGGGGATGTAAGCTGGGCCATAAGTGATTTTATTGATTGCGGAATTGATATTCTAAATCCAGTTCAAGTGGGTGCATCAAATATGGATTCCAAAGTTTTAAAAAAGAAATTTGGGGATAAAATTACTTTTTGGGGGGGAGGTTGTGACACTAATGTTTTAACAGCAGGAAATCCCAAACAGGTAGTAGAAGAAGTTAAGCGAAGAATTCATGATTTTGCACCAGGAGGCGGATTTATTTTTGCATCAATTCATAATATTCAGGCAAATGTCAAGGCTGAAAATATAGCTGCAATGTATGAAACAGCCACTGACTATAGAAAATATTAAAATGATATAGAATTTGCAACCTAAATTAAAATGAACTAATTTTCAAGAAATATTTACAAAAATTAAGAGCACAATGAATGATAAATTTATAAGAACTTGCTCTGGATCACAATTCTATAATCCCCCAAAAGTTAACATGATCTAGGTTATCGGAGTAGACTAATGTCTTGGATAATGATGCTGATGTAAAAAACAGACAGAATAGAAAAATAAATAAGAAAAAGACAGTTCGGGGCATATTTTATGACAGGCAAGTATCCTGCATGCGAATTCCGGCTTATCCGGACACTGATTCCGGATTTATCCGGACAGTAGTTCCGGCAACATCCGGACACCTTGCGGATGTTAAAATTCTACAATAG
>SDBU01008399.1_pt1 | contig 11750 bp, 18 predicted proteins | sample 2277071 | NCBI WGS metagenome assembly SDBU01 (sample SAMN10397929, study PRJNA504765) | marine sediment metagenome | isolation source: marine sediment core GS08_GC12, 126 cmbsf | place: Arctic Ocean: Gakkel Ridge, Loki's castle | collected 2008 | reverse complement strand
GTACATGTACCACTGGCCCGCGCACACGGTCATCCGCGTGACGTTGATCACCGTCGGGATGGCCGTCCACACGTTGCACGCCGAACCCGGCACGCAGATGGTGAGGTAACACGGCCCGCCCTTCTGGCCCGATACCTCATGGACCCAGCCGGCGAAGTTCATCATGTTCAAGGTGGTCGGCTTCTCCACCATGAACACACGAGTTCCGTCACGTGCGATGACGGTGCCACGATCCGCGTCATAACACAGGGCATAACCCTCTCGCAGGGTCTCTGTCCCGGTGTAATACCCGCGGATCACCTTGACGAGTGAATTCTCGTACTGTACTCCCTGATGATCCATTACTGCTTCTCCTTGGCTTTGGACCCGTTACGTTTTTCCGAGTCCGCTGTTTACGGGTCCCCCGGGTAATCGCCCAGGGGACCCGGCCCGCAAAAGATCAGGACCGCCCTGATCTACGCACACACGACCTTGTTCATCACGCCCTGCGTCCTCCGGCTCCATGCGAGGTAGCAGTAGATGAGGTCCACGTAGGTCGTGAACACGTTGTGGTTCGACGGTGAGATGATGGGCTGACGCTCGACCAGGTAGAAGTCGCTCAGCACGTATGTCCTGAATGCGTTCAGGTTGGCGAAATACACCGGATCGAACTCCCCGACCTCGCCCACGCCGTTCGCGTCGAGGATGACCATGGGAACGAGCGGCTGACGCTTGAACGAGGTCAGACCCATGTACTTCGCCAGGTCTGACCCGATCTGGTCATTGCTCTTCCGCATGAACGCCTCAAAATCCACGAGCGTTTCCGTGTTGAGCCAGATGCGGTTATTCCGGGTGGCGCCCGGAGTCACCAGATCCTTCACCATCATCGGCGAGCGGAACTGGATTTTGTAGAACATCTCCGACATCTGCTTGATCGCAGCATCGTTGATGCTCACATACCCGCACTGGTACGAACGCCAGAGCGGTTTCCCGCCCGCGATTGCCACCGTGTTGTCGCCGGCTGTCGCCGGGACGATGCCGCCGACCGAGGTGAAGGCGCCACCGGCGCCACCGTAACGGCCGCCGTAGAAACCTTTCGCGTTCGCCGCTTGGCCGACAGCCAGCTTCGGCACCCAGTAGGGGAAACCCAACGGGGTGAGGTTGTCGACGTCCACCCCCGGGACCTGCCAAAACTTCTCCTCCATCTCGTTGGCGAGGTCCACCATCGCCGGCTGACGCCGGGTCTTGATGAGTTGGATGAACCCCTTCGACCAGCCGTCTTTGCTGGTACCCGATCGGTTCATCGCCATTTCGCCGCGCTCGATACTCCAGTTGGTGTCCGCACGGACCCAATCAGCCCGGAGGTTCGACACGACGTTCACGACGTTCACGGCCTCAGTCTCGTAGGCGCGAACGTGTTTTGCAGCGCCGGCCTTGTCCAGCACCACTCTCTTGGCGAGTGCCGTACCGCCCTGCAACTCGACTCGATCCTTTGCAAAGAGGCGGTTACAGACCTCGTATTGCTGGTAATCGAGCTCGAAGGGGAGTACGTTGTTCGGCAAGTTCTCCGTGGTGGTCTGGAGCAAATCCAGCATTGCGCTGGTTGGTATACCTGGCACTTCATTGCTCCTCAGTTACGCACGCTTACGACCTCAGAGATCGACTCCGAGTTCGGCCATCCTTCGTTCGACTGCCTGGATTGCTTTCGCATCTCCGGCTGGGACACCAGGGGATTGACGCTTCCTGGGCCTTGCCGATATCTGGGCGGCGCGACCCTTCAGTTCCTCTCTGACCTCGTTGCGTGCTTGTTCCTGGAGACGGTCCCGCTGAGCGATTGAAAGGGCATCTTGCAGGGCGGCATCGAGGTCATACCTCTGGCCGCGCTGGTCGTACCCGCCGACAATCGCCTTCGCGGAGTTCCACAACTCCACGCGAGCCTTGAGTTCGCTGGACTCCTCGCCCAGGTTCACGCTCGCTCCGGTTCCGTACACGTCCTTGAAGTTCTTCTGGACCGTGTCGCTGGCATAGAAGTTCTCCATCTGCTCGAACTCGGCGTTCTGCTGCTGCATCTCCGCTCGTTCGACGAACGGCAGGACGCGCTCGAGCATGGTTTCACGGAGCACGTTCAGGTGCTCTTCGGCTGACTTCAACGCGGCGGCGCCTTCATCGGTGAAGGTAGGCTCGCCGTCCTCGTCAACCATTGACTTCAAGGCGAAGGGTGTCTTGAGGTCGGGCCTCTTCTTCCCCTTGTCCTCTTCCGTGGGAGTGGCTTTCTCGATAGCTTCACGTCCGAGTTCGGCGTGTCTCGCGCTGATCGAGTCGAAACCATCGGCCACCTTCCCCAGAATCTCCTCGGCCTTGTCGCCGAGGCTGGCAATGGCGTCCGCGTCCCACTTCATGCGCTCCGCTGCGTGCGCGAGTCGTGCGTCAAGCTCAGGGGCTTCCTGCTCATCCTGGGCCTCCGACTCGCCTTCCTCTTCGGGTTCGAGGATGGGTTCAACCGCATCCTTGTCGCCTTCCTGCGGGACATCGGGCTTTTCGCCAAGGGCAGTTTCCGCATCCTTGGCCTGCTCACCGAGACCCTGTTCGCGTTCTTCCGTCAGGTCGCTGTCCGATTCAGCCGTCGCCTCTGCCATGAGCTCGTCGGCCTGCTCTTCCAGTCCGCCATCTGGCTTTGCCATCTGTCCTTCTCCTATATGGGGCTTCTCGCCATCGGGCGAGGTAGTTCCCGTAACGAACGCCGGGCGCCGTAGAAACGAAAAAGGCCGGACCGCTGTGCACAGTCCAGCCTTTCAATTTCTACACTTGCGAGCCGATGATCAGTCGGCTACGCCCGGTTTGTCAGTTTTACTTCATGCCTTTGATGATGCCTTTCGCAATCAATCGGGCTGCATATTCCTCAAGCAATCCCTCCATGTTCGCCCGACTGTACTCTGCGAGAGCCACCAGTTCGCGGGTCACGTTTGTTGCGACCGATTGCGCCGTCGAACATTTGGCACGGAACGAACCAATATCGGCCTGTCGTTCCCTCAAGAGCCGCTTAGACGCCGCAGCGAGCAATTCATTGAACCGCTCTGTCATTCTTTCGCGTGCTTCTTCTTCTGCCTGCGTTGCTGTCCGCGCAGCATTGAGGTAGAAGTCGGTGGCTATCAGTGCGTCGGCTGTCGACCGCCTCACAAGTTCTTGTAGTTCTGCTACCTCCTTGCCCAAGTCAATAAGAACCTTCGCCTGGACACCACGGCTCACGACCTTACGCTTCACAACCTTTTGCTTCGCCATCGCTCAATCTCCTATGGGGCTTCCCGCCGTAACTGGCGGGGTAGTTCCCGGTCACGCATCTCCGTAGCCCCCCTCATTGTCGTGAAATCCCAAGTCCTTCATACACGCCTTGCGGTGCGCCCGGTCCTCGAATACCATCGCGCCTGTCCTGTCGTAGTGGTGCCGGTTCGCTTTCGCGCCCTGCTGGTTCAGCGCATCCGGTATCTGGGCTGGGTTGATCCCCATGCCCTCCGAGGTCATCGGCCATTGCGGGTTGTGCTGGCCCTTGGCGGCGTCCTGCGGCATGTGCTCGGCCTGCAATGACCGATCCGCCCGCTGCCCCCGCGCGTCCTTGACGGAGCCCGGGGCCTGGCCCATCGGGAACTCCCGCTCGATGATAACGCCGTCAGTCGTCTTGTAACAATAGGTGGCGATGATTATGCCTCCGCACAAATCATGGCGTTAGTTCTTGCGCAGTCTCCCCATCGTATTTTCGCTGCCGCGTCATACGCTCTCGCGGCTTCTTCCTCAGTTGGAAAGACGCCAATGTGGGTTCGGACAATTACTGAACGCCACTTGCTTATCTTTGGCATCCAACTTATTCCTTTGTAGCGACTCGTTGCTTTCCGATGCCTCATCTTGATCTTGCCCGCATTGGCGTGGTTTTCGCTATGCGTAACGATCCTGAGATTACCTCTCCTGCAATCCAGACTGTTTCTGTTTATATGGTCCACAACTTGACCATCTCCTGGCTTACATCGAAGTATCATGCGGTGAAAGTACTCCGGCCGGAATCTTCCGTTTACCATTTTCGTGTTTGCGGTTGCGTAGACATACTTGCCGCACACCGTCGCCGTCCACTTGCGCGAGAACGCCAACGGCGCATCCAACTCATCAAAGACCATCACATCGCCGCTGGAAAGTGCCACACTTGGCATCAGGTATTCCCTCCTGTCGACGCGGGCTTGGATTGCGCCCCCAACCGCGGCGTGTTCGACCTGGGCCGCGCTGGCCGCTGCTTCCTGCTGCCGCCGCCGCCCACGCTCACGCTCACCTTGGGCCTCTGCCCGGCGACGGGCGTCGCACCCTGCCCGGGCCGCTGCAACCGGATCGGCCCTGTCGCCTCGGCGACCTCCTGCTGCGCGGTCAGGTACAACTGATCCATCCCCTTGAGATGGAAGTATTTCGCGGCCATCTTGACGAACGCGGGCGCGTTGAACATGCTCCCCTGCATCATCGAGATCTCCATCGTCGGCATGACGACGCGCTCGAACCAAGCAAGAAGGTTCTGTAGCTGTATCTGGGGCGTTTGCCGCTGCATGGAGTACGGATGCACGTCGATATTGAAGTCGTGGAACTCGCCCTCTCTGTGATTCGGGCCGAACGTGAACGGCACCTGGATATTCGCGTCGGGCGTCTCCATCGCCAACTGCATCTCGTTGACCGGGTCCGTCAGGAGGTAGTAGGCTTGCTTCTGCTTGATCGACTTCACGAACCGATGCACACATGACCGCATCGCGTCCATCCGCACATCCGCGTTCTGTTGCGTCCCCAGGAACTCGGTCGCCGTGTTCGCATCGGACCCGTACCCGCCAACCTGCTCCAAGTTGCCGGCACGCTTCGAGAAGTCCAGTTTGAGCGATTCGATGTAGGCGAAGGCGTCGGGATTCACCCCGCCCAGGTGAAACTCCTTCATCGCGTCCACGTTGTCCACGGCGACCATGTCCCCGTCTATCGCCGCCTTGACCCGTTCCGCGTCCTCTTTCGCCCTGTGCGAGTAAGCCACAATGGTCTTGTCCCGTTCGGCTCTCCGCGCCTCACGCCGGGACATCGCATTGATCAGGTCATCCATGACGAGCAGCACGTACATCGGCGGCAGGTCGAAGATGTTGTCCGGGACGTTGCGATAACCGAGCATGTCATACGGCCCCTCTTCCGGCCCATCCCAATCAATGATCCGCAACGGATCGTTGCGCTGCTTGCTCGCTTCGAGCGTGATGATGACGCTCCCCTTCGACGCCCACGGATTGTTCGGCGGTATCCACAGGTCGATGAGGCTGACGGTTTTGACGAGCCTGTTGTCCCCTGGCTTGCCGCTGAGTTCGCGCGCCTCATGCTGACTTGCGGGCTTCGACGTTCCGTCCTGCTCCATGTGGTCGGTGTTCTCAAACAGCCCCGAGTCCAGGACGTACTCAACGGGCAGGTCGTAGTAGTTCCCCTCGAACATCGCCTCTTCGCGCCTGCGCGCTCGCGGGTCGATCAGGTAATCGTTCAAGGAAATCTCGTCGGCGTAGAACTGGCCGGGGTCGTGGAGATAGCCGCCGAGCTCCATGCCTGCCTCACTCGGCCCCAGCCCCGACCGGATGATGCCAGGCCCAAACAGACTCGCGGTGACCACCGATTGCAGCGTCTGCTCGAACTTGATCATCTCGTCGAGCTTGTTCAGCGCCAACTCGAAGTCCTCGCAAAATGGCGTCACCTCTCCCGACTTCTTCGTGACCCAGTGCTTCGGGTTCTGACCGACGAGGATCCCCGTCAACGTGGTTACCGCCATCTCCAACATGGCCGCCGGTCGCCGTGGACTCGTGGACTGGCCGTACAGGTGCCCGACGAATGCCTGGATGCCCTCTTTGCGCCGCTTGCGGAACTGATCGACCATGACGTTCGAGCGGTCAATGGCCTCGCGCAGCCGAGTGATGAAGTCGCCCTCGGACTGGCGCCACGCCTCCCGATCCGCCGCCTCTTGGGGGTCTCTGGTCAGCCTGTCAATGACTGCGTTGCCGGTTGTCACCATGTCTATTTCCCTGGCAAGCCTGTCGGTGGGGGCGTCGCTGAACCATTGACATTCCCGCACCCTTCGCAGTAGCCACCCAGTATGTGACCGTGCTCGCAGCACTGCTCCACACCCACGGGCGTTTCGTCGTAACAGGAAACACCGCCGGCCTGGACCTGGAGAACCTTCCCCAGCCGCATCCTGGCGTCTTCGAGATGACGGTAGGCCAGCATGATGTTCGCCTTCATCTCGGCGTGCTGCTCTGTGATAACCACGGCACCAAACGCCGCGAAGATATCTTCTGCGCGGAAGTCACGATGGCCCATCAGAGCCCTGACATCCTTCTTGACGATCTCGATGTTGACCCTTTGCGCGTCCACAGTATCCTTGAGCAACTGCGGTTCGTCTCCCATCTCAGACTCCTCCTCTACCTTGCATCATTCCCATCCGCTCGACTCCTTCGCAATCCGCGCCTGTTGCGCACGCCACTCGAAGCTGTACGGCACGACCGCTCGCGTCCGCTCCTTCCGGTAGCGTGGCATGTCCAGACATGCCCTGTAGGCCAACGCGCAGGCCACCACGAGGTCTCCGTGCCTTGCTCGCACCTCCACGGGCAGGTCAGCCCGCGATTGGTGTGTGATGCGCCCAGAGGCGTCGTAGATGTACTGTCTGTGCTGGTCGAGCGTGGTCAGGCTGTGCAGACGCACGGTGTCATACTGAAGCGCGTCTGTCCACTTGCCGAAGAGATACGGCGAACTGGCCTCGCCACCCGCCCACCCGTAGGACTTGGCGTCCAGCTCCATGACCCGGTCCATCGGCTTCGACCGCCAGACCATCGGGTAGCCGCACTCGTCGAGGATAGTCCGCAGTACCGTAATCCCGTGCATCTTCCGCACGCAGCAGATCAGGGCGTCGTTGTAGAACCGGGCGAGCGCCACGGCGATTCGCCCCAGGTCGGCCGGCCGCACGGTGTTCGAGGCGTACTCAGCGGCCTGCTCCTTGTTGTCGGTGAAGAACACCTGAATCGTGGAATCGCTGGCCCCTACGCCCTCGCCCACGTCAATACCGACGCCGCACGTCCGCCGCAGGCCGAGGACGCCTGCGGGCAGCACCTCGGGCGGCGTCTCAGGCATGCGGAAGATCTTGATAGGCCCTCGGTCCTGCTGCACCAGAGCCGGATGCTCGAGATGCACGCTCTCGACGCCCATCGCCTTTGCCTCCGGGTTCCAGGCCAGGGTCATCATCGGCTTCTCGATGCGCGCGGCCTGCCACGCAAGCCATTCGTTATCAAACACAGGCTGCCCGGCCTGAGCGTCCCACGCTCTTTCGTACTCTTTCTCCCAGCGCCAGCCGGGGAGTCCTGCCCTCTCGCCTGCGATGACCTCGGCGGTGAACGCGATCGGGTCGGCCTGGTACGCAAGGTCGACACTCACGAAGCCCGTCTTGGTGGGCCGCGCTGAGACGCCCTGGCATACTTGGGTTGGCTCAGTAATCGTCAACTCCATCACTCCCGCCAGTCAAACTTTTCGCAGGGCGTGGAAAGCTCACGCCCAAGAACATGCTGCTCGATATGCACGGCGAGTCTGTCCGCCTGATACATGGGGCCGCTGTCCACGTTTCCCGCCTTCACGCCTTCTTTCTGTGCCTTTTGCACTTGGCGTCGTAGGCTCCAAATGCACCGAGATACACACACCGCTGCCTCATTGGTCATGTCATCCTCCCTCAGTAATCAACATCGGAGATGGTGTCCTGGCAAAGGTGCTGGAAGAAGCCGGGGTTGGCAGTGGACAGAGCCACAAACCAGCCACCGCCGCGAATGCAAGGGCGAGCCGCCACGTAAGCGTCCGCGAACTCATCCTGGTACGCTGCTTCATCGCTGAATATCCCCGAAGCGGTGCGCTGCCGAACGATTGCGGCGCCCTGCGGGATCGCCCACAGGGTCGAGTTGTTGTCGATGAACCTCACCCTGTTCCCGATTTTCTCGTACCGCGGCATGTCGGGAACCGCCGGCATGTGGTTGAGGATGAACTTGATTCGACCCAGAAGCCCGTCGCCCACGTTCTCGTCGCCGACCGCATCTTCCTCGCGCTTCGACTGGAGCATGATGAGCCGCCCTGCGTGGAACATGGCATCCCACAGGCTCAGAGCAGAGAACAGCCAGGTCATAAGCATCTGGCGGCTCTTGACGATCGCCAGCAGCCGGTTGTGCTGCCACAGCCGAACCAGATGCCCGATATGCGGTCGATCCCAGGGGAACGGCTTGATCGGATGCTCCTGGTCGTGCTGATCGCAGGTGAACACGAACCACTGGAGGAAGTGCATGGGATCCCGCCGCGCCCACTCCCAGCGGTAGGGCACGTTCTCCTGTGTAATGTCCTCGACTTGGATCATGGAGCATCCCTGTTCGCCTCCACCCCGCCCTGTGTCCGGCGCTCGATGTCCTCGCTGAGTTCCGCCCAGTAGAGCTCGTAGACCACTGCATCCCGCGTGGCCTCGAAGCGGTGGTAAAAACCGGGGTCAACGCTCATGCTGTCGCCTGGGCGCAGGACGGTGACGTCTGGCACCCCTCCGTCTTTCGCCCACACCCGCACGACGATCACCCCGCTCTCGACGTGGAAGAAGTTGTGCTTCGCTCGGTGCAGGTGCTCGGAGCAGTAGCCCCCAGCCTTAATCTGAAGCCGGTACAACTCGACCGTCGGCAACTTGATCAAGCAGACAGTCGAACCCCAGACCTTACCCTGCATTTCCATCGCTGGCCCCCTTGCTTTCGCGGTCAGCCCGGCATGACACAATAGTCTGGCACGTCGGGCATAACTTTCGCCGCGCCTCATCATCGGCGACGCAGTCGAAAATCGTTCCGCGCCAGCCACATTTCGGACACCAAACACGTATGTCAACGCTCATTTCCGGGCTAGGGGTTATTGGCATCTCGGCCTCTCCCCCCTGCATTTCCATCAGTCGGCTCCTTCAGCCCTGCCGCGTGCGCCTGGCGCTCGAGTTCCTCTTGGCTCATCTTCGAGAGGTCGACCCCGCCAGTGACCTCGACTTTTCGATGCTCGGTGACGATCCCCAAAACCCTGTCAAGCTCCTTGGCGGCATCCAGCCGGCTGTACGTCTTGAGGCTGCGGCCCTTGTCCGTCTGGCCGATGCTGTGCAACAGAGCAGTGTTCACGCCATCGGCCTTGAGTTCGGCAAGCGTCTTCTTACCCGTCAGCCACGGCTCAAATTCAGCCATGTCCCCGCTGAATGCCATCTCTGCGATGACGCACTTGACCCTCTCCGGTGTGATCCCGCGCTTCTCAAGCTCTTCGGATATGGCCTGAGCGATCTCAGGTTTTCTAAGGTTCTCCGAACCGATGCTGTAATCAGACTTTTCGCTGTAACCAGCCTCTCTTGCTGCCCTTGCCGAGTTGAAGTGCTCAAGATAGTGGAGGACAAACTGCCGTTGCTTCTCGGTCAGGTTGTCCAGGGCACTTGCCAAGGCCACACTTCCCCAAAAGAAAAACGCCCAAACCACCCATTGCAATGGTTCGGGCGTGTGGCTTCTGAGTCCTGCGGGAGCTACCCGCATCGGCAATAAAGTCTACGCTACGTCACGGCGTTGTCAAGACAGATGTTGTAAATGAGCGTCCCTGCGCGTTTCTGCGTCTTTTTTTCACGGTTTACCACCCCTCCCTCGGGTCTTTGGCCTTCTTCAAGTCGGCACGGAACCAAAGCGGCCGAGGGCCACGGATGGCAGGGGTTGGCAGGCGTCCCTCACGGCGCCAGCGCTGAATGGTGGACTTTGAGACTTCGTACCAGTTTGCGAGTTGGCGCATTGTGAGCGGCTTCTCGTCGGTCATTTCGCGTGCTCCGCATCCGCACAGTCAAAGCAGATCATCGGATCGGGTAGGCCTTTTCTGGGATCAGCACAGGGCACCAGTTCACCATCCTTGATTTCACGGTGGCAGACTGAGCAAAACCACCTCTTCTTGAGTACTGGCGCCGTCCAAGGAATCAGACTCTCGCCATAGCCGCCGCACTCTGGGCACTGGCCATCGCAGCACCCCAAGCCGTTGATCGAGCACGGCCAATGTGGCTTGCCGTGCCAGACGATCCTGTCCGGTTCAATGCGCAGCCACCGCATGAGCCACAACATCCAGCTCCGTTTTCGCATCGTCAGTCCTCCTATCCCAACGCCACGTGAATCCGACCCGGAAACCAGTTCTGGATTGCGTGGAGCACGGCGTCACAGTCGCCGACAACGACCTTCACGCCATGCGCCTTGCCGACGTCCACGAACTCCCGTTGCTCCGGGCGCAGTGAATCCCGGCCGACCTTGACCTCGACGAAGAACGACCGACCCCACATCATGCAGAACAGGTCAGGGATCCCTTTGGACCCCCACAAACCCTTGCGCCGTCCGCGTCCTGGGCCCGGCCCCTGGTGCGTCGTGTAGACGTACCCGCCAAGCCTACCGATCGCCTTCCGGATCAGCGCGAGCTCAGTCTTGTGCGTCCGCCTGGCCGTCTGGTACTTTGCCGGTGTTTCCATCACCCACTTCTTTCCATGGTCCATTCTGCCGCTCCCAGTCGCTCTTCAGCTCACGCCGGCAGGGAGAGTCCGCCATCGCAACCCACAGTGGCGGACGCGGGCCGTTGCCGTTGTCCCCCTCCGCGGGATTGCCGTCCCCCTCCTCACAAAGGAGGGGCGGCAAATCCCTTCCCACTTCTTCCCCTCCCTCCCCTTTTAAAGGGGGAGGGGAAGAAGAAGGAGAAGAGGAAGAAGAAGGGAGCGGGCGTTGGTCTGTGACATTGCCGTGACATCCCACACCATCGTCCGCCCCTTTCGCCTGCGGGCGGTCTCTATCTCGTTTGTCCGCTTGGCGTTGCGCGTCCTTCACCCGTTGATTCTTCTTGCGCCGAAGTCGGCGGCAAATGAGCGTGACTTTTTCGTGATGGGGCGTGACATCTCCAATTTTTTCCCGCGCGATCTCGTCAACAATCGCCTTCGCCTTCCTCGTCGAGCACCCCCACATCTTCGCAAACCCCGCGTAGGTGCTCGTCTGCCGGTCCGTCTTCGCCCGGATCATCTGAAAAAAGCTCCACAGCCACGCCCCCTTCGCCTCCGGAGACGCCCGCTGCAGGCCCTCCTCCGCCAGGATGTCCCCTGGGAAGATCGCCTCGCTCACCCGCCAACGGATCCCGGCCTCCTTGTGGCTACGTGCTCTACGCCCGGCCTTCTTCTTCGCCATCACTCACCGCCTTCCCGCGCCTTGGCGAGCAGCGCCTTGTGTTCGGCCTGCGCCGCGTCCCGCTTGGCCCTCGACTCGGCCACCAGCCTTACGCGCTCGGCGTCGACCTTGGCCTGGAGCTCAACGCAGTCCGGGCAGAGGGCCGTCGCCGCGCCCTTCCGGTGTCGGGTGATCTGCCAACCCTCCTTCTTCAGGACCTCGATGTGGCGCTTGGGCGTGGCGGTGAACAACGACACCAGCTTTTTGCAGCCCTCGGCCTCGCATGCCACCGTGACATACGCACCTTTCTCAATCGTCAGCATCCTCGTCCTCCTCTCGAAAAGCAGCCTGTAGTCCTCAGTCCTCAGTCTTCAGGTACGTCAGCTCGCCTTCTTCTTGCCGTCGAATAGATTCCCCTGGGCGCGCTGGCCGGCCAGATATGCCTCGGCCTCGGCGACCAGCTTGTCGATCGCGCTCAGAGTATCCCCCTCGATCTGCGGCCCGTGCTCGTTCTCGACCGGCGTGTAG
>SDBU01008398.1_pt1 | contig 11751 bp, 9 predicted proteins | sample 2277071 | NCBI WGS metagenome assembly SDBU01 (sample SAMN10397929, study PRJNA504765) | marine sediment metagenome | isolation source: marine sediment core GS08_GC12, 126 cmbsf | place: Arctic Ocean: Gakkel Ridge, Loki's castle | collected 2008 | reverse complement strand
CTCGGGTTTCATAGATAAGGGTTTGGCTGGTTTCCACATATTTTGATTATAACACAAACTACTATTCATTGTAAAGATATTACTGTAACATTACACTAGAGTTCAGAGGCGATGAGCGCTGCGCCGAGGGCTACAACCATCTGAGGTTCCTTGGGGCGCTTGATAGTCCTCCTCAGTTTGTCTTCCAGGAGGGCATGAAGACAGTCATTCTTTGCCCCTCCTCCAACGAATAAGATGTCTTCTTCCAGTGAGATTTTAGCAATCATAGTATGCAGTCGGGTGGCGATAGAGACATGCAAGCCCAGAGCAATTTCTTCCTTGGATTTTCCGGATGTAATGAGAGAAATCACTTCGGATTCGGCAAAGACCGTACACATGCTGTTGATGGAAACGTAATCTGTTGCTTTCCGTGCGGTTTGGATGAACGTTTCGATATCCATACTGAATGTTTGTGCCATAAACTCTAAAAATTTCCCCGTTCCTGCGGCACATCTGTCGTTCATCTCAAAATCGATGACAGTACCTTTTCCATCCATATAAATGAGCTTCGAGTCCTGACCTCCCATATCGAGAACCGTCCGGCAGGAAGGAAAAAGAAAATGAGAGCCTTTGGCACAGGCTTTGATTTCAGTCACTCGATGGGCCCCAAAATTTTCACTGATAAGGTGTCTGCCGTATCCTGTAGCTACAACAAGAGAATTCTCAAAACGTTTGAGTGATTCTTTGACTAGAGGGAGAGGGTCGTGGCCTGTTTCAAAGATTTCTGAGTGACGGATTACTCCATCGGCCAGTTCTATGATTTCTGTTGTTCTCGATCCTAGATCAACTCCGATAAAACTGTTCATGGCAAATCTGTTAAAAGCTCAGCAAAAGCCTCTATCCGCGTGCGAATCTGTCCAACATCTTCCTGAGAATAATCTGTCACGATCTTTATGGATGGAATCGCAATTTTTTTCAAAGAGTTCTCAATTATTTTTGCTTCAACATTGTATGTATGACAGTATTGGAGAATGCTCTGTACAACTCCATTGACATTATAATCACTGACAAGCTGCCGAATGTTTTCTATGCGCTCAGAATTAGGAGAAAAACAGGCGCAGTCGATCCCAAAATACCGGTCGGCCACGGCTTCCATCATTTCATCCAGGTCGCTAAGATCTTCATTGACGAGGTCACGGAAGTACCTGAGCCCTGTACAGGATTCATCTGCCACAATTTGCAGCCCCGATCTCTCGACAATGTGATGAACTTTGGCATATCCCATAGGGGATGGAGAGCCTGCAAGAAGCACTCTTTTACTTTTTTCACTGTAGGCTGAAATGCCTTTGTCCACTCGCTGCTGGAGTTCATCAATGAGGGCCTGGGTGTCTTTGATAAATGCATTTATGTCCTGATTCATCGAAACTTGAGCAACCAGGAGGGCATCCAGGCCGCTGATGGGTGGCTGAGACAGCTTTCTAAATTCGTCTATTTGCTGGAGGGCAGATCTTTTCCGGTTGACTTGCTTGATCGTGTTTTGCAGAGAGTTTGCTGTTACTGATATGCCGGAGAGTTCTTCGACCATATCCCTGAATTTATAAACTTCCTCAAGCCAGAGGCTTCGATCGGCTTCATTTCTCCTCTGGGGGACTTCCATAATCTTCATCCCCAGGAGATCCCATGTTTTTTTCTTTGCATCACAGGTCGTTTCCCCGACGGCAAAATCTTCCAGAGAGGCGTAAGGACAGGTTTTACTAAAAGCCATTCCGAATGTGGAGCGAATTAAAGGGCAGATATCACGGGGGAAGAGTTTGTCGGCATAGGATACTGACCATCCTGAACCCCCACACAGCGGGAGAGGAAGAACTCCTGCCGCCAGGGCTATTTCATCCGGAACAAAAATACAAAATGTCCCGATCATTTTTCCGCCGTTCTTTCGGAAATCAAGAATTTCTGCTACACGTCCGGCATGACTGGCGTGAAATGAACGATCGAACCGTTCCATGTTTTTGGGGCGGTTCTGCTGAGAAAGATGTGTTTTTTTGTGGAGATTGGACATGTCCCGGATCAACTGGTCGTGAAGCTCGAGGTCCATTCCGAGTTCTGTCCACATTTCCCTGAAATCTTTCACTTATACGGTCCTTTCTGATTCTGTGCTATTATTTTTATGGAATTTAGGATTTATAACAGAGGTATTGGCTAAAGTCAATGACACTTGAGACCTCTGTGCTCCTAGACTTTAGATCAAAAATATATACAATGGAACTCAAAGGTATTTTATGAAGAGTCTCCATGTTGTTCTCTATCAGCCTGAAATCCCTCAGAACACAGGCAGTATTGCACGAACTTGTGCAGTCATCGGAGCCAAACTTCATCTGATTAAACCACTTGGATTTTCCACTGAAGACCGGTATTTGAAACGGGCCGGTCTTGATTACTGGCATCTCGTCGATGTGATCTACCATGATAGTCTTGAAGAATTATTCAATCAATATCCGGATGGAAGTTTTTCTTTTTTAACAAAAAGGGCTGCCCAATCCTACGATAAAATTCATTTTAACGGTGATATTTTCCTTATTTTCGGGAGTGAGACAAAAGGGCTGCCAAAATCCCTCCTTTCTCAAAACAAAGACAGGTGTTTCAGGATCCCTATGGTCAGAGAAGCACGTTCGCTCAATCTTTCCAATGCCGTCGCCATTGTCGTTTACGAAGTGCTCCGGTATCATGAATTTTTAGGATTGAAAATTTCCGGAACCCAGGTTGGGCCGAAAAACTAGAGTTTGGCCAGAGCTTCTTTTACGGCTTCCTCCAGACTAGACCCTCTAAGATTTTTTGCGATGATCTTTCCGTCTGTTCCCACAAGAAAAGTGGCAGGGATGGAATCGATGGAATACTTGCGGGCCAGCTTATTCTGCCCTCCTTTTCCGTCAAAATACTGCCGCCAGGTCATGCCGTAGTCTTCCATGAATCTCAAGAATTTTTTTTCATCATAGTCCAGATTGATACCGATAATTTCAAATCCCTGGGCATGATATTTTTTATAAGTCTTTACGATTGTCGGCATTTCGTCAACACAGGGTGGGCACCAGGTTGCCCAGAAATCAATGAGAACGACCTTGTTTTTGAACTGGTCGAGGGAGAGGGATTTTCCGTCAGTATCTTTCACCAGAAAATCTGGAAAATCGACACCAACTCTGAGATTTAAAGAGATGAGGAGTGTTTCAGCTTCAGCCGCAGAATCAGAGGATGGGTACTCTTTTTTCAATTGAAGAAAAGCTTGATGGGCGGTTTCTTCATCTCTCAGGACATCCTGGAAAAGCTTGCCCTTCCAGAATAAAATTTCAGCGGCATCATCCGATTTTTGGTTCTTGTATTTGACAAAAAGTTTATCAAATTCCAAAATTTCTTCTGCAAGGTCTTTTTTCGTCACCTTCCCTTCACTTAATTTATCGTTGATCTTTTGAATAAGGACAGAAAGATCAGAATTGATGGAGTTATTGCCGTCCTGCAGGGCAAAAATCGGACCTAAAAGACTAGAAATAAGAAATCCTAAAAATATATTACGCAGATGTTGCTTTGACATTTATATTATCCTAATCCTATAAGATAACTGTAGCTACAACAATAGCAGAATTTTTCTATTTAAGCAACGGCTTCATTCTACGCTCTGCTTCCCCTAAGGAGAGAGGGAAGTCCGGGCCGCAGTGTTCGATCATAATGGACGCCACACAGCCGGCAAAACACCCGGCTTCAAAAAGGCCATTTCCATGAATTAAAGAATAAAGAACTCCCGCAGCATACGTGTCTCCGGCTCCTGTGGAATCGAGAACATCTGTTTCACAGGGGGGGATTACAAAAAAATCAGAACCGTCATAAATCACTGAGCCCATTTCAGCAAGAGTAATGATCACAACTTTCGGTCCCCATGATTTAATAATTTTTGCCGGAGTTTTATAGTCTTTTCTGGGATCGATTCCCGTCAGAACCCGGCACTCCATTTCGTTGGGTTTAAAGACATCTGACAGCGAGGCGATTTCTTCTATGTCCTTCGATTTTTTATGGAAAATAGTACCTTTTGAATGAAACCGGATAAGGCCCTGTGGATCGACAAAGATTTTGGCTTTAGATATGTCTTTGATGTGCTTTATGTATTCGAGATCTATTTCCATAAGGATTGGGCCAAAAAGAATCCAGTCTGAAGAAGCGAGTTCTTGAGGAAAAGTATTGATTTTTCCTGCATCTCCGAGGATATTGAGAGTACGACTGCCCATTGTGTCGGTGTAGATGAGTTCGAATCCACCGGATTGTTCCGATTCTTTCACGGAAAAATGGATGTTGTAGAACTCCATCTGGCTTTTAAACTGTGCAGCAAAATCTGTCCCAATACGTCCAACAAGGGTGACGTCCATTCCTAGCTTGGAGAGAGCCAGACAGGCATTTGTTGAACATCCTGACAGCACTCTGCCATCAGATTTGAGACGAAGCGTTGTGATCGAATCAAAGACGGGATTACCGACGCAGGTGATCATAAAGAGCTTTTTCGACGTTTGAGTATTTTTTGAGCAAACAGCAGGCGTTGAAAGCTGGTCATAAAAGATAGGGCGCCGACAATGATCAGAGCATACGTGAGTATTTTATTTCCAGGGAAAGCATATTCAAGTACAGAGCCGAGAATGATGATGAACAGCTTTTGCAGCCTTCCCAAAAAACCAACGGCCATGTTTTCTATTTTACCTATCGCTTCGGCGGCTTCCCGTGTATAACTGGCAATGGTCATACCGAAGAGGGCCACTAGACACCACACCGGAGGTACAATCCCGGAGAGGGCAATGCCGATCAAAATGAGAGCTTCTCCATATCGGTCGAAGACATGGTCCAGGATTCCTCCGAAACTCGTTCCCAAATTGCCCGCACGAGCTGTGGCGCCGTCGAGCATGTCCGTAAACATGGTCATCATGATCATAAGGACACCGAGCAGTATATGCCCTTTCCAGAAAAAGATTCCAGCACTTGCAGCACACAGGAATGACGAGAGAGTAAGAACATTGGGTGTGAGTCCCAACGTCAGACAAATATTTCCAAAAGGAGAGGAAAAAGTTTCGTAGAGATATCTCCATCTCTGCTTTGCATGCACCATTCGATCTTCCATTATTCTATAAGGCGCTTTTTTGCCCTATTATAGTCAGCGCATAAATAATCGTCAAAAGTTAAATCTTCGCTGCTGTCTTCCTCCGTTAACGCCCTTGGCGTCTAGAGCCCACATGCCTCGACCGTGAGTGGCGATGACGATGATATTCTCACTGGGATGGATGACCAGATCCTGAACATAGACCGTCGGCAGGTTGCCGCCCAGTACATCCCACTTCTTGCCGCCGTCTTTTGTGACGTAGACTCCAACATCGGTTCCAACATACAGGATATTCCGGTTCAACGGATCCTCAACGATAACGTTGACAGGTCCGAGCTTGATATTTCCGGAGATGCTCTGCCAGGTTTCGCCGAAATCAGTTGATTTCCAGATATACGGTACAAAGTCGTCATCCCGTTTGCCGTTTTGGGTCATGTACACTGTTCCCTGATCATAACGGGATGCGGAGATCCGGCTGACCCATTTTCGGTAGGGCAATCCCTTCATAATTTCTTTCCAGGTCTTGCCGCCGTCTTTTGTGACATGGACCTTGCCGTCGTCAGTGCCGCAGTAAATAAGGCTGCCATTTTGTGGAGATTCTGAGATTGTGAAGATGGTTTGATAGGGAATATCGCCCAATTCCTCTTTGATGTTATAGGTCATATTCGGACTGATCCTTTCCCAAACATCTCCCTGGAATCGAGATCGGTAGAGGTATTGGAGTCCCAGATACACCGTGTCCGGATGAGTGGGGGAGAGAACGATGGGCGCCAGCCATTGGCCGCGAAGAAGCTCCAGCCCTTTCTCTTCAGGAGGGAAAATGTTTTTCGAATTTTGCCGGCCGGATTTACTGAGATCGGTGCGCGAAATGTGGCCGTAGAATCCCGCCGAATACACGAGGTCGGGATTTCGAGGATCTATGGCGTGGGTTGATCCTTCACCCCCAGGGGCTCTTTCCCATTCGACTGCGGCGAATCCGTTCGCGGTTCTTGTCACGACCCCTCTGTAGCTGCCGTGGTCCTGCATGGATCCATATACGCGGAACGGTGTGCCCATGTCAAAGGAGACATTGAAGAACTGGCAGACTGGCAGGTTGTTCCGGAACTGTCGCCATGTTTGACCTTTGTCGTAGGAGATATTTATTCCTCCGTCGTTGACGTTGATGATGTAGTTTGAGTTGCCCGGATCAATCCACATGCCGTGGTGGTCGCCGTGCATTCCACTGAGTCTCTGGAAAGTTTTCCCTCCGTCAGTGGAAACACTGAGGGGCACCCCCATGATGTAGACTCTGTCCGGATCGTTGGGATCGACGCGAATCTGGCCGAATACCCAACCGAAAGTGCCGGAATGGCCCATCATGTACCGCAGAAGCTGTTCGGATAGACTGCTGACCTGGGTCCAACTTTCACCCTTATCGTTCGATCTGTAAACGGTGGCACCTTTAATGATGGCACTCAGGTTTCGTGTATAGGAATCCGCTCTCTCCTCGGCCGTAAGTTCCCGAGCCACTTCATAATTGTCTACGAGGGCGTAGAGTACATTGGGTTGGGAAAGGCAGATATCGAGGCCGATCCGGCCGCGATGCTGATCCCCGGGCAAACCCTTGTTGATTGGCTTCCAATTTGCTCCACCGTCTGTAGTTTTGTAGACACCACTTTTTGTGTAACCAGGAAGAACACGAGGGTCGTTCCATTTTGGACGGACACGCGACCAAGCTGTCGTGTACAGTGTTTCGGGATCGGATGGATCGATAACCAGGTCGAAAGTGCCCGTTTTTTCGTCGACATAAAGGATTTTTGTCCACGTTTGACCGCCGTCGGTTGTTTTAAAAACTCCACGCTCTTTGTTGTCTGTCCATTCATGCCCGGTAGCGGCGACATAGACGATGTCGGGATTTGAAGGGTGAATGACAATACGCCCAATCGTCAAGGTGTCTGCCAGTCCCATATGCTTCCATGTTTTTCCGGCATCTGTCGATTTATAGATTCCGGCCCCGTTCTGGGAACTGCGAAAAATATTGGCCTCACCGGTTCCAACCCAGAGAATGTCCTGGTTGGATGGAGCCAGGGCGATATCTCCGATCGATGCTGAGGCTTCATGCTCAAAAATAGGCTCCCAGGTCGTTCCTTCATTGACAGTTTTCCAAACGCCTCCTGAAGCTGTAGCCACATAGATCGTAAAATTCTTACCTTTGGGAGTCACGACGGCTATATCCGTGCAGCGGCCGCTGACATTGGTTGGACCAATGTGATCCCAATCAAGGTTTTTGAATGGTGAATTCTCGGCTAACTGTTGGTGTGTGGAAAACCATTCAAGGCGAAGTTTAGGATCGGTGTTTTTGACGAGCTCTTGTTTTTTCGCTTTTTGAGCCTGAAGCGGCCGCATGGAGCAGAATAAAAATATGCCGCAAAGGCCCAAAATGGCTATACGCCGAAAAAATTGTTTTTGATTACTCATTTGACCTCCTGTCTCATAGTTTTAATTTATTTAATATTATAAAAATTTCAACAGCATAGCCAGCCCAATTCCTAAATAAATTCCCAGTGCATATCCCAATAGGCCAGTGATCCCATGGCCACCCTGAACATCAGCAGAATGAACAGGAGACAAAGTGGTAGATGAAATATTTCAAATATTTTTTAGAATAGATTCAATTGTTTTGGCCGATTCTTTGCTGTTTATTTCGATGTCCGAAAGCCGTGCAAAAGGATGTAAATAATGGAGGTGAAAATCTTTCCTGAATCGCCTTTCTCCGCCTCCGGTAGCATTTAAAACAATGATGCTTTCCTTTCTGACTTGCCGGTTTTTCACGGTTTGTAAAAGTGCGCCCAAGGCAATGCCTGAAGCCGGATGGAGATCACATCCTTCGTGCTGTTCGAAAAGATCCATGGCTTCTTTGGCCTCTTTGTTGGTGACAGAATACATCAGTCCATTTGAAGCGGACAATGTGTCATAAACACCTCCAACGACAGAATATGGAGGTTTCCTGTTAGAAAGAACGCGCGATTCGATCTGCCTGATTTTTTCTTTCGATTCGTTTTCTTCCCAATTTGGAAGATTTCTCTCTCTATTCTTCCATGCATCCGACATAGGTGTGAAAGGATAGTTCTGAGCCAGATGAAGCCGCATTCCATTTTTGCCATAGGATCCGTCTTCAGCGAGGCGGAGAGCGGATTCCCAGGCTGCGATTCCGCCTGTACCTGAACCAACCGCCTGAAAGTAGTGATCGGGGATCTGCCCGATATGGTGTCCGGCATCCAAGACTGTTGTGGCCATCCCGTCTCTCCGTGCAACATTTGCCGCGCCTCCTTCAGGGAAAAATCCATCAAATTCAGCAATCTTTTCCGCCAGTGTAATGGCATCAAGGTAGTCACTAGCGCCGCTGGCAAGTATAAGCTTCACGCAGTCGTTGAAGGGCTGAGGAGACCAGATTTCTTCGATATTCGTTTCAGGAATAACGAGAACAATCGGTATTTTGTTGGATGAACAAATGTTAGCGAATGCACGTCCCGTATTTCCAGCAGAGGCGACGACGATTGTTTTTGTGTTATCTTCTGGAATTCTTGCCAAAACCGATGGGGCTTCTAACTCCTTAAACGAAGCCGTATAAATCATAGCCTTTTTTTCCGGCCAATATCCGTTAAAGATGATGTAAAGATTTTTAAGTCCGAGAAGTTCGGCCAATCTTTCACTCTTAAAAGTAACAGGTGCCCCTTCGTTATGGATAATCCGTTCGACAGGGAGAAAATCCATGAATTTAAACATTCCTATCTGATTTTCGTGGACAGTGAGTTTTTTATTGGCGTACACAGTTCGCAGGAGTGAAGGTTTATGATCGTTATCGCATTTTAAGCGGAAAGAATCATCTTCATAACGGGCTCCACAATGAAGGCATTCAAGGCAGTATTTTTGCATTATTTTGACGAACTGTAGGGATAATTTTTAACTCAGCTTATACTATTCCCTGACATAGAGTCAAGAAGCTATCTCGAGAAAGAGATATTAGAAAGAGAAGAAAAAGTTGACAAAGCCATGTATCATCAATATTTTAGTACTAATTTTAAAATGAAAGGATAAGAAGTGTCACATCAAATTGGGTTTGATAATGAAAAATATCTCGAAAAACAGTCGGCAGCCATCTTAGAGAGGGTGAAACAGAACGACAATAAACTCTATCTTGAATTTGGAGGGAAACTTCTTTTTGATTATCATGCCTCACGTGTGCTGCCAGGGTACGAACCCAATGTCAAGATGAGGCTCCTGCAGAAAATGAAGGAGAAAACCGATATCGTTCTCTGTATTTATGCGGGAGATATCGAGCGAAAAAAAATGAGGGCTGATTTTGGGATCACCTATGATGTGGATGCCTTAAAATTGATTGATGATCTCAGAGAGTGGGATCTCGATGTGGCTTGTGTAGTTATCACACGATTTGAAGATCAGCCATCCGCAGTTTTGTTTAAGAATAAATTGGAACGGCGGGGGATTAAGGTCTTCACACACCGTTTTACGAAAGGATATCCAACCGATATCGATCTTATCGTGAGTGATGTGGGATATGGCGCAAACGCGTACATCGAAACAGAGAGACCTCTGGTTGTTGTTACCGGCCCGGGTCCTGGAAGCGGAAAATTGGGCACATGTCTTTCTCAGTTGTATCATGACCACAAAAGAGGGATCAAATCAGGATATGCAAAGTTTGAAACTTTTCCTATCTGGAATATTCCAGTGAAACACCCTGTCAATTTGGCCTACGAAGCCGCTACAGCCGATCTGGGAGATTTTAATCTTATCGATCCTTTTCACCTTGAAACCTATAATGAAATATCAGTAAATTATAACAGGGATGTGGATGTCTTTCCTGTTCTCAAGAGAATCTTGGAAAGACTCACTGGTTCAAAATCTCTATATCAGTCTCCAACGGATATGGGTGTCAATAAGGCTGGCTTTGGGATTATAGATGACGGCGTTGTTCAAGAAGCAGCCAAACAGGAAGTCATTCGAAGGTATTTCAGGTATCGTTGTGAATATGCGATGGGATTTTCAGATAAAGAGACCGTTCAGCGTACAGAGCTTTTAGTGGAGGAGCTGAATGTCAAACAGGAAGACCGCCTTGTTGTAGCTCCGGCACATCAGGCTGCAGAAAATGCCCGGTCCGGCGATAAGGGCAATAGGGGGATTTTTTGCGGAGCAGCGATCGAACTCAAAGATGGAACCCTCGTAACAGGAAAAAACTCACCACTTATGCATGCCGCTTCAAGCCTTGTTCTTAATGCCATAAAAAAAATTGCTGGGATTTCGCATGATGTATCCCTTCTTTCGGATGAAATTCTGGAATCTATAACAAGCTTAAAAAGAGATATTCTTCAGTCAAAATCTCTCAGTCTTGACCTCGAAGAGACTTTGATCAGTCTAGGGATCAGCGCCGCGACAGACTCGACTGTTAAAGAGGCTCTGTCCAAATTAGTTGAGCTCAGAGGGTGCGAAGTCCATTTAACTCATATCCCGACTCCAGGGGATGAGATGGGATTAAAAAGACTGGGGGTCAACCTTACTAGTGAGCCGAATTTTTCTACGAAAAATCTGTTTATTTCCTGAATAATCCATTCAAAACGTTGACATCTCCATCAAAAAGAAGAGAGCCTGGAGAGGAATCCTCCTATTTCCTTCCCACACTGGAGCCATAACAGCCTCTCACGTACAGGCTATCTTCTTCTCTCATTTATGCTGTTTAGCGTACAGAGATTTTTTCATGTCTCTTCTATCGGGTCAATCACCGGTGGGAGTGGTATTTATGGTGAATTTCCTTCATCGTGAGAAGTGATGACGATACCGTCTGACCTATCTTATTTTTTTAGAATTTTCCAGAGCCCTAAAGTCATCACAGGGACGATATACACAAAAAGAAAACCCCAGCTAACAGTTCCGTATCCCTTTGCTATCAAAGGGATCAGTCCGAATGTCGAGATTCCTAGAGCTATTATTAGCAGTACGAACGATATGATAGGGCGCTGCCACTGGGCAAGTTTTTTCCCCTTAGAGGACATCGCCGATTGAATACGTTCGTTGACGGCATGGATGAAGCCTGTCCCGGTTTCGATCAATGTTCCAAAAAGGATGACCTGGAAGACGATGATCAGCACGGATACTCCAGTCTTTTGGAGGACAAAAATGGCCGGAATTTCTTCAAGAAGAATGTCCGGATAAAAACCTGCAACGGCAACGTAAAAAAGGAGGGCTGGGAAAATTCCTATCAGACCTCCCAGAAGACCCGCAGAGACCGCTTCCTTTCGTGTTTTGATATGCTTTAAACAGAAGAGAACGGCGGGGATAATCCCCAGATTGTAAAGGGCATATTTAAATCCTCCCAGTGCCCATTTTGGCTGCACCACTCCACTTCCAAAACTTTTTTCGATAGCCGGTCCGAATTTTATTAGGGCGACAACAAGAAAAGTTCCATAGACTAGATAGAGCAGAATAGACCAACTGGAAAGAAATTTTTCTATAAATGAGCTGCCCTTGAAAGTCAAAAATCCAACAGCACCCAGCATGAAAAGAACTCCGGAAAGATAGGGAAGTCCGAAATTGTCCCTGAGAAGAACTCCGGCTGCTGAACCGATAACCGCCAGGACGATGAACAGAAG
>SDBU01008397.1_pt1 | contig 11752 bp, 13 predicted proteins | sample 2277071 | NCBI WGS metagenome assembly SDBU01 (sample SAMN10397929, study PRJNA504765) | marine sediment metagenome | isolation source: marine sediment core GS08_GC12, 126 cmbsf | place: Arctic Ocean: Gakkel Ridge, Loki's castle | collected 2008 | reverse complement strand
GTTGACCTTTGATCCAGCCTCTCCAGGGCATTGGACACCGTTATCTCAACTGCCGATGCTACATTTCCCAGCGACCTGAGGAAAGTGCTGATGTCGGTATCCTTTTTCCTAATCTGGCGATCAAACCGGACACCAGCTACACCTATAGGAAGTATCAAGATAGAGCCTATGATGAGCGCCCATCCCAGTCCGAAACCCGCCAGCAGAGTGACAAAGAAACAGGCAACCGCAGCAGGCAACAAAAGCCTTGCCAGCCAGCGCGCTTTACTGTAGGCAGCGCACTTTGATGAAGGGGTATGAACCCTGACTTCCTTGGGAGACACTCTGTGTATCGCCCAGGATCCCACGGCAGCAACGCACACAGTTACTCCCACTAGCGTGACAGTGAAAGATGTTGCCACCGCATAGATGAGCATGGAAATTGCAGCCACCATAACAATCAGGGCCGCCGATATAATAAGAGCAGCGTACGCCTCAGTCCATTTCCTCAGCGATTCTACATCGCGCTCGTACTCATTCTTGAAAGCCTCGGCCTGAACCTTTGCCTCCTGGGACAGAAAGTCCGCCTCCTTCTCCCCCGAACTCAACGAACTCGCGAGGCGTAGCAACAGACTTTTAACCGACTCGGCCTTAGCAGACTCCCCCACCATGCGACAGGCCACAGCGTAGTCATAACGCATCTGCGTGGCCAGAAGATGGACCTCCTTAAAATAGCGCGAAGAGCTGCAGGGAAGCTGGCTGGCAAACTCGAATATCTGGCTGCGCGAGATCCCTGCCGCAGCTATAGAGGACATATACGACAGCTGATAGAACAGGTCGTAGCTAAGATACTCGCTGTCAACAGAGTCTTTCTTAGAAGAGTCCTTCCTGTTGAGCCTTGGCCAGAACATTGAGAAGTTCATAGAAGTCAGTCACTCCCTTATCTTTATGCAGCTTTTCCAGAATCCTCGCCCTTCTCTCCACCACACTATAGACCTGCCACTTTTCGTTGGATGGGATTCCGCGCATCATGGCAATCTTCTCCTCCAAAAGGTAGCTGTTCCTTTTACCTACGAAATCGAAGCTATCAGAGATCGCGTCCCAGCGAAACACCTCCACATAGGAGAATATATTAGCAACACTATCGTAGCCAACGATTTCGTTGATGCTGGTTGCCCGGCGAGCGGCCTCTCCGCTGGCAAGCTTCACGTTGTTTTGGCATACTACCACGTTCAAGTTATCCATATACGTCTTGGGCACATTGATCGGATACCCTGTCAGTCGCTGGATTAGCTTCTCCACATTGGAAGCGTGGAAAGTGCTCAGCACCTCGTGGCCTGTCTGCATCGCGCCAAAGGCGATGGCCCCCTCCTCACCCCTGATCTCACCCACGATTATTACATCGGGGCGCTGCCTCAGTGCGGCCTTCAGCAGATCGAACATGTCCACTTGAGCCTTCGGCTCACCCGGAATCGGAGCCTTGCCCACCTCCCGGATCCAGTTGGCATGGGGCACCTGAAGCTCCGGCGTATCCTCAATGCTTACAATTTTGTGCTTTAGAGGCATAAAGGTAGTCACCGCATTGAGAAGGGCGGTCTTGCCCGAGGCCGCTTCACCAACGATAAACATATTCATGCCCTCCTCAATCATCAGGGAAAGATAGGCAGCCATTTCGTAGTTCAGGCTCCCGAAATCAACCAGGTCCAGAATACTCAGCGGTGTTCCGCCGAATTTTCTAATGGTGAAGTTGCTGCCACGCCGTGAGACCTCCCTGCCAAAGACTATGTTGATTCGGGAACCATCGGGCAGGGTAGCATCCACAATAGGGCTGCGCAGCGTAACCGGCTTTCCTATTGACTCGGAGAGACGAAGTACAAAACTGTCCAGATCATCGTGGTTTTCGAAGGCTACTGCTGCCTCTATGCCCTTGAAGACCTTGTGCTCCACGAATAGGTGTCCCACCCCACTGCAACTGAGGTCCTCTATGTAACTGTCGCGTAGCATTGGATCAATGACACCCATCCCCACTTTTTCTCTAACAATTACGTATTTCAAGGCCTTGAGCTGTTCGGGAGTCACCTGGACCTTATCCTCATTGCCCTTGCTCTTTCCCTTTTTGCCTTTGGCGCTTCTTACATTGGATGATGCAGCGCTAGCCCCGTTGCGACCTTCAATGCAGATCTTCTCCACCAATCCCACGAGGGCTTCCGCCCTTTCTTCGTCCGATTCAGCCTCGCCGAGGTCACTGGTTTTACCCGACATTATCTCCTCTACCATAGGAAGCACCGTGCTCAGGTCTTGAGTCAGCCCCGGCTCTATCGGTATATAGTGGGGCCTGCCACCACCGGGTTCCACGTAAATGTGAACGAAGATATCGCCACCTACAGGGTAGATGAGATTGTGTTCCTTCAGATCACCATACGACCGTTTGAGCTCAGTACAGTACTCAGGAACGGCCACGAAATCAAGGGGAAGCTGGCATAGATATTCCCAGAGATGCCTGTTCTCCTGACAGGCCACCTGAAACGCCTCAGGGAGCGACCGGTATAACTCATCGTGCTCGTCTGGGTTACGCCCGGAAGACTCAGCCTCTTCTTTATGTTCAAAGGGCAACAATGTTATTGGCATGGCAACCTCTAGGCCTCCGCCTTGGAGTAAGGTATCACTTTTACGTTCCAGTCATGAGAATCCTTTTTAGAAGAGTCCTTCTTGTTGAGCCTTGGCCAGAACGTTGAGAAGCTCATAGAAGTTAGTCACTCCCCTATCTTTATGCAGCTTTTCCAGAATCTTCGCCCTTCTCTCAAGCACAGGATAGATCTGCCACTTCTGGCTGGGAGGGATTCCACGCTTGATGGCAATCTTCTCCTCCAAAAGGAAGCTGTTCTTTTTGCCAACAAACTCGAAGCTATCGTTTGCCTGGTTCCAGCGAAACACCTCCACATAGGAGAAGTTATCATCAACAGGATCATAGCCAACGATTTCGCTGATGCTGGTTGCCCGGCGACCCTTCTTTCCATTGGGTAGCTTCACCGCATTCTGGCATACTACAACGTTCAAGTTGTCCATATACGTTTTAGGCACACTTATCGGATGTCCTGTCAGTCGCTGGATTAGCTTCTCCACATTGGAAGCGTGGAAAGTGCTCAGTACCTCGTGGCCACTCTGCATTGCCCCAAAGGCGATATTGCCCTCTACACCACGGATCTCACCCACGATTATTACATTGGGGCGCTGCCTCAGTGCGGCCTTCAGCAGATCGAACATGTCCACTTGACTCTTCTGCTCACCCGGAACCGGAGCCTTGGCTACCTCCCGGATCCAGTTAGTATGAGGTACCTGAAGCTCTGGCGTATCCTCAATGCTCACGATTCGCGACCGTAGTGGGATAAAGGTAGTCACCGCATTGAGAAGAGTGGTCTTGCCCGAGGCTGTCTCACCAACGATAAACATGCTCATTTCATTTTCGATCATCAGGGAAAGATAGGCAGCCATTTCGTAGTTCAGGCTCTTGAAATCGATAAGTTCTAGTATGCTCAGCGGCGTTTCACCGAATTTTCTGATGGTGAAGTTGCTGCCTCGCCGTGAGACCTCCCTGCCAAAGACTATGTTGATTCGGGAACCATCGGGCAGGGTAGCATCTACAATGGGTTTGCGTAGCGTGACCGGCTTTCTTATCGACTCGGAGAGACTAAGCACGAAACTGTCCAGATCCCCATGGTTTTCAAAGGCTACTGCTGCCTTCACCCCCTTGAAGATCTTGTGCTCCAGGAATATGTGCCCTACCCCGCTGCAGCTGATGTCCTCTATGTGAGGGTCGCGTACCATTGGCTCGATGGCACCCATCCCCACTTTTTCTCTGACGACGATGTACTTCAAGGCCTTGAGCTGTTCGGAAGTCACCTGCACCCGATCCTTGTTGCCCTTGCTCTTTCCCTTTTTGCCTTTGGCGCTTCTTACATTGGACGATGCAGCGCCAGCCCCATTGCGATGTTCAATGCAGATCTTCTCCACCAATCCCACGAGGGCTTCCGCCCTTTCTTCGTCCGATTTAGCCTCGCCGATGTCACTGGTTTCATCGAGAAGCTTGTCCTCTACCTGCGCAAACACCGTGCTCAGGTCTTGAGTCAGCCCCGGCTCTATCGGTATGTAGTGGGGCCTGCCACCGCCGGGTTCCGAGTAAACGTGAATGAAAATATTGCCACCTACAGGGTAGATGAGATTGTGTTCCTTCGGATCACCATGCGACCGTTTGAGCTCGGGACAGTACTCAGGAATGGCCACGACATCGAGGGGAAGCAGGCATAGATATTCCCAGAGATGCCCGTTCTCCTGACAGGCCACCTGCAATGGCTCGGGGAGATCCCGGAATAACTCATCGTGCTCGTCTGGATTACGCCGAGAAGCTCCCTCCTCCACGATCGGTTCAAAGGGCAACAATGTTATTGACATGGCAACCTCTAGGCCTTCGCCTTGGAGTAGGGTATCACTTTAATGCCCCAGTTCGGCTCAACATCGAAGGAGATGATATTACCTGTCTTCAGCATAGCGCCCCGCACCTTAGCCACCTCCAATATCTTTATCATCTTGCTCCCCATCGTCTCGATGCGCAGTCTCAGGTGAGCGTCACACATTGACCCCAGCCTGACCATAACATTTTCATCGAATGCGTAGCTATGGGCAATGCAGAAAATGCTCAGACCCCGGTCACAAAGCACCTTACAGTCCTCGAAAAAGGTAAGCACCTCTTCGATGGAAGCATGAGTCACATAGTAGGTGATGGAATCGATCACCGCCAGATCGACCCCCTTATCAGCACAACTGGTGAGCAAGGGCATTAGGCCTCCACTTAGACTCCGTCTCGTCTTCTTCGTGTCTATGGGATATATTCGCAACTTGGAAAGGAGCAGATAATCCAGAATATCTAAGTTCAGGCTCTGCATCTGAGTAACCAGGCTTCTCGTAGTGTTCTCAGTGGTAAAAACCATGGCGTTCAGGCCGTTTCTCAGCGAGCCCCAGACCATTTGCTGGGTCAGGACGGATTTGCCCGAATCAGGCTGGCCTTCTACCAAGGTAAGAGACCTTAGAGGTATGCCCCCACCCATCTTCTTGTCCAGCTCGTCATTGCCAGTGGAGATTATTCTGCTAGTCCTTCCTTCATCTGTATCCATTACAGTCCTCCTAACCCTCAAACTGTGCCGAGGCGATTACGCCGTTGTAGCTGGATACAATTACCCAGTTGGTAGTGTTCGGTCCAGGTGTGGGCACCAATTTCATCTTAATCAGCATGACCTCGCCCGGGTTCAGTATCCCGGGCTCAAATACCTCTTCCTGTCCCAGCGTGTCATCAGTGTAAATAGCAGCAACTGTCCACTGATCATTCCCCGGGTCGCTGTCCTCAGTATATGAAAGCCAGCTAATATAGTAGCCACCATCCTCGTCGTAATGATTCACCAACACATCCCACTTAGAAAACTGGGCGAGCCGTATCTCGCCACAGTTCCTAACCAAGACCTCCACAAATGGGGTCGCCCACTGAGCGTCTATCACCTCGATGTCAGTTCTCGCCACCTCCGTTGATGTCTCCACCATCTGCTTCCAAGCTTGGGCACCGGAGTCCAGCGAGCTGAAGGACGCCTGTGACCAGGATGTCACCGCTACCAGCATCAGCGCTACGACGAATAGGGTAACAATTGCATTGCTCATCGGCTTTACATACTAAAGTAGTAGTCATCGGATACCCCGTTGGGAATAAGAACCCTGAGCCTGTATTCCCCGGAGGGCAAAGCGGTCTCGTAGCTGACCTCCATCTTCAGGGTGGTTGCGGTACTCCACTCGCTCCCGTTCTCTATCAAGTAATCCCATTGTGGAAATGCTCCCTCAGCATAGTCCACGTGAGGTATCCACGCCCAGACCGTCTGGTTGCCGTTAATGAAGATATCGCAACGCTCCACGTCGACCACGACCTCAGTGCCGATATTCTTCACCCATACGAAAACATCGAAATAATTATTGGAATTAGTGTCCTGCCAGTTGCCATCCTCATCCAGCTCGCCTGCGGCATTAATGATCTCTACCTGGCTCCTCATGCGTTCGTTCAGCCGCGCCGACGCACTGCTCATCGCCCCGCTGGAGCTCATAATCGCCGGATACACAGCATTGATCACCATTGTCACGCAGACTACCGCCGCGACCACCAGCAGGATCGTGCTCAGGACTTTATCCATTATCTGGCCTTTCTGCCGCTCAACCCTTTATCCATGAGCTGCGAAAGCACGACCGAGTCAAGGACACCATTTCGGTAGCGCAGCAGGCTATCGAGCTCGAAGAGCAGCTGTATGCTCACAGAAGCCGGCACGTCGTCAGTCGCTGGAGCATCTTCAGCCTGACCACAATCTCCGCAAAGGTCTATGAGTGCCAGCATGGTGTCTTTCAGGCGAGGCGCCATATTGCCCGTTATGTCATAGATTTCCACCAGCTTGACCATTTGATTTTTGCCGACAGCACTGATAGCGCGGGATAGCCACTGCACCAGTACCGATACCGTTAGCAGGTCCACAACCCGACTCTCACTGCCATCCCTCACGGTGATGGTATCGACCTCCAGAGGCTGGCCCATTGTGGGGATCAGGTCAGGCTGAGCCTGCTGCCCGGCAGATCTATCGCCCAAACCCGTGTCGGGGAGGACAGACTGCGGTCCCTGGCTCAGACTATCTTGGACATGTTCAATCTCTTTGTGCACAGGGCTGGCGACCACTGGCCCATTACCCTCCTGAGGAGGAGCATAGGTATGGCCGTTGCTTGTGGCAAGGTACTCCTTGATATCCAGCAGCACTGCCTTGATCTGGTTCTTAAGCACCTTCAATTCTTCTTCGAGAGAGTTGATTCTCTGCTCCATGCTGCCACCCCTGTTCTTTATAACATTGGTGTCGCTGCCGAGGCAGCTCTACCTCAGCAGCGACACCTACTACCTCAGTAAACTCCCCTAGTTAAGTCCCATCTAGTTAAGGTCCATTACAGGGTCGATCCTGCCAGGCAGCGTCCGCTCCAGGACCAGGCATGCCCCGGTTACGGGCTTCACCTCGATGATGAACGAGTCATAGATGCCCAGACCGGTCACGGGAGCATCGCTATCCGTGAAGCTTACTGTAACAATGACCTGCTCCTCATTCTCGAGGAGGACGTCAAGGTTATTGGCACCTACAAACGTAGTCGTCCAGGCAACGTCGGCAACGTGCTGGTTAGCGTCAGTGAAGCTAATCACGGTGACGTTGTCAGTCGTGCCGTTGCCCCCACCCGGTGTCAGGTCTATGGCCTGCCCTTCCAGAGTGTTGACCAGGCAGAAGGACACACCTGTCACATTCCCGCCTGGACCGTAGGCAAACATGCTGCCTTTCACCGACATGGTGGCCCTAGCCTCCTCCAGCCCTGAATAAACCGCCTCCTGGCCCTTCTGGGACGAGAATATCCCAGCCGACAACACCGTGTAGGCGAAGACCGAGGCCACGACTACGAAGGCAATCAGGATGATCGCCGTCTCCAGGCCGGTGATGCCTCTCTCATCCCTGCGCAGGCTCTTGTACAATCCTTTAAGCATCTCTATCCCTCCTTTTTTTCTTGGTTACGGCCTCGCCGTTAGTTCAGCACCATTACTGAGTCAAGTGCAGCAGGAGTTGTCCTCTCGATGATCAGCACGGCTCCAGTAGGAGGCTTGACCTCTAAGGCAAAGGTGTGGTAGATCCCTACGGCCTCGCCAGCTCCTGTCATGTCGACCGTGATCTCGAACATCTCCCCCGCCTCCAGCAGGTTGTCATCGTCACCATAGCCCTGAGGGGCTACTGTCCAAGCCAGCTCCTCCGTACGCACGGCTGAGCTGGAGTAGGAGATGACGGTGACATTGTCACCCGTGGTATCCGTGAGGTCGATGGCCTCGCCATCCAGGGCGTTGCTCACAGAGAATATGATCCCCGTGACTGCAGTTGCGTTAGCCGTGGCAATCACGCTACCGTTCAACTCCAGCGTAGACCTTGCCTGCTCCAACCCGGAGTAGACCGCCTCCTGACCCTTTTGAGACGAGAATATCCCTGCCGACAGCACTGTGTAGGCGAAGACCGAGGCCACGACCACGAAGGCAATCAGGATGATCGCCGTCTCCAGGCCGGTGATGCCCCTCTCGTCCCGATGCATTTTCCTTGCTAGCTTCTTCAACATCCTTTTTCCCTCCTTTTCAGTTTCGTGCCACTCATTTTCACAGCCTGCACGTGGCAAAGCAGACTGCATCGACTCCTTATCTAGTCTTTGCACATCGCCATCACCTCCCCTTGCCCTTTGCCTTCCCTATCCGTGTCATAGAGAAAATCCCAGACGTCTTGTTCACGATATCTCCAATCGCCGCGGCCTCCTACCTTGTAGGCCGTGAGCTTTCCGCTGCGACTCCAACGCCTGACCGAACTGACATGCACCCTCAAATAGTCAGCAACCTCGTCGCACGTCATGATCTCCTTACCGATCAGTATGTTTACACTACCCGTCTTATTCTTTTTGTTTGTACTCTTATTCACAATCCCACCCCTTTACCATTGTTCCAACGTTGCACTCCAGAGAACTAAAGTGGCTATTCAGTGCGAATTTGCTACTTTTGCGAGCAATTTGATACATCCTGGCGCAATCATAGCCAGTGCGCACCACAGGCACAATCACCTACCAGTACTAAACCACATAGGTAAATAGTCCTACGCTGGCAAATAGTCATGTACTGGTACATAGTCGTGTATCTAAATGAGGTACTACGGCACCAGATGACTAAATTGAATTTGATGGGGGCTTCGATTCAAGGTATAATAAGGGGACGGGTAGCTCCCGAACACTCCTGTGAACACCTGCCACATAGCTCAGCCCAAGGTGCTCCGCATCTTGACTATGTAATACTGCTACTATGAAAGAACACCGCCAGAGTTCGACCAAGCCAGCGGCTGACAGCACGATAGAGAGTCTGAAGCTCAGAGCAAACGGGCAGCAGGCACACTATCTGAAGGCAGGCAGCGGTCCCTCAGTTGTCCTGCTACACGGCGGTGCCAGCAACTCCAGGGACTGGGTGGAGACCATGGACGCCCTATCCCACTCTTACAGTCTCCACGCCCCCGATATGCTGGGATACGGTCTGAGCGATAGACTCAAGAGCGGCTACCATCTATCGGAGTTCGTCGACTTTATCGTGGAGTTCATCAAGAAGTTGAACTTCGATACTCACGTTCTAGTGGGACACTCTCTGGGAGGCAGGGTGTGCCTGGAGATCGCCCTGCGTTACCCCGAGATAGTGCGCCGCCTTGTACTTATCGACACAGCGGGCTTCAGCAGACTGGCACGGTGGGGAATGTACATGGGCGCGTTCATGTATTGGCTCCGTAAGATTACGCGCATAACGCAACCCTATCCCAGATTCCTCAAAGAGGCCGGCAAGGATAAGGATTGGCTATGTGCGGAGAGACTGCCAGAACTGAAAGTGCCTACCCTTGTTATTTGGAATCAGCGCGACCCCTATTACCCGATTTCCGGGGCCTTCGAGGCGATGGAGCTCATACCCAACGCACGTCTGGAGGTTTTTCAGGGCTATGGGCACACCCCACACGTACAGCAAAGAGACTATTTCAATAGCCTTCTGCTGGACTTCCTGAATGACGGCTAACTATGGGGGACTGGATTCACCATCCCCCTTTCCCAGTACCTGCCGGATGTCAGTTCCAGCCAGACTTCTCACCATCCTAACCAGGCATAACTAACTTGACGATAAACCATTACGTATTTGCCAAGTCGAATAGAAAGCTTATAATCTGGGATCAGCGGTATAACAAGTCATCCAACAGAAACTCAGCACCATCTCAAATCGTTGGCTCATAGGACCGGGAGACGAAGGATTTCCGTGAGTGTTATAGTAACCAACCAGCTAACCAAGGTCTTCCCTGGCAATATTAGAGCAGTTGACGGCATCGATTTCGAGGTCAAAGCAGGCGAGATATTTGGCTTCCTCGGCCCGAATGGGGCTGGCAAGACCACCACCATTAAGATGCTGAACACGCTTATCAAACCTACCTCAGGAACCGCTGTGGTTACCGGCATCGACGTCGTAAGGAATCCCGCTGAGGTACGCAAGAACATCGGCTATGTGGCGCAGGATGTAGGAGTTGATGAATATGCAACTGGTCGAGAGAACCTGGCACTGTACGGCCGCTTCTATAGACTCGATGGCCGTACTATCAAGCAGCGAGTGAAAGGGCTATTCGAACTGGTTGACCTGACCGGCTATGAAGACAAGATAGTCTCCACGTACTCCGGGGGAATGCGCAAGCGACTCGATATCGCCATGGGTCTTATCCACCAGCCTCAGCTAATCTTTCTGGACGAGCCGACAGTAGGCCTTGACCCCCAGACCCGTGTTCACATCTGGGACTACATCGGTAACCTGGCCAAAGCTATGGGTATCACCATTTTCCTGACCACTCACTACATGGAAGAGGCCGACCGTCTAGCTGACAGAATTGCCATCATCGACCTGGGCAAGATAATCGCCATGGGCACTCCCGCTGAACTCAAGCAGTCCATAGGCGGCGATGTCGTTACCCTCTCACCCCGTGAAACTGGAGGCGAGCAATACGAAGAGTTCATCAGGCGTACTCAGGCAGCCCTGGCCGATCAACCATTCATACTCGGAACTCAAGAAGCTGCTGGAGAACTGGCGCTTTATGTAAACAAAGGTGAGTCTGCGGCACCTAAAATAATGCGCCTCCTTGCCAATGAAGGCATCGAGGTCGAGGCACTGTCTGTTTCCAGGCCATCACTGGACGACGTATTTCTCAAGTACACCGGTCGCACCATACGCGCTCAGGAGGGTACAGCTACCACCTATGCCCAGATGCAAAGAAGACACGGCCGGAGATAGCTATGAACTTCCTCACCGATACCTGGTTTCAAGTCGCACGCCAGCTCAGGACGCAAGTCCGCATGCGGGTATGGATATTCATCAACCTCGTTCAGCCCATAATATGGCTGCTGCTCTTCCCCCAGATCTTCAAGTCGGTGTCCAACCTGCCCGGCATAGGCGGTGACTATCTCCAGTTCCTTGCCCCCGGCGTGGTGGTGATGACGGTACTGTTCGGCTCGGCCTGGGCAGGTATGGGTCTGCTGCACGACATTGATATGGGCATTCTTTCCAAGATGCTTGCCACACCGATCACCCGTCTCTCAATCATAACGAGCCGTGTCATCGCCTCTATGGTGATGCTCGTTATCCAGGCGCTGATAATCTTCACAATTGCAGTAATCATGGGAGTGAGAATCGAGACCGGCGTGCCCGGGGTGCTGCTCGCTATACTTCTCATCTCGTTGCTCGGTCTGGGATTCGCTGCCTTCTCCAACGGTCTCGCCCTTCTTCTGAGACGACCAGAACCACTCATAGGCGTCATCAACTTCATCGCAATGCCCACAATGTTCCTGTCGTCAATTATGATGCCGGGGGAACTATTGCCCGACTGGCTCGACACAGTGCGGCATTTCAACCCGGTAGACTATGCAGTAGTATCCGTGCGCGATCTGGTTATGACTGGATATGTATGGACAAACCTCTGGCGATCGTTGTTAGTCCTGTCTGCCTGGGCCGCTGTTGGCATAACATTCGGCACGATGATGTTCCGCATCAAGGCGGAATAGTTGGCAAAGCCTGATCCCCCGCGCCATACTCTACTGGAACAAACAGGCATGGCGCATCGGTCCTGTTAAACTA
>SDBU01008396.1_pt1 | contig 11753 bp, 12 predicted proteins | sample 2277071 | NCBI WGS metagenome assembly SDBU01 (sample SAMN10397929, study PRJNA504765) | marine sediment metagenome | isolation source: marine sediment core GS08_GC12, 126 cmbsf | place: Arctic Ocean: Gakkel Ridge, Loki's castle | collected 2008 | reverse complement strand
GAAAATAAAATTATTAATTGATTAAATAATTGTAGAAAATAATCTATTAAAAAAAAATCTAGTCTTTTTTCATGTACAAAACACAATACCAATAGAATTAATATTTAAAAACGACAAAAAAGTTTAAATTAAGTGAAATGGTATTCACCATTCAATACCTTTTTTTAGAAAGTAAAACCTTCAAAATGAGTTAAAATATAGCTATACAATTGTGAATGAGATATTAGCTAATGTTAATTAAACAAATATTCTTGGTAGGAATAGATGAAAAATCTAATAAGATTTCTCTAGATTATAAAGACTACTTGTTTTATGGAGCGATCATTATGGATTTAGTTCTAAAGGATAAGATATCATTCTCTAGAAGAAATTTAGGAATTGAAATCCTTAATTTAGACTCAACTAATGATGTGATCTTAGATAAAATGCTCGATTTAATAAACACGGATAGAGAAAACAAAACATTATTAGATATATGTGCCCGATTTATGAAAAGATCTAATAAATCTGATTTTAGAGATATCATAATTTCACAATTAGAATCTTTAGGGTCTATTAAATATTTAGGGAAAAAGCGTTTGAAAAGGAGATTTCAGGTAACTGAACCAGAATTAAAAACAAAAATATTAAATGAAATCAATGCTGTGCTTATTGAAAAACAAGAACCTACGAAAGAATTGATGCTCTTACTCAGTCTCTTAAGAATTCAATCTAATTTCTCAAAAATAATTCCTAAGAAATTAAGACAGATAGCTGAAAAAAGGATACTAAAATTAGTAAGACATGAATCGATTGGAAAAACACTACAAGATTATATAGAAGAGATGAAAGAAGAAGCTCAAGAACTCGCGGATGACATTTTTGACGATGATTAGTAATTTAACTTCTAAATAACTATTTAACGCTATCTTTTCATATAAATGAGATAATCAACTACCAAATAAAATATAATTACGGTATAAATTTGAAAGGTCTCATGAAAACAATTCAAGAAATTGCCCTACTATTCCAAAATAGTCTAAATCCTCTAGACTATTAAAATCTCCTTTTAAATGTAAAACTTTATCTCCATTGGAATTATAAATTTCACCTTTTTCCTTCAGAATCTCATAAATTAGGTGGTCATCCATTGAAAAATAAATATTCCCATTTTCCATATAACCTAAATTTCCACCCTCATTTCCATCAATATCCCCGTTATCTAAGAAATACAAGAGAGTATAACCTGATTTGTCTTTTAACTTATTTTTTTTTATAAATCCAATTTTTTTTTGTTTTTTATTAAGATATTGTTTTCCATCAATAAAACCTTCCAATTTATCTTTATCGTTGTAAACTTCTATCATATTAACCTTCTCAACAAAATTAGATGATATTTAATATTAAAAAAAGAAGGAAAATAATTTAAATCTTACTCAAAAATAGTTAAAAAATATTTTCATTAGACTCTTACATTCCAGTTTGGGAGAGGTCCATTGCACTACCATCAGTACAATATTGCCCCCAGCGGAGACTCATTGTTTTAGTTATTGGGCATTGTCCACATAAACAAGTTTTCTTCTCAGTTATTAAGGAACTCTTCCCTTCCATACAAAAAGCAAGAGAATCTTCTCCAGTTCCTTCATAACTTGGACATTTTCCACAATAATCCCTACACATATAAATTACTTGTTCACGACTATCCCTTTTTTGTTTCTCGGACATCTTACCGTGTAACATTTTCATTTTCTCTTCAAAGTTGGCAGCATAGTAATCTTCATCCGACATTTGTGTTATAACACCTTGTTCTTTCTGAATTTGATGTAACTTTGAATCAACATAAAACTCTAATAAATTTTATTAAAAAAATTTGTATCTTAAGCTTTAGTCGTGGTATGACTTCGCCTGCTTTTTATTTTTTGAAGGATTAAAGGTTTTCATCCATGGGAAATCATCTCCCCAACTTTCAAATACCTTCCCAAACCCTTCTTTTCTAAGAAATTCTTCAGTAATTCTAAGGAGCTGCTGTTGAGTTTTTAAATCTGCAGAATCTAATATTTTCATTAGTATTCTGATAATTTCTTCAGCATCTATTGGGAGTTTTGTAAGAGAAAATGTTTTAAGCTCCCATTTAAGATATTTATAATAAGGTCTTAATCTGCCATTATGTATGGCAAAAATCACATTCAAAAGCACGGAATAGAGTAGGCTGCTTCTAAACGGGTTGCTTCAAGATCTCCATCACGAATACATTTTAGAGAACGATAAGCACAATTGATGTATGCATCTAATGATCCAGCTATGAATTTTAAAAGAAACCTACTCGGTACTCTTGCCAGTTCATTCAAAATATCTTGTATGTTACCGTTTTTATCAACTAATGCTTTTACATGAGAGAAACTGTATCTGTCCCAAGCTTCAGAACTTCCCCAAGAAGCGTATTTCTTAAATTCGGAATAGGAGAACACCATTAAATCTACATCTTTATATTTTTGCTTAGGATATCTTTCATTATACACTTTAACAACACTATCTTTCACAATAATATAAGTATCGTAATCTGAATACTCAGTCTGAAGACCCTTACTTCTTGAACCTCCCAAGAAAAATCCAATTATATTTGGATCCGATTTTGCTTCCTCATATATACCTGTGAAAATTTTTTTTGCTGAATTCATTTGATCAGATAGAATATGATTACTTAAATTAGTATTGTGAGTAAAATGAAGAGTTTGTTAAAAGATTCTTTATTAAATTGCGAATTATTTCTGAGCAATAGATCTGTCTGATCAGCAAAAAGGTGATTAGAATTTTCTTACCAATAATAATTATTTTAAAAGATATTTCACTTCACTTTCGTATGAAATCAAATCCATCAAAACATTACGATGAAATGGGTGATGCCTATATTCGTAAAAACGAAACATCTATTCATAATGCTTATTATAATAATCCAGCAATAAAATCACTATCATCTGAAGTCGATGGCAGAAAAGTCTTAGAGGTGGGTTGTGGGGGTGGTATATTAACTGAATGGTTAATTTCCGAGGGTGCAAACGTAATTGCATTTGATATTAGTGAGAAAATGGTTGAACATACAAAAAAACGAGTTGGTTCTAAAGCTGATGTACGAGTAGCAGATCTTTCTAAACCATTAGATTTCATAGAAAGTGATTTAATTGACATTATTATTGCTTCTTTAGTATTACATTACATCTATAATTGGCTTCCCGTTTTTGAAGAATTTCGAAGAATCTTAAATAAAAATGGTGAAATTGTTATTTCAGTCCACCATCCTCATGCTGATTGGAAATGGTTTAATCGTCCGAATTATTTCAAGAAAGAACTCTATGAGGATACTTGGAATATTGAAGGAAAATCCTTTACCATAAAATTTTATCACAGAACTTTAGCGAATATGTATGCAATTTTTAGAAAATTCGGTTTCTATGTTGATGTCTTATTAGAACCATTTCCAGTTAAAGAAGCTAAAGAAATCGATCCAAAATCCTATGAACATCTACTAACAAATCCTCAATTCCTATTCCTGCGTTTGAAGAAATTAAAAAATAATGAAGAACCTATTTAATGTAAAGCTTCGACAGTGCTATAAAGGATTTGATTGAAAAATTTAATTTAAAATCTTTCTTCAATGGTTAATTGAAATTTTAACTCCATTTCTTTCTAATTCCTTATTTATCTCAGATTCATTTAATAACCTATTTCTATCTAATATAAGAGAAGTAAGATTTTTTAATATAGTTAAAGAATTAGGTAACGATTTTAGTTTATTTCCATGCAAACTAAGATCTCACAGTTCTTTCAAATCACCAATAGATTCGATCCCAAAAAAGAGAATATTGTTAAAGATTCATAATTATAATTTTAATAAAAGAATATTTTGGGTGAATATTATATGAAAAAAACAAATATAATTAATACATCAATTGGAATGGTTAGAGGATATAATGATGGTGATCTCGAGGTTTTTAAGGGAATACCGTATGCAGAACGTCCTATTGGGGAATTAAGATTTAAGCCACCAGCTCCACGAAAAAAATGGTTTGGTGTTTTTGATGCTTTGGATTACAGTCCTATTTGTGTTCAAACAACTCCTCCTGGAATAATTTTTCCTCCTATACCACAAAGTGAAGCAGATTCATTAACCCTAAATATCTGGACTCATGGTACTGACAATAACAAGAGACCAGTAATGGTAAGGATTCATGGAGGTGGTTTTACAATAGGGAGTGGAAGAATTTCTAATGGTTTTGAGTTAGCACGTAGAGGAGATGTCGTTGTAGTTACAATCAATTATCGTTTAGGTGCTTTAGGTTTTAGTGAAATTCAAGGCATCGAAAGTAATATTGGTATACTAGATCAGATAGAAGCCTTGAAATGGATTCAAAAGAATATTGAACTTTTTGGGGGTGATCCTAACTGTATTACAATATTTGGGATCAGTGCTGGAGGTATGTCTGTTTCAACGTTGATGGCTATACCGGTTGCAAAAGGGCTTTTCAATAGAGTAATTGCTCAAAGTGGGGCATTAAATCCTTTTAGTTTCCAAAACAAAGAAGGGGTGGGCAGAACAAGTAGGTTACTAGAAGTTCTTAAAATCAATAAAGGAGATGTCGAATCTTTAAAAAAAGTTACAGCATCTGAATTACTAAAAGCTAATCAAAGTATTGCAAATGAGGTATGGTCAGCTCATATCCCCTGGATTTTAAGTATACCACCCTATATAGATGGAAATACCATTCCTGAGCATCCACTTGAGTTGATTAAAAAAGGAGACGCATCCGATATTGATCTAATGGTAGGGTGCACTTTGAATGAATCTATATTATGGCAAATTATAATACCTACCTCTGAAAAACTGGATATGGAGCAAGTAAAACAAAGAATCATAAAAGTGATCAAATTACTAGGTCATGATGAAAAAAAGGGTTTGGAAATGTTTGAGATTTATAAAGATGCAGGAGATCCTGGAGCAATTTTGGGGGCATTTTCTACTGATCTTGAGTTTCGTATCTCTGCTATCCGATTAGCGGAAGAGCAATCCGTTCATAATCCAAAAACTTACATGTATCTCTTCACTTACCCCCTTAAATTTCAAGGAAAGGAAGTTGGGGCAATTCATGGCGGAGATGGGGGATTTATGTTCGGAACTCTCGATTATCCAAATATTGTTGGGCAGATTGACAACTCTGAAGAGGCAAAAGTTTTAAGTGAAAAAATGATGGATAGCTGGATTGCGTTTGCGAAAACCGGAAATCCAAATCATGGTGGGATTGAAGAATGGTCAAAATATGAAAAAAATAGTAGAAAAACAATGATCTTAGGAAAAGAAACAACATCCGAAGATAAACCAATGGAAAAGCAACGTATTGCTTGGAATGACATCATGAAAATATATAATATAAAAAATTAGATTTTCAAAAAATCATTATTGAAATAGACAGAAAAAGTTTAAATCGTTTTAAACAGTCTTAATTTTATGTCTATAGTTGGAATAAATTATGAAAAATGCTCTGTTTGTAAAAGATGCATAACTGATTGCACTAGAAATCTTTTTAAGGAAGATTCTTCTGGGAAAATAATTCGTATTTCTGATGAAATGAAGCGATGTAATTTTTGTGGAAAATGTGTTGCTATTTGTAAAGAGAATGCTATATTGTGGGAGGGAAATTGGGAAGATGATGTGGAGTCTTATCCTGGTGTAGAAAATTTTGAAGAAAATGTATCCTATAAAAATTTAATGCAATTATTAATGGCTAAACGGTCTGTACGCCAATATAAAATTAAAAAAATTCCCCAAGAGGTCCTTAAAAAAGTATTTGAAGCTATGCGTTATGCATCAAGTGCTGATAATCGTAGAGCTTGGAATTTTTCGGTTGTATCAGATCCTGCAATAATTAAAACAATAAGTCAAGAAGCAATTAAAATAGTTTATCGTTACATTGGATTCCCTTCAGCAGACGCAGCAATTAAGTATTTTGATTCAATAGATAAGGACCCTATTTTTCATAAAGCTCCAGCATTAATATTTCTTACTACAGGTGCAACGGGTTCGATGCCCCTAATTGATTCGGGAATTGTGCTTACTTATGGACAACTAGCTGCACACACACTTGGTTTAGCAACTTGTTGGATAGGAATGGCCCATGGTTTAGGAATGGATAAAGAAATAATGAAAGTTATTGGATTAGAAGGTCAAATTCATGGTGCATTGACGATTGGTTATCCAGCAGTTAAATATCTTCGCACTCCTCCTCGAGCTCCATTAAATGTAGTAGGTTTAGAATAGATTTTATTTTTTTTTGGGGATCTTCCCTTTCTTTTTAAGAATTTTTCATGAAAACATCCATCAGAGGTTTTATAAATCATTAATGAGAAAATTGTAGCTGTAATCAAGATATTAGAAATAATTAAAAAAATTATTAAGTCACCAGAAACGGATATTTTTCGCTCTCGGTTTGACACTAATGAGGAGGTTGTTAATGAGTTAGAGAACCATATTAATAAATTAAATAATGAGAATTTTGCTAATATTGAAAATCTAATTATTCTCTTCGCTCCCACTTCCGATTTGCAGGAAATATCACTTAGTAGTGGTTGGGGAAAGCAATTTTTACTTATTTCTGAGAGATTCGACCATGCAATCAAGGATTTAATTGAGTTTTATAATTTAAAACCTTTTTCCAATGGCTAAATCCTATCGAAGATCACAATTTAAAACAATTAAATTAAATGTATAATTCGATCTAGAAGTAATCTTAATATCTTAAAATTTAGTTTGATCCCTTCTACAGGATCTCACCCACCTATTTGAGCTTCTATTCCGCAAGATTCAACAATCTCCTTAAGCTGTTTCATCTGGTCATCGTTTGGTGGTTCAACTTCAGTAAGCTTATATTCCCTCCCTAGTTTACTATATTTCTGTGTACCAAATTTATGGTAAGGTAATAATTCAATTCTTTTGAAATACTTGCCTAATTTTGAAGCGAATATTGCTGTATTTAATATATTCTTATCAGAATCGTTATAACCAGGCACAATAGGAATTCTTATTATCATTGGACACAATTTAGAAGCTTTCCTGGCATTTTCTAGGATAATTTCATTAGAAACCCCAGTTAGATGTTTGTGTTCTATAGGATCCATATGTTTGATATCAAGATAGATGAGGTCCAGATATTCAAGAAGTTTCTCCAATTGCTCCCACTTCACGTAACCACAAGTTTCTATTGCCGTATGTATATAACTCTGTTTACATCTTTTAAGAAAAGCTGTTACAAAATAAGATTGCATCGTAGATTCACCACCACCCACAGTGACTCCACCATTTGATCGCCTATAGAATGGACTATCTTTTCTAATTTCTTTGAATAATTCTTCAACTGTCACATGATTTCCAATGTGTTCCAAGGCATTGTTAAGACAGATTTCAGCGCATTCACCACAGTTTGTACAGAGTTTTCTGTTAATCTTTATACCATCCTTTTCGGAAAGTGAAATTGCATGACTAGGGCAAATTGCAACACAGCGCCCACACTTTTTGCAATTATTTTCAGCATGGAGAATCTCAGGGGATGGCTTTTGCGTATGAGGAGAAGAACACCACAAACACTTTATCGGACATCCTTTCATGTATACCAGTGTTCTAATTCCAGGACCATCATGGATGGCGAACCTTTGAATGTCGTATATTAAACCTTTCATTTCCTTAAAATTTATGTTCTGTTCTGGCAATGACACTATCTTGGACTACTTATTTAATAATTAGGATAGGGAAATAAAGATAATATTAGATAATATATATAGTAAATAATATAAAAAATTCATTATTTATGGAGATAGGCAGATCTCTTTAAGCTGTATAGAAAACCTTATATGTTTCACAATTTGTGTTCTGTCCTTGCGATGATTGTATTCTGAAGAGCATCAGTTAGTTGAGTGAAAAATGCATTATAACCAGCTACCTTGACTACTAAGTCCCGATATTTCTCGGGCTCTTTCTGGGCAGCTCTCAAAGTGTCTGAAGAAACTACATTAACTTGCATGTGAAAAATCTTCCGGTCGATAAATGATCTTACCATGGCAGTCATTCTTTGCATATTTCCATCCTTAAAAACTGCCGGATCTATTCTCAAATTAAAAGTTATTCCCCCAAGTATTTCAACGTGGTCAATTTTCCCCATGGAATTTATTACAGCCGTTGGACCTTTTAAATCTTTACCACGGCTAGGTGAGGACGCATCTACAAGTGGTTCTCCAGCTAATCTTCCCGAAGGTAGAGCTCCAATTCCCCTGCCTTCTGGGACATAGGATCCCATAACAGAACCACCTGGACACCCTTGGCCTCCTCGTAAGTTTTTTACAGTGTTAAATTCGACCATCCACCGATGAAGTACCCATGCAACCTGTTCGTCAGCGTAATCGTCATTATTTCCAAATTTAGGCGCGTTTAATAACATCTGGCGCAATTCCTCATAGCCTTTAAAATTTTGATCTAGTGCATCACACAGCTCATCCATAGTAATTTTTTTTTCATCAAACACAAGCCTCTTGATTGCTGTCAAGGAATCACCGGCATCAGTTGAAGCAAGCACTGCTCCTCCATTGTTAAAATTGTAATGAGCCCCACCTTCTTCCCTGCATACTCCCTTTTCAATACAGTCTTCGATAAGTGCTGACTCATATACGGTTGGAGTAAATTCGATAACTTTTCTCTCGATATTATTGCCTGCTATTTGAATATTTCTTCTCATCCAAGCTAATTGCTTATTAAAAGCGTCTTGTACTTCTTCAAAAGACTTGAATTGTCTGGGGTCACCTGTCTCTAATCCCATTTTTTGTTTGTTATACCGTCGAACACCATTATTCATTACATATTCCATGCAAGTTGCAAGATTAGGCATGCGAAAGTAAAAATAGCCAGAATCTTTACCAGGTATTACGAGTTCGAAACATCCTTGCGGAGAAGAATTCCTGGCATCCTCCAAGGATATCGTTGGTCCACCCATACTACCTCGAGCAAGAGCTTGAGATACAATAACATCACTATTTACAAATTGTGGTTGACCGGTTCCCAATGAGCATAGTTTACAAGCTTTAATAAGTAAATCATCGGGCATTTGATTATGAACTAGTACACTAAGCCAAGGACTTGGTAATCTCGTGTGCATTACACTTTCAATAAACATGTATGATAACTCGTTGGTGGCATCCTGTCCATTAGCTTTTACACCACCTACAGTCATAGGCGTCCCTGAATTAGTTACTTCTCCTTCATAGTTCCCCGCAAGTAAATAACAATCAATTAATTCCTGTGCCTCTTCTTTGGTTATTCGTCCTTCCCTTATATCACTTTCATAGTAAGGGTATAGATATTGGTCCATCCTACCTTGACTAAAGCCCAAGGAGGGGATCACCTCCCAGAATAATAACAGATAGGAAAAGTAATATGATTGCAGTGCTTCGTAGAATGTTCTTGCTGGTTGTGCTGGTACACGATCACATATTTCAGCAATTCTTAACAGCTCAATCTTTCTCTTTTCATCTTCCTCTTCCTTTGCCAATTCCCTTGCTTTAGAAGCAAATCTCTCTCCAATTTCTGCTGCTGCTTCCATAGCCAAAACTACACCCTCAAGGAAGGGGACCTTAGCTGCATCATCAGGTTCCGTAAGGTCAAGTCTAGCGATTCTCTCCTCGGCATCCTTTTTTATACCCAAAAAACCTTTCTTGAGTACCTTCTCATGGTTATGGATATTATGACCGAAGTGATGTGTGTTCACTTTCCTACCTTGTTCTGTCCAGTATGGTTTGAGTTCCTCTAACTCTCTCTTATCATTATCACTGAGCTGAGCAAAAGGTGCATCATTTCTCATGCCAAGTAGGTAAGAATATCCTACCTTGCGCATTGCTAAATTGATAGCGGGGGTGATATTGGTACAGAGTGGTCTAATACCTGCACACCCTACGACAAGCTGGTTAGGATAGATATAAATCGGCATTTCCCTGACAGTCGCCGCAAAAACTTTTGCCCTACGTGTTATTACTGATTCACCTTCTGTTTCTTTCATTATCCTCGTTTCAATACGGGCTCTTTCAATCGAAGCTGTAGGCTTGAGACGTAAAAATTCCTCCCTGAGCCTTTTAATCCTTGATGTTGGTTCCATTACAGTTATTTCCTTTAATATCTGTACCATTTTAAGACCTCCTTATTAAGTAGTGATATAAACTTTCACTTTTAACTACGGACAGTGACTTTAGATAAATATTATTTAAAAGCTATTGTAATATAGACCTTGAAATATTTAAATCTTATTATTTGCTTCCAATTGAATCTGAAATATTTAAATTCCCCATCGGAATGTGAAAATGAGAGCAGTGTTCTGTAGAACTTATTGAACTATTGTGCAAAACATAGACAATAAGATAAAAACAATTAAATGTAAGCAATATTTAAGTTTTCATTATTATCTTCTGGTATGAATGAAAATAAATAATTCAGCTTATATAATATATAAGTGTTAAATACGATTTAAAACTCAATAAGAATTCTCTAAATATTAAAAATGATAAGATTTTCAATTGGAATTGATTTCCCTTTCATTTTCTCTTTTGGACCTTATATAAAGCAAAAATATACTATTTCAAACCACAGCTAAAATGAACAATTTATTAAGTGGAAATTTTATACTCATAGCATGAGTCTTATTGGGGAGAAGCCCTTGAAGATTTTATAAAAAATGAAGGAAAATTAAAGGATGTTTAATTTCAATGGGTCCAAAAGAATCAAAAATGTCTTACTTTACCATAGTACTTAGGATTCTACAAATAATTCTAAGCCAAACTGTTTCAGTTTTTTAAAATGCTTATAATTTCTCGTAAAGAAAGGCATTTTTTTTAAAATCGCTAGGGCACCAATCATGCTATCACGAAGACCTATGGATTCACCTTTTTTCTCTAATTCTAAGAGAATTTTCGCTGTTAATCTGGAGGTATCAAGATCAAAATCAAAAATTGTAATTTGCTCTGAAAGTTTATCAAGGGCTGAAAGGTTTTTTTTCATAGTTTTAGATTTATAGGCACCGTAATATAATTCAAAAAAATTAATTGATGTAGTAGCTACCTGTGTCTTCTCTTCTATCTCCTTAACAATTTTGCGAATTGAAGCATCTTCTCTCAGGAAAGGAATTAAAATATCGGTATCTAGACAGATTGCCAAGTCTTCCATACCTCACTGATCTTTTTTTTTAGTTCTTCATATTCCTCATCACTCATTTCCCATGATTCCGAAAAATTGCTAATTCTCTTTCGTAATAAATACTTAATCGTTTCTTCAATAGAGATTTTTCTTTTTTGCTTTGATTGTAAATAACCAGCAAATTCAACAAGTTTTTCATAAGTATTTTGACTTATCTTTATAGATTTAGTGGTCATTGTAGAATAAGTGGTAAAAGTAGTATTTATATTTATGGACTTAGGATTATTTTCTTATGGAGAACTGATCTTTTCCTTCCAAAACTTTACTAACTCGAAGTGTAGAAGGGAAGAGTGCTAAGTTTCTTTTGGATTTCTTTAAATGGATGCAAAGCCATTTGTTTAGTAAGTTCAAATACATCCCGCGTATTTGAGTAAATATTATACCATTTTACGGCTTTTTCAGACACAATTTTTAACCTTACCTTCTTATTAAGGAGGACATCCTTTGCAACATCTTTTGGCATATTTACCATTGATTCTTTGAAAACTTTGCCTATAGC
>SDBU01008395.1_pt1 | contig 11754 bp, 12 predicted proteins | sample 2277071 | NCBI WGS metagenome assembly SDBU01 (sample SAMN10397929, study PRJNA504765) | marine sediment metagenome | isolation source: marine sediment core GS08_GC12, 126 cmbsf | place: Arctic Ocean: Gakkel Ridge, Loki's castle | collected 2008 | reverse complement strand
TCCGAAGCTGCTCAGAGTTACTGAAAAACATTTCCGTGGGATCACTCATGGCGGTCATGATTTAGGGTTTGTTTATTCATTATAAGTCCGCTAACTTGTAACTGCACCAGACCCTCAACGGCTCCGCCGTTTCGGGCAGGTGAGTTCATCGTTCAGCGGCTAAACTATGTATAAAGACATTGAAAAGATTATGGAGGAGCTCGCAAAAGGCTCTGATCGAATAATTGTTAATCCTGGTGATCTTGAGAAATTAAAGAGCCATGGAATCCCTTTTGATATTATACCTTCTCTAACCATAGGTGAACTTTTCGATCAAAGAAAAGAAAAAGCACATGCGATCGCACCATATCTGCCAAGTCTACCACAAAGATTACCCCCGGTAGTACAGGCTCTCTATCAGGAGATTAGGGAATGTATTTTTTTTGGGCTGAATGGTGCTGCAATCACAATGTCATCGATTCTAATTGAGTATGTTATTAATCACACTACATATGTCTTTGAAGCAGGTGGATATGAGAACACAGATCCACAGAAGTGGGATGAATTTGAAAATATGGAACTTGCAAAAGCGATTAATCGTGCAAAAAAAGCGGGTTTAATAGATTCAAGGATGGCAAAAAGACTTCATTCGTTCAGAGAAACGATTAGGAATCCATATAGTCACTACAACATCAAAGAAATTACAAAGAATGTTGTTGCCAAGAATGTAAAACGGGTCGATATAAATACTGGTGATGTTAAAGAGATGGATGTTGACGCAAAAGACAATCCAATGATTCAGGCTCAGTCCAAACCATTCATGGACGAGTATCATGTTTTGCCCGTCTTTCATTTTGCTGACGAAATAGTTAAGCACCTTTTGCCCAAGATAATAAAGGACCATGTAACCAGTCAGTCCACCTGACCGGTGTTTCGCTGCGCTTCACACCGGCCGGTGACTTCTTCGTTCGGTGTATAAGATTATGCCGAGAGGTTAAACATGGGAAAGTTCAGAAGCACTACTATACACAAGCAAGATAATCATGGCGCAAGTGCATTCTTATTTGATTTGAGAAACTCGACCAAAATTACTCGTTTTATTTCTTATGATAAAAGAATTCTCCATCATGTTGAATACATGAGAAATTTACACAAATTTATTTATTCAACTATATATGGGAAATTTAGTACAGGAAGCGACAAAGATGAATTCGCAATAAATGATACTGGTGATGGTTATATATGTGCCTTTTGGAGCAAAAACCACTCATTAGACTGTATGAAAATAGCTATAGAAATAAAAAACTATTTGAACAAAACCCTCTTAGAACACAACAAAAAGTTAAAATTGAGAGGGGAAGACTATAAGTTAGCTTTTGGATTTGCAATTCACACTGGTGGGTTAACTGTTGAACGGGTTAATTTTAATGATAGAGGAGGAAGATTGATTCACAAAGATTTTATCTTAGGAATTCTTCCAAATTCTGTCTCGAGATTAGAGAGCTTAAACAAGTTTTATACAGAATATAACTTTGTAGCATCTGGCAACTTCAAAAGTTGTTTTCTTAGACATGCTAATAATATCGGAAATAGTGAATTAAAAAATTTGTTCAATAAAAAAAGCGAGTTTGTACAAAAATCACTTGGCAGAATAAATGTAAATGATAGCAAACCGGAGGGGCATCATATTTACATATTCAAAGAAAATTTCTTTAAGGACTTTTTGAAGCTATACACGTGAAAGAAAAACAAGAAACACCGAACAAGCGGTTCAACAAGGACCGTCAGACCTACGCCCTTCCGGCCTGTTAACCGCGTCGTTAGGTTCTTGGAGATCGACAAAAAATATGGAAAAGGATGAGATAAAGTTGCTGCTCAAGAGGCTTATTGATGAAGCAAATGTAATAGCTCCTTCGATAAGTCATTTTGACAAAGACCGACACCATGGCAAAGTTACAGACGAAGATCTTGATTTCGATAGTCTCGGCGCTTGGAAGATAGAATCCAAGGCGCTGCTAAAGCAGCTATCTACCTCAAACTTTGCGGTATTTTCAGACTTACATAAGGACTATCTTGAGATCGAAAAGGATTCAAAAAAATATCATAGTGAGTCAATTTTTGTTCACAAAATAAGGCAGCTTCTGGGTAGTGCGTTGGCCTTGCTCGATTCGCCGCTACTCAAAAAAGACTCGCATGAATCCCCCAAGGTAACCAAAAGTAATAATAAGGTGTTTATTGTTCATGGCCACGACGAAGCTGCACGAGCAACAGTTGCGCGGTTTGTTGAAAAACTTGAACTAACGCCAATTATTCTACATGAGCAAGCAAGCATGGGCAAAACTATCATTGAAAAACTTGAGGCGCACGCTGAAGTCGGATATGCGATCGTCTTACTAACTCCTGACGATGAAGGTAGGAAGAAAAATGAGGTTAATTTCAAGGACAGAGCGAGGCAAAATGTAATTTTGGAATTGGGTTACTTTATAGGAAAATTAAACCGTGAGAATGTGTGTGCATTGCACAAAGGCTCTGTAGAAATACCATCGGATTATCTTGGAGTGTTATTTGTTCCATTTGATGATTCAGAGGGATGGCAGCTTAAACTTGCAAAAGAAATGAAAGCTGCTGGCTTAAAGATTGACATGAATAAAGTTTTATAGGGCCTAACATCCGCTTTCACGCCGACGCCTAAAGGCGCGGGTGAAGCGACCCGTTGGGCATAAAAGGGAAGCATGGCTGGAACACTAATCAGTAAGAAGGCACGGAACGAACTTCGAGAGTATTTCGTAGGCACCTCGCTACGCGAAATCGAAACGGAGTTCGATTCAGCCGATGTTCCTTTTGACGAGGATTACGTGCCCTCAACCTCTGGACAAAGGCGATCGTTGGTTGAGCAGTATTATCATGCAGTTGATTGGACAAAATGGAAGGATGTCAGAAAGGTGCTTACTGTTTACGAGAACGTGTTAAGCCAACTTGAAGATCTCACAGAGAATGACGTTGAATGGGCCGCTAACCAGTTCAAGTCGTTGCGAAAATGGATAGAGCGAGATGGCTATAAGTATCAAGATGGAAAATTGATTCCGGTTGGCAAACACCATGCGATAGAAGATATTTCAGATACAACAGCTGATTTTGACCTACCGGAACTTCATCGTCAGATAGAGCGAATAAAGTCGGCTGTGGAAGATGACCCTAGCCTTGCTATTGGAACCGCAAAGGAATTGGTTGAAACGACATGCAAAACGATTCTGGAACAACGTTCTGTTCCAATAGGGGACAAGGCGGATATCGGAAAGCTCGTCAAGGAAGCAAGAAAAACTCTTGGGCTCGTGCCCGAGTCCATTCCAAATTCAGCGAAAGGTGCTGAGTCAATCAGGCGTCTCCTCAGCAATCTAGGTAACGTGGCACAGGGGCTTGCAGAGCTAAGAAATTTATATGGTACAGGTCATGGGAAGCATGGCTCATCAAGGGGACTTAGTCCAAGGCACGCAAGGCTTGCAGTTGGTGCCGCAGCAACTTTGGCGACCTTCTTGTTTGAGACGCATGTTGAACGTGGAATATGAATGCCCAACCTGTCAGTTCACCTGACCGGTGTTTCGCTGCGCTTCACACCGGCCGGTGAGCTTTGTCGTTAACCATCATGAGATTAAAAAATGGCTGAAATAGATCCAAAAAATACTGCTGACTCAATCAAGATAATTAATTCATACCTCACAGATGCATATAATTATTTCATGCAATCAGTACATATCTCACGCGGTGTTTTTAATGAGCCGGAATTGATTTCTGAGCATTACATGGAAAAGGCTTTTATAAGCACGTTAGTTTTTCTTGAAGTACACTCACTGAATGAAACTTATAAAAAGGTAGATCATCTCTACATTCAAGCGAAAAAAGATGGGCTCCTAAAGAGCGCAATGGGTATTGAAGAGCCATATTTGGTCTGGGGAGAATATCTACAGAATTATATAGATGCTGTTGCAGTGAGTTTTAACGCTGATCTACACAAAGGAGTTATCTCTAAGGATATCCTGTCAATTTTGAAAGCAGTTCAATATTCTATTACAGACCCAGATATGTTCGATTCCCCGCCTTCAAATGAATCAGAAGTTCACAAACGCATCGAAGGTGTTTTGCGGTGTGTTTTCCCAAATCTTAAACACAAGCCTCAACTTACAAAGCCTATAAAGAATTTCGAGCCGGATACCGGACTACCGTCTATTCGGACATTAATTGAATACAAATTTATATCAAGCAAATCTCAAGCAAAAACTGTTGCTGATCAAGTGCTTGCAGACACGCGAGGTTATATTTCAAGGGAGTGGGAGACATTTATTTATGTAATCTACGAGACCAGACGCATAAAACCTGAAAGTGAGTGGAAACAGCTACTTAAGGAGTGTGATGTTCAGAACAGCGAAATTATAGTTCTGTCTGGGGAACCAATAAAGAAAAAAGTGATAAGGATTAAAAAAGCGAGCGGAAAAAATGGGGTCAGACCTACACATTTTACAAAATTACAATGACTATAGAGAATAAAACCAAAATGTAAAATATGTAGGTCTGACCCCTAAGGGTTGCGCTCCACGCTGTGAATCAGCAAAACAGCTTGTAGATCAGGTAAATCTAATCGCCGGCGCCGAGCCGTTAGATCTGAGCGAAATAGACTTCGACCCTTCAAAGGCTGACTCAATGGTCATTAAGAGAAAGGTCAGAGCACGCAAAGGAAAGTATTGGCAGATCTCAAAAGACGTCACGATGAAGGAGGAGGAGTAATTTAGCTACAATGAAATATGACATTCTGAATTTTAAGGACTTGCCGGGAGACCTTATTCTAGCAGGAAAGCGAATCAAGTTTTATCGGCCAGAGAACGAGAACCATTCAAGATGGCGCTTCCTATCTCCTGACGGTAAATTATTCTACAAGACTTGGGATAGTGACTATGTTCGGAGGAATAATCTGCCAACTGCATTGGACACCGGATTTTACGATGAGAAACTGATTCCAGCTTGCCGAGCCCTGATACTCGATGAAGATGGGGTTTGTAGAGGCTACTTAATGGCTCCCATGGAGAAGGGACGCATTCCCCCAGACGATGAGTTTCTTCAACACATTAAGGAAAAGACACGTAAATCAAAATACTTCTTCTATGACTTTTGGAGGGCCAGTATTATGGAATACGAAGGCAAGCTATGTCTAATAGATTTGGAGTCGGTTTATCCCGTATGTGAATATGATTTTAGAAAAAAACAGAACAAAGATGTGTATGAGCAAAAAGGTCACCTAATCAAAAATCCTGATTATAGAAAGTTTGTGGAGAAACTATACAAAGACATTTGCTAAATCCAATCATAAGGAGAAAAAAATTGGCAAACCAGCTTTTTTGAGATGAACTTAGGAAAGAGATAGATGCGGCACTCTAAGGCTTTGAAGCCGCAGCGAAACTAAACTATACGTGAATGGGGTCATAAGTAGTTAAGTACTAAACGGTAATTTGCCTAACCCGTCAATCCACCTGACCTCTATCTCGCTGGCGCTCCATAGAGGCAGGTGATCTCCACGTTAGGTCTCCGGTTATCATGAGGCATAAGAATGACTTTCTATCAAGTATTTATCCTTCTTATCGCTATCATTGCGGCGGTTATTTCGCTTGTGTCTTTGGTACGTACCAGAAAGACTCAAGCTGAACAAATTGAGTTACAACGCGCAACTGCTGCATTAGCCAAGAAGCAGTTGGAGATGCTTGTTCGCGAAGAATCCGAATTAAATAAAGCGCGGATTGATGTTTCGATAGAAGAGTACAGAAATGCTCATCGCTTCGTCTTAACTAACATAGGCCAGGCGCCTGCTAAAAATGTAGCTTTTTCAATCGAGCCACGCAAGCATGGCAGTAGCCCATTGGTAATATCAGATTACGAAGAAAAGATACCAATTCCATCCCTTTCTCCTGGGGCTGAGGTTGGAGTCTTAGCAGCGTTTAGCATGGGTAGTGCCACCGCGTTCAATGTAAAAGTTAGTTGGGACAATCCTGATGGTACATCAGTCAAAGATGAAGTTTTCGTCGCGCTTTAGTACGCAACCTAACAACTTGCTCAAGCTGACAGAGATCCCAAAAGCCTGGCGACTTTTGGTCCAGGTGATGCCCGGCGTTAGGCAACTTATATTCATTGGACACAAAACCTTATTAACGAAGTAAGGAGCACCGTTGTCATGATCGAATATCTTGGTCCCTTAGTGTCAGTGTTTAAGCTTCTCGTAGAAGGCATATCCAAATCTGCAAAGGCTATCAGATCTAGTAAAAACAGGGCAACCAAAAGGAAACTCATTGAAATACAGATTTCTCTAGAAGATATTATAGAGAATGCCGAACATCTTTTTTCCCTCATAGAGAGTTCAACTGGAAAAACGCAGAAGGAGAATCGTGAAATAGTTGAAGAATTCAAAAGAGCGCTCTATGCGCAGCTTAAAAGAATCCGTATATTTATGGATCAGATCACAGATAACACTTCGGAAGAGATTTTAAAGGTTTTCGCTCCAGACCTTCGAAGGAATATTTTACTACTCACACAGACAAAAATGAGTGCGCTTAATTGGGTTTTATCCGCAATGTATGACATTATCCAAAAAACCACGGTCTCTAGGGATGGGCTGAAAGCAACTATTCAATCTGCATTGATATACTGGGATCATCAAAGGTTTGTTTCTGAAGGTCGGTCATATTTGGCCGAATTAGGTCGAAGCAGCAAGAAAACGAAACTGTTGCTTTCAAATCATTTGAAAGAACAGAAGGAAATTATTAGATCTTTAAGTCTATGTTCAAAAGACTTCTCAGATTTCATAAAGGACCACGTCAACATACAGGATGCTATTGGTCTTGTAGCGAAAAAGGCTCGATAGTCACTTGCCTAACAAGGCAAATGCAGCCGACAGCATACCACGGCGGCTGATTTGCGGCGTTGGGCGGCACGTGAGTATTACATTTATCCGAAACCAGTTTATTCCTGGAGCAAACGAAAATGACGAATCACACTCTAATCTATCGAGAAGTGGGCGAACATCTGCACATATTAAATTATTCGCTTGGAGAAATAATGTCCTTTGGAAAAGAAGATGGGCATTACTTATTAAGCAACTTTGACAATCTCACAAATATGGATGTCGAAATTGATCCTGAAGTATATCAATTTATTAATTACAAAAGCACTTCAGTTGTGTCTTGCAAATTTCGCGGATCGCTAGTCAACTTGGGAATGGATTTTGGTTTTCCGACTGTGACTAATCTCGAAATCAATCGAAGATGTGTTCTCCGTTGTCAGCATTGCTACATACCTGTTATCGACTTATCTTCAAAATCCGACAGTACATTCGAGGAAAAAGACACTATAGATACAAAGAGATTACTTGACTCCTTGCGGCACCTTGGCGTTTTCCTCGTGGTGCTGACCGGTGGCGAAGTTTTCTTGAACAGAAAACTGCAAAGCTTGATAAATGAAATCATAGCGCGTGGGTTTGTTATCGAAGTATTCTCAAGTCTGCAATTTCTACCTGATTGGTTCAAAGAGCTGCATCCTATTGAGTCGCATATTGGGCGTATCCAGACTTCGGTTTATTCAGTAAATTCGCCAGTTCATGACGAAGTGACCGGAGTCGAAGGAGCTATGGTTAGAACCCTTGAAAATCTTCAATATCTTCATAGAAAAGGATTCTATGTTGAAGTTGCGACCCCGCTAATGTCTCTTAACTTCAAAAGCCGCCATGAGATTGAAGATTACTTTAGGAGAATTGGGATTCCACAAATGTTTTCATATCCTATCATCAGTGAATATTATGGCGGCTCAGAAAAAAAATCCACATTGAATATCAGCAAAGAGCAATTTTTAGAGCTTTGCCGTGAGAAGCCAGATTTCCTAATCGATATTGACCCAGCCAGAAATGCTGACGAACCTATTTGTGCAGCAGCAAAAGCAGTGTTTTCTATTTCTGCGAATGGTGATGTTTTTCCATGTAGCCAATTCCCTAAAGCAGTTGGTAACATTCATTTTCAAAATATACAGACGGTTTACGACTCAAACCCTATGCAATTAGTGGCAAACTACAAAATCATGGATATACCAAGCGGCACCACACCTTATAATTTTTGTATGGGGAATAACTGGTCTGAAACTGGCAATCCTCTTCAACAACCTGATTTCATGCGCGATATATTGATCTATTATGAATCTAATGAGAAAGGAGGTGAAATTAATGGAGCGTAAAAAAGCCGAGGCTGCACCCATGAAGCGTAAGATTAAGGCTATCTGGAAATCTAACGAGCCGAATATCAAGCGCAACGATGCATGCAGGAAGTGCGCCACCCGCAGTTCGACTCACTAGATATGGCAATGTAATCACACTACGTCCAAATTATGTGGACCGTGTACTTACACAAAATACTGCCGCCCAACACCGGCATGCAGGCGACGGGACTACAACTGCGCCCCAACAGGTTTTCGTGAAAATCAAGCGAGCTTGCACGAATGATCGGGTAATAACCGCCACCCGCGCCTGATGCAGAGCCCGTTAGCTTTTTCAATGAGGAGGGAATTCAACTATGAGTTCAGATCAGAAATGGAAAACTTTTGAACGTATAGTAGCCGCAATTCATCATGCTGCTGATCAAGGAGGGCAAATTACTTGGAATGATACCATTAACGGACGACAATTTGATGTTACAATCAGATTCAAAAAAGGTTTTTATACTTTCCTCACGGTAATTGAATGTAAAGATTATAAAAATAGCGTGCCGGTTGAAAAGGTTGAGGCGTTTGTCACAAAAGCATCCGATGCAAATGCAAATAAAGCAATACTCGTAACTTCGAGCAGCTTTCAAGAAGGATGTTTTCCAGTCGCTGAAAGGCATAATATCGGATTATATACATTAAAAGAGATTAACGAATTACCAAAAGAGGTAATAGGTAATCATCTGATTCCAGCTCTTAACATATTTGACATTAAGTTGGTGAATGACGAAGGTGAAGAGTACATTTTCCCTGAATATGGAGGGAAACTTCAGTATCTAATTACGCAAACCAAAATAGCTGTAAATAAAAGACATATTATTTTAGAAAGCTATCTTTCCCAGTGGATTCAAGCCAAAAAAGATGAGGTCATCAGCGGAACAAAAGAATTCAAAATAAAATTTGATAAAACAATTTCAGCTTATATTCCACAAGAAGATGCACCTTTCCTTTTTAATTCTATATATTTCAAATGTAAATTCATAGAAGTCCATCCAATTAGCAAGCCAACCCTTGATCCTTATTTACTTCAAAAAATAAATGCAAATTTTTTGTATAAAAACGAAATAACGGGAGAAACGCATAAGATTGATTCTAAGGATTTGCCATTAGGCTTTGATACCAAGTTCGAAGAAGGCAAGTTTTATTTCAATCCCAAACTAGAGTTTTTTTATTATTGCGAATCAATAGAAAACGATTCTGCAACAATCTATTTAGTCGAATCCTATCAGCACGGTCATTTGTTACAGGTAGTCTTCAAACAGTCCACCAAATACTCTAAATATTATATTGAAGTAACAAATGATAATGAAATTCAAAGGTTACCGAAGCTTCTTCAAAGAATGAAATCTAAGAAAAGCTAACAAGCCGCTCCTCGTGCCAAGGTAAATCCGAAACCTTGGAATTCCCGCCAAGACGGGATGAAATTGGTTAATGATTAAAAGGGGACGGGGCTAAATAAATAAATTGACAATAGCACATTTGAACTGACAGAAATGGGTTATGCCAAGATTAGCCCGATTATGAAGGGGGACGTAGTTCCGATATTTCCGTTGAAATTGGGATCCTGGTATGATAGGTTCGCCCGTATGCCACGAGTCAATGGGGTCAGGCATAAGTAATTAAGTATTTGGAAATGGTAATTTGCCTAACCCGTCAATCCACCTGACCTCTATTCCGCTGCCGCTCCATAGAGGCAGATGATCTCCACGTTAGCTGAGATTTTGGATTTTATTGGTCTAAGGAGGAACTATGAAAATACTTCGATATATTGGATCGCTGGCTTTTGTGCTCGGGCTCTTCACTGCAGTATTTGCCGGCACACCTTGGTACGTGATCGTTGCCGATGATCCAGTCCTGCCCTGGTGGCTCAGGATAGCGGTTTTCTGCCTTCTGGGGGGTATCCTTGTGGTTCTGCTGACAGTGGCTCTCGAACAATGGAAAAACAGAACATCAGGAGAAGAGCTTCCCTTTACTGAGCCCGACCGCAGGGTTTTGCTGATGAATTCTGCAGAAATACCTGGCCGAGAGATCACGGAGATTCTCGGTCTCGTCCAGGGCCATACGGTATTTGCTATCTGGCTTGGCAAAGATCTATCCGCCATAGTCAGGCTGATCCTTGGTGGTGAATTGACTGAATACACCGAGATGATGGGAAGGGCTCGGGCAGCAGCTACCAATAGGATGATCGCCCAGGCTGCAGAGATGGCGGCGGATGCAATAATCAATGTTCGCTATATGACTACCAGTGTTATAGGTAGTGCCGCTGAACTTTTAGCTTACGGCACAGCTGTCAAGCTCAGCGAATAGATCCCCTTGCGGGAGGATATTGATACGGTGCAAGATTGTAGCCTTGTACCATGCAAAACATCAGCTAACCAACAGCTCAAGCGGACCCGGTACCCGGGCCGCTTACCCGCATCGTTATAAAAAGGGACGGGGCTAAATAATTAACTATTATAAAATCAAAGAAACAAACGGAATCTTAATTACAGTTGGCAAGATAAGAAGAAACCAAACTTTTTATGAAGTGGTATTGTATGAAAGATGAAAATACTTATATATTTAGCCCCGTCCCCTTTTATAAATAATTGCGCATGAGGAGATGACAAATCCTTGTTGTTGCTGTCTTGCAGCGGCTCAATTCGCAATCGAATCAGACGCTGTGTATAAAAGCGAAGCAATAATTATCCTTTCATTTAGGACTTTCATGCTCTTATGCAATTTTACCATTTTCTGAAGATTAAGTTTTATTAAACGATCACTTTTAGTGTAGGGGGAACACATGCTTAAAAGAATTCTATGGTCGCCTCTAGTCATCATCATCGTTATTGTTATCTACTTTGTCGCCTGGCCTGTGCCGATCGATCCAGTTGCCTGGAAAGCGCCTACCAACCCGGGCTATAGTGGACCGTTCGCACCAAACGAGCGCCTCAAGGGTATTCAGGTCTTGCCTATCGGGGACAACCATGGGCCGGAGGACATTGCCCTGGATGCACAGGGTCGCATCTATGCAGCCACACACGAAGGCCGCATTGTACGCCTGAAGGCCGACGGCTCTAATCCGATAAACTGGGCCGACACAGGGGGCCGTCCCCTCGGCATAGACTTCGATAACAAGGGCAACCTGATTGTGGCGGACGCCTTCAGGGGGCTTTTGTCCATTGCAGCGGACGGCACCATTACCGAACTGGCAACAATTGCTGACGGCGTCCCGATCCGCTTTGCAGATGACGTGGACGTGGCGGCCGACGGTAAGATTTATTTCTCCGATGCCTCAACAAAATTTGGCGCTAAGGAATGCGGTGGGGCCTATGAGGCAAGCCTGCTCGACCTTATGGAACATGGCAGTCATGGCCGGCTCCTGGTCTATGATCCCGTTACCGGCAAGGCCGGGATCCTTATGAATGGCCTGAACTTTGCCAATGGCGTGGCAGTCAGCCACGATCAGTCCTATGTACTTGTAAATGATACCGGGGGTTATCGGGTCATGCG
>SDBU01008394.1_pt1 | contig 11754 bp, 12 predicted proteins | sample 2277071 | NCBI WGS metagenome assembly SDBU01 (sample SAMN10397929, study PRJNA504765) | marine sediment metagenome | isolation source: marine sediment core GS08_GC12, 126 cmbsf | place: Arctic Ocean: Gakkel Ridge, Loki's castle | collected 2008 | reverse complement strand
CTTGAAAAGGGGGCTGGGGGGATTTTCAACAACGATCCTGGCATTAGACATGCCAATTCAACCCAGTGGCGGTGCCGCGTATCAAAACTTTATGCTTGGAGTACAGATTTTCTGCTTGACAAACAATTGAATATATGGTATTTTTTAGGATAGTTGAGGGTTATATAATCGAAGGATAATGGATACGATTGGAGTGGGCCTATAGATCAGATTCAGGTAAGGTAAATGTTTTGATTTTGGCAGGTAGAATGATCTAGCCGTGCTGAACTCAACTGTTCAAATATTTTAAGCTATTTGGCAATATGTCAAACATTCTTAAGGAGGTGCGTCGAAATGAGGAAAATGACGCTGGGTAGGCAGTATCACACATGCTTACAGTTATTTGCATTTCGGCGTGGAATGATGTGCCTGAGGCTTCCTGTCAGAAGTTCATCCTTTATATGACGTTTGAATTTTTCAGGAAGTTATGGGTACAGGATCTCCCATGGTTTTCTGATAATATATACGGTAGACTTATCTGAAGCCATGCGGAATAATAGTTTTCTTCATGGCTTTTTATTTATCAGGAAAGCTGTGGATTTAACTATCGAGAGGGAGGATTACAGAATGGCCAAGGGCGGCCAAAGAAGGCCCGTTAAGCGGAAAAAACCTGTTAGAAGAGATACCAGGAATGAACCAAAGAACATGCGGGCTGTAAAAGGTAAAAAAAGGCAGGAGAGAAAAAGCCAAACACTTCTCAGGCAAATGCGTGGCATGAAGTGGGACGAAGAGGAATACAGCGACGAGATCGAGGAACTGGATGACGTTGAGTAGATCTGTTTAACCTTCTGACACCGATTTCCGACTCTGATTATATGCTTCAGCTGCTTCGATAAACGCGACGAAGAGATTGGTTGTTGGGGGGTTGTTCTGCCACATTCCTTCAGGGTGGCATTGAACACCGATGGCGAAATCGTGACGAGTGCTTTCGATGCCCTCAATTATACCGTCATTGGCAACGGCGGAGACCACAAAATCCGGAGCGACTTCTTTGACTGCTTGATGGTGAAAGGAGTTCACGCGGATCGTTGAATGCCCCAGTATATCCAGTAGACGGCTTCCTTTTTGTACCTGGATATCATGTGTTGCATACCACCTCGGAGCGTCCTGACGATGTTTCAGAATGGCATTGGAACTCATCTGGATGTCCTGATAGAGCGTGCCACCTGCTGCTACGTTGAGCATCTGTATCCCGCGACAGATACCTAGAACAGGCATATTCATCTCAAGTATTTTTGGGATCAAAGACATCTCAACGCGATCCATACCCACGTTGATTCTACCCATCTTGGGTTGTGGCTCCTCTCCATAAAGAAGAGGGTCTACATCCACGCCACCTGGCAGAAGCAAACCGTCAATTAGATTAAGGAAATCCCCAATGCAGGAATCGGTCTGGATCAGTGGCAGAAGGATTGGCGTCCCCCCTGCATGTTCTACAGCGTTAATATAATTGCCGCTAATTCCATGTCCAGCGCTGCTTTCATCTGGCCCCATTGTGGTACACGTTATCCCAATAATAGGATGCACAGCTTGACTCCCCCTCACTCGCAATGTTCATAGTGGAATACATGCCGAATGTCTCGGCGTAAGCGTGCTTAGTCTATCACGGGACTTCGGTGTTGTCAAGTACAAGAAATGCCCTGAACAATCCTGCTGAACTTAACGACCTGCCTTCTGTTTGGCGATGAGACCATTCCGGATGTTTGTGTCGCACCAGCCGCCGTAGGTTTGCCTCAACTCCAGAAAGTTATCGCACGAGGCGATCACGCGCTCATCATTCTCCAGGCCAAGCTTTATCAAAGTTCTCAACGCATAGCCAGTCTGGATCATTGGGAGATGTCTGTAACATAAGCCCACAGGATTCCACTCAGATTTCTCCGCCAGCGCGCTTTTGAACTCCGCGGATCGATCCTGGCTTGAGAACATATAATGCCCCACTAAAACGCCGCCCACATTCCTGGATTCCCTGTAGACATCATCATCGCACATACTGAGCAGCCAGTCAGCGCCTTTCTGAATGCGTCCATCATCAGCCCCCATTTCCAGTTCCAGAAGCATTTCCACCTGGTTCGACGTGCTTATCACCGTACCATTCCAGGAGCCGTCTCCTGCCTGTCCAGCAAAAATGTCTGATGTTAGCTGTTCCTGTAGGCTTGCATCATCTGGCGATGGAGACTCCATGACATTCCGTCTCATCACAAAGCCATAGTAATCGTCATCATCGTAAAACGATTGGAAAGGATCGTGTCGGAAACGCTCTTCTCTGAGAAGCGGCGCCAGATATTCAGAATGTTTCAGAGCTTTAAGCACGCCGTAAGAAATCCTTCTGTTATCCTTAATCTTCCACATGCCTGACTGCCTTTGGGTCTTGATGAGACGCGGAATCTCAGGTCCCAGAATTGCTCGCGCATTCTCCACAGGCATATTTATTATGAAAGTGCAATCCAGTTGTTTTTTGAAATGTGCAGCGGCCATTCCCATCGCCTCTTCCATAATCCCTTCGCGCTGTCTGTAATCAGGGTGCGTTACTAAAGCCAGTATCGCCGCTGTTGAGCATCTCACAGTATCTGCCTCCTCTATTTTTCCACCTTCACATAATTGCCCATCGCTGTCAAGCTACTCTTCCAGTGATTTGACTATCTTCTCCAGCAACTTCAATCCTGCCGCTTCCGCAATTTTGGCGGCTTTGAGATGCTTTACAGCCTTTTGCCGCCGTTCACCATCTTCCATATTTTGCTTCCATTCTTCCTTTGTTGCGTTTTTATAGGGGAAGAGCTTCTCAACTTCCTTCAGGTTATCCCTTACCAATGTATACTGCTCTATGGCTGGCTGGAACAGGCTGTCATATTTTTTCTCCGTGCGCTGATTCGCCTCTTTCAGAAACTCCACGGCATATTTGCGGCATTCAGCCCATATTGCGGTATTGTATGCTCCGCCAAATGCGTCACCTTTTCCAGATTCCAGACCCTCTATCCAGTTGTCATACCCAAGAAGCCCTCCGGTTCCCGGATCAATAGTACGTTTGTCAGGTTCTTTAGCCAGATCCGCTGCAAAGGACAGGGCTGTCTTTATTGTGGTCTTATCGTCAGCCTTTTTGCCAGGCCTGATAGACCAGATCTCCAGAAATCCAACGGCGTCCGCGCCAAACTTCCGCCAATCACCAGGCGCGTTATCCACTGGCCCCGATAGGAGATAGCCATTATCGTCATACCCGTTAATCACCATAAAGTCATAGTGCCATCCGTAACATGGAAATCCGTCATCAATTGACTTTCGGGTAAAGTCCCATGCTTTCTCCTGCTTCTGAGAGAAATCATCCTTGTTTATATTGGTGTAGATGACCTCAGTTTTGTAGCCGATATTCTGCCCCAGTTTATTTACAACTCCCCAACCCCACGAATGTGGCCCGCTTCCACAGAGATCCGTGCCGATGTTCATCACAAAGGCGTGACCAGTGCTTCCGTATAGCCATCCAGGGGAAACGTCAATACCCAGATGCTTCAGGCAACCTTCGAGGGCACCCATGTGACTCGTTGCCCTGGGAACAAACTCCAGACCACCAATCTTTTTCATCTCTTCTCCTTCTTTTTCTTCCGTTGACATATCTGGTTCAGCGGCCAGGGTGGAGTTGTCCGCTTGCCCTGGTGTCTCCGCCCCAAATAGACTCATAGGCAAACTGAGGCTGAGAATAGCGGTGACAATACCTGCTGTCAGCATAATTCTGTTCATCACAGTACTATAACCCCCATTAAGAATTGGCTGCAACGCTTTTTATATCCTCCTGAGACAGACCTTCATAGCGCCAGTTTTTTCTGTAATATATGGTAATACCCATGATCTCCAGATCATAGAACGAGCGAAAGCTGCCCTGTTTCTCGCGTTGCGCCAACCCTTGTTCCACAAGTTTCATAAGCTCTTTGTCAAGCTCCTGACGCTGGGTTACTTCAGGTCCTTTGAAGTATAGTTTAGCCATCGTTCAGCCTCCTTGTTAATGTCTTCTCTTTCAGAAAACACACTCAGGAACGGGCAAGTCCTCAAAAGCCTCGATAGCCTTGTCAATATGTCCTTGTCCGCCTCCCAGGCAGAAACCCAGATGCCCGGGTAAAAGCGCATCCACGCCCAGGTTAGCCAGCTTCTTGATGCCCTGGCAGTAGTCCTGCACCGATGATCCTGGGGCGTTCAACAGACTGATCAATCCGCGCAAAAAAACTGTGTCACCGGCAAAAAGGCAGGTGGCCGCTCCGCCTTCCATCAAGTAGCATGTCGAGCCGCTGCTGTGTCCGGGAGTCTTTATAGCTGTAATCTGGAGATCGCCCACCATGATCTCCTGCCCATCCTCCAACTCGATATCCACCTCACATGGCTGGAGATGATAATCCGATGGATACCACCCCGCCGACCGCGCGAATGTGAGTCCCAATTCTGCTTCGTCCGCCCGCCGCACAAAATCCGCCTCTTCCGACGACACGATCACGGATACCCCTAACTGAGACTTAAGCGCAGCGCACGCGCCAGAGTGGTCCGCGTGGGCATGGGTGAGCAATATTTTGGATATATCTGCGACTCTAAATCCCTCAGCTACTATATTATCCAGCGTCTGCTGAACGTCTATTCCAGCGCCAGCGTCTATCAGCGCAAGTTCCTTCCCGCCGTCAATCAGGTATACGTGACAATCGTATTCGTTCGATATGCCCAGACCGTTCCTGCCGCTTCCGACGATGTGTACTCCTGGAATTACTTTCATACTGTAAATCTCCTCTCCAGATGTATGCCCAAAAACTGGTTGACATCATCTATTTTAACATCTGTTAATATTATACTAAACATACGTTAAGCTTGTCAAGGAAAAACGCACTGAATCAGGGCTTCGAGCGTATATGTCGCAGAATAGATCATGATTTTTTCAGCGACAAGGCACTGCCTTTAGTAGAGCTTTTATAGCATGGAACGCTATAAAAATGCCCTGTTAGTCTCCCCATCGTTGCAGTCTGAGGCAATGATGGGGGGCACTTCAATAGACCTCGCAAGATCTGCCCGTGTGCCGAAGGATATAGTTATATCAACCATTTATGCCTTTTCCTGGCGTTGAGCGTTCAGGTGGCATGATTCCTGCCATAGATAATGGCAGAAGCAAGAGATAGAGACTTGAAAGCAATCGGTAGAGAGAACGTGTAAATAAGGGGTAGAGACCTGAAAGCAATCAGTAGAGAGAACATGTAAATAGGGGGCGGAGACAAGGGGTGGGGAACCTGCGATGAATCTTATTGACCCTCCCGTCATCGCAGGCTCATCTGGATAGTGCAGCGAAGGAGGTCAACGGTAAATGAAGAAAAAAGGCAGAAAAACATCATCGACCTGTGACACTGAAGTACAAATGTTAGCGGAATTGGCAAGGGGTATTCCCAATGTGCGGCAGGCAAGGATCGAAGCTGTAAAGAAGCAAATCAAGTCCGGGACGTATGATGTATCTGCCGAATCAGTTGCCAGGAGTATCGTTGACCTCCATCGCCGCCTCAAATCAGATGAGTGAACACACACACAAAACCAGATAGGTTGGGATAGAAGATGAATAGAATCACCAGAAGATTTGGCCTTAATATAGTCGAAATGGCAATAACGGTAGCTATCGTAGCCATTATAATAGCTATGGCCATTCCAATTTACAAAATGCTCACCATGTGAACGACCGCGACTGGTATCCGCCTATTGCCAACGATCGCGGAATCAAAGCTTCCTTCAAGAATATGAAGTCACTTCTAATCATGCGTTCTCTCGCAACTATGATTCACTACCGACAGGTAGAAAGGGGAATAGATGCGATTAGATTACGGATCCAATGAACTGGAGAATTTGTTAGAAAGTCTGTTCGCAGATGACGAATCAACCGGGGATGATATTGTGGTTCTCGGGCGGCCCATCCAATTTGAGCTGCTCACTGCTTGCTGTACCTACAGCTACACCAGCTATAGTAATGGATAGATTATAGCCTGGAGAACCACAAGAGATCCATTTACGATCAACCCAGCAGGGCGTTATATAACGCCCTGAAGTAAAGTCTCCGAATGCCAATTCAGCAAATTTACTCTGGCTGTGAGAGAACGCTTCTATTCTACTTGCTCAATCTTTATTACTGTTCAACAAGATTCAGGATTGCCTAATCGTCCGCTGTCTCAATTGGATAGTCGGAGTCTCGCCATTCCGGGAACCTACCTTTGAGAACTTTCATCTGATCTCTCTGAAATCCGAATTCTTCTTCTAGCTTTTGTGCCGAACTGACACTTGTTTCTTCCTCTGGTCAGCTACAGTACAAGATTAGCGCCTTATCAGTGGGGAGTTCCTGATGCCTGGATTTGATTTCGTCCGGGTACATCATGGAGATGGCTCATGGCTCCAGGGATATGCCCGGAATCGTATTGATTCCTGCTTCGCGTATCAGCTACCACCACGTCAGCCTGAGTGTCCAGCAAAGTTTTAAGCTCCTCTTTGGTGATCCGTTTAATGTCGCCGGATGTTTTATCTGCCCCATCTCCATTGCCGCAGCCTGAATGGATAGCCGCACTTATGGAAGATATGGTGCAGAAGGCTTTATTCCGCCAAGCGAGACCGTTGCAAATGAGATCTAAGTATAGCAAGGGTTTGAGATAGATAGAAGCACAAAAAACTTGCCAAAAGGAGAAAAATGCCATAGACTACCAAATTGACAAATGAAAGGAGGTAGAATATGGCATTGCAGATAGTAGTAGAAGATAACAGATTCACAGTAGAATGGCAAGGATATTTCACCATCTCATTACCAGATACGCCATCTAATGGGAAATCTATATTGGTTTTTCTCCGCTCCCTTCAGGATGGCATGGGTAAGCGTATGTTTACCTTCCAGGAGCTTTCAGTGCTCTTTGACAGCAATAACCGTCAGGCGTCAAGCCAGCATATGGAGGACTTTCGAGACTCATGGTGTATCACTGTCTGTAATTGGTTCCTGGTTTGGTGTGCACAAGACCACCATACTGAGACGGATGCTGGGCCTGGTGTTAGTGTTGTGGGCTATTGTGTATAAATGGATACTGGATAACGTAAGAGCTAGAACTGTATACATAGACGAGAAGTGGCTGAAGATTCGGGGAAGATGGCGATACTGGTTCGTAGTGCTGGATACAGAGACAGGCTTGCCAGTGTTGGCTGCGCTTCTGCAAGTCCGCTTAAGCTCAGATATAGCTTCATGGGCTACGCAACGCTGTCAATCACTGAATGACCAGTGATTCTCTTTTCCCTTGACAACATGATGCCTGTGTAGGTATCATCTAAACGTACTATTCATAGTACATAAGACCCTCATGGGGTCATATGATACTATCGAGCGACCACCATTTTCCTTGTAGAGGTAAATTCTCCAGCCGACAGATGGTAGAAATATACTCCGCTTGACACTGTCTCGCCGCTTTTATTCCTTCCATCCCAGTAGATAGCCCGTTCCCTGTCCGTATACGTTCCGGGGTTCATTGTACCCAGTTCCAGTGTCCTGATCAATTGACCTGAGAGGCTGTATATGCTTAATCTCACATTGGATGATTCAGAGAGTCTGTATGGAACCCAGGTCTCCGGGTTGAATGGGTTGGGATAGTTTTGCAGCAGTTGACTGGAAGCTGGTATCACCGCCCACGTGGGTACGTGGACGTTACGCCTGACTGAGGCAAAATCATTCCCAGCCATGTCCTCTCCCACAATGGAAAACGTATGATCTCCTGCGGTGAGTCCGTGCTCTGGTATGAGAACAGCAAGTTCGTCCTCGTATTTCCTGCTGACACTTACCACCTGATCGTCGATCAACAGGGAAAGGGATGAGACATCCACTCCGCTCCCTTTATCTGCTACTCCGATGGTAAATTCTGGCAGCGAAGTGTTCAGCACTGCGCCATCTGACGGGGATATATGGGACACCTGCGGCGGCTTTGTGTCGCTGTAAATACCGAAAGTACCGAATCTATCCACCAATGCGCTTATACTGCCAACTTTTTTATCCACCACGCCGTCAACGTACTCCCATTCTGACGCGTTGCTGTCCCACGTATAGACGCCCAGATGATCCTCATTGACATCCGCCCCATTTCCGTATCGTAGCGTTAAGGTAGCCGATTTCAGGAATCTGGCGTCGTTTGGCGATATAAGATAATGCTGACCAACAGCTTCCAGTTCATCCAGCTTGCCAGTTTCCACGCTCAAACCCGGGGCAAGCTGCGCTGTTCCCAAATTCTGGAGCAGGTCTTCGTCAAGCGCCACAGATGTTATTATCACTGTGGTATCCCTGTCAAAAGCACCGGCTGGTATGCTCAGAGCTAACTCACCATCAGCGCTTCGGATCTCGCTGAAAGAGCCGGCAAGCACAGTTTCTACAGAGAAGGCATTAGAATCGTCATCCGCCTCGTTTCCTGCCAGGTCAGTGCCGGAAACCACCACAGTTGCAGATCCAGACGCCTCGAGAGCTATCATGTAGCTGCCCACCCAGACGTTCTCGGTTATTTCGCTCAGAGTCACAGTCCGTTCGCCCATCAGTTCTACCGACAGATCTGGCGGCTCTTCCAGGAGCGTCTCAAGGGATATGACCACAATATCTATGAAGTTCTGGAAGCCGGGGTTAGGGAGCATGGCCACCTTGAATTCTGGCGCGGACGTATCGCACACAACTTCCTCGGATTCTGTGGCTGGACCTTCATTCCCGGCTGGATCCACTGCTATAACCCTCAGTTTATGGCTCTTCCCGTCTTCGCCGGATACGGTGAATTCTTCGTCATCCACAGACTCCAGCAGCTCGTATGCGCCACCGTCCTCTGAGAGATAGATATCGTAATGATCGACCTCAATGTTATCTGTGGCAGATTCCCAACGGAACTCCAGTTTCTCGTCGTTATCGAATCCCGCGTTGGCGTCGGAATCTGTGTGGAGTATCTCCTGCACGCCGCTGGGAGCTTCTGTATCCACACTGATAGTATCTCTACCACTTTGCCCCCAGTTGCCAACCTTATCCACGCCGCGCACGTAGAATTCGATGGATTCGCCATCGTTCACAGGTATGGTGACGCTCATGCTGCCGTTATCTGGATTCTCTCGCGGTGCAATATTCTCCGCTTCAACATAGTAGTTAGCCACGCCCGATCCGCTATCGCCCTCGCCGCTCCACGTCACTTTGACCTCTCCCGTGATGTTCCATTCGGCTCCGTCATCACATTTTACATCTACAGGCGTATTCGGTCCAATATTATCATAGACTACGTTAAAGTTCGTAGTAGCAGAATTTCCAGCAAGGTCGGATAGGGAAATATCTACCCGTCCATCGAACCCGGAGCCTACGCCTATCTGATACCGATAGGAATAACTGTAATTGGGATCGCCAGATTCACTCCCCGGGCCACCAGTGCTCACAGACTCCGAGAACAGTGCCTCCTTAAGGCCCGAAGCGTCATCTGTTCCGGCTACGCGCACCGTAAATGAGCCGGGGGCTACAGCGCTGTAATACAGAGTGTCGCCCTCAATGAGGATATAATCAACGCCAGAATCGGCGGTGATGTTATGTATTCTCACCGAACGGGGCGGTGTGGTATCTATATTGAGCGGCCCTAGACTGGCGACACTGCTCCAACTGCCTGCTTTGTCAACAGCTTTTATGCGGAGATTGTGTGTCCCATCGGCGAGATCCGCTCTTATATTTGTCTCTCCAGGCCCCAGATCCACCGTGTTGTCAGGTGATGCGGACCATGAAAAGGAGTAGCCCGCTAACCCGCTGGTTGCATCAGTGATCCGCTGCCATGACACATTCACCGTCTTTTGATCTGACCAAATTCCCGGCTCAAGCGTACTTGTGATGGATGGAGCAAGGGGCGGGGTTGTGTCTATCCTGAAAGGCCCCAGATGCCCCGTCTCTCCCCACTGTCCTGTTTTGTCCACAGGCCTTATGTGGAAATAGTGTTTACCATCAGGTCTTTCGCTGGAGAGCTTCGTGACACCTCTATCCAGATTCCTGGTCTCGGGCATCGTATAGCCATTATCATCTATCACGAAGGCATATCCATCCAATCCCGAGCCTGCATCCACAGTTGGCTCCCATGCAAACTCCAGGACGTTGTTAGTGGACCATTCGCCAACACTATGAGAGGTGGATGCCAGAGCCGCCACGGGGTCAGGCGGATTAGCGTCTATATAGAACGGCCCGACGTGCAGTTCTGCCCGGTCTCCATTCCCAGCGTTGTCGATGGCGCGGATATGGAACCAATGATCGCCGGCGTCTGGCAACTCCAGGCTCGTATTATACAACACGTCCACTCCCAATTCTGGAACGAGGTCAGGTATTGTATCCGGCTGATTGTCCCACACGATTGAGTAGCCGTTCAGTCCGCTCAAATCATCGGATGCCGATGTCCAGCCAATTCCCACTATTGTCTTCTGGCCCCATTCCTGTGGAACGTGCGTATCGCTGGCAACACCACCTGGCGGCCGGATATTGTCCGTATCTATCTTAAACGGTCCCAGATGCTCCACAGCACCCCAGTTGTCCGCATTATCAACGGGCTTTGCATGTAAATACCAATCTCCATCCGTTAGCTCCGGGCTATTTATCGTCTCCAATGCGTCAGTATTCTGGATCTCCTCCGGCTCAGTATCAGGATTTTCGTCCCATACCACTGAATACCCCTTCAGTCCGCACAGTTCATCCGTCGCGCTTATCCCCACTGTCACTACATTCACATTTGACCATACATCCACTTCGTGGGAAGCGGGGGAGAGACTCAGAACCGGGGCTGAAGTATCAATGTAGAACGGCCCTATATGCACAGCCGTATCACACCAGTTGCCCACGTTGTCCACGCTGCGGATGTGGAAGTAATGGCTGTCGCCATCCGCCAGTTCCGCGCTCTCAGTTTCTGTCGCATTTGCGCCCAGTGTCACTGCTTCGTCTGGCAAGGTGTCCGGGGATGTGTCCCAGACCGCAGAATTCCCGGCCAGTCCATTCCCATCGTCCTGGGGTGGAGTCCATGACACCTTTACTACCTGTGTGGAGCTACACTCGCCAACACCGTGGGTAGGACTAGCCAGATCGGCTATGTCCGGTGGACAGTTCGTATCTATAAGAAATGGCCCCAGATGCGCCGCTTCATCGCTCCAGTTGCCCAGGCTGTCAACTCCCCTTACGTGGACGTAATTCGCTCCATCAGCCAGGGCGTGGCTCGTGGCTGTGATCGCATCCGCTTCTATATCTTTCACGTCATCCGGCAGCGTATCCGACTGATCATCATAAGATATGGAATATCCATCCACCACACCACACTCATCCACAGCGGTAGCCCAGCCAGCGTCCACTGTGTCGTCGTCTGACCAGACACCCACCGCGTGGGATGAGCTTTGCAGGTCTGTCACAGGTTTCGGGCCGGTGGTGTCGATGTGGAATGGGCCTATGTGAGTCGCTTCATCCAGCGCGTTTCCGACGTTGTCTATGCTTCTTATGTGGAAGTAGTGATCCTTGCCGTCGGGAAGCTCTGGACTTGCATGTTCTATGGCATCAGAAGCCAGTTCCATAACGTCATCCGGCAAAGTTTCTGCGGATGTGTCCCATTCCACCGAGTAGCCCTGTAAGCCACTGGATTCATCTGTGGCAGGAGTCCACCCAACCTGGACAATAGTATCCAGGGAGCAGGTTCCCAGTTCGTGTGATGGACTTACTAGATC
>SDBU01008393.1_pt1 | contig 11754 bp, 10 predicted proteins | sample 2277071 | NCBI WGS metagenome assembly SDBU01 (sample SAMN10397929, study PRJNA504765) | marine sediment metagenome | isolation source: marine sediment core GS08_GC12, 126 cmbsf | place: Arctic Ocean: Gakkel Ridge, Loki's castle | collected 2008 | reverse complement strand
GACTTAGGAACCAGAGATAAAAGAAAGGAGAATATGTATGTCGAAAGACAAGAAGAAGAAACCCGGAGAAGTAACCAGAAGACAGTTTCTGGCCGGGACGGGTATTGTTGTTGGCGGTGCCGCCATCGGTACAACGGCACTGCTCGCCGCCTGTGGCGGTGGAGATGGAGCAACGGAAACAACAACAGTTACAACGACAGAAACCATCTCCAAGTATGTTTGCCCTGATTGTTCAGAGGAGTTTGCCTCATTTGCATCTCTCCAATCTCATTCTGAAACAGAGCATGCAGTTGAAGAACTGACGAAACTCACTGTTAACAGTATAACACATGAACTAAAGATTGAACCTAATTGGACTTTGCTCTACGCCCTAAGAGATGTTCTAGGATTTACTGGTACCAAACTATCCTGCGATGACGGCTCTTGCGGAGTATGTACGGTACTCATGGATGGTAAGCCTGTTTATTCTTGCATGCTGCTAGCTGTTGAGTGCATAGGTAGAGATATCGAGACGATCGAGGGCTTATCTAGTGGAGAAGTCTTGCACCCAATACAGCAGGCATTTATTGAAGAATTCGGTACTGAGTGTGGATACTGCACACCGGGGATAATCATGACAACGAAAGCTTTACTGGATAAAAACACTAATCCAACTGAGCAAGAAGTCAGGCAGGCTTTGGCCGGCAATATCTGTAAATGCGGTCACTATCAGTTTATCGTCGCCTCCGCTTTAAAAGCAGCTGAGAAAGTCAGGGGAGGGTAGTCAAGATGGCTAAGAAATACTCAATTGTTGGGAAAAGTCTACCAAAGGTAGATGCAGCTGAACTAGTAACTGGTCAAGCGAAGTACTCAATAGATGAGTTTATGCCTGGAATGCTAATCGGGAGGATACTTACCAATCCACATGCTCACGCTAATATTTTAAGCATTGACACCAGCGAAGCGGAAGCTCTTCCCGGCGTCAGGGCAGTGTTGACCCATAAAGATGTGTTACCAATTGGAATCAGATGTGATTGCTCAATTTTTGGGGAAACCAAAGTTCTTGATAGCAAGGTCAGGTATGTAGGGGACGAGGTCGCCGCTGTGGCTGCTGAAACTGAGGAAATTGCAGAGGCAGCCCTGAAGCTGATAGATGTCCAATACGAGGTACTGCCATCAGTCTTTGACCCCGAAGAGGCGCTAGAATCAAATGCGCCCATACTATATCCTGAATTCCCAGGCGGAAACATGATCACCGGCCAATCTTGGATTACTGAAGATGGTGATATCCAGCAGGGTTTTGCTCAGTCAGACAGGATTTATGAAGGGGTTTTCACCACATTTCCACAGGCGGTGGCGCCTCTTGGAAGACTCTGTTCACTAGCCTGGTGGGAAGGTGATAACCTGAAGGTAATTGATTCAACGCAAGAGGTATTTTGGGTCGCGGCTCGCCTAGCGGCATGGCTGGATATCCCGCTAAACAAAGTAAGAGCCACCAGCAAATTCATGGGCGCCGGTATGGGGGACCAAAATGTATACCGGTACTCGGGTATATCCGCGTATCTGGCAAGAAAAACGAACAGACCGGTTAAGGTGATAACGGATAATAAATATTCCTTTGTCGGTTCAGCTAAGAGGCGTGCCGATGCCAAAATATATATGAAAGTCGGCGTCAAAGATGACGGCACTCTAATGGCTATGTCAGCCAGGATTATTTGGGATAAAGGTGCTGATGCCAGTGGTGGACCGGGGCCGATGATGATGGAGGTGTGCTTTAAAGGCCTTTATGACTGTCCTAACATGAAGGATGAAATAATTGGAGTATATACGAATACTCCACCAAACGGGTCCTATCGAAGCTGGGGTTCTTCAGAGTCTTATTGGGCGTTAGAAGGCATAATGGAGAAAATAGTAAATGACTTGGGCATGGATCCATTAGATTTCTACTTAAAAAATATGGCTGCGGCACGGAGTAAAAAGACCCTTGAGATTGCCGCAGAACGGGCCGGGTGGAGTGAAAAGTGGTCGCCACCGTCATCTAAAACCGGTACGAAAAGAAAAGGCATAGGAATGGGAACAATAATTGGATGGATGGCAGGTTATGGTTTTCCACATAGTTCAGCCAGTATTCAATTAAACGAAGACGGTACAGTTTTTCTTAATTGCGGTTTAAGTGATATCGGCCAAGGACCCAAAACTACCATGGTTCAAGTTGCTGCTGAAGTTCTTGGGGTGAAATATGAGGATGTTACAATATTTTCCGCTGATACCACACTACCACCAGATCTAGGAAGTTATGCCTCCAGGATAGCGCTTAACTGCGGAATAGCCGTTAATAACGCAGCGGAAGATTTGAAATCCAAATTACTTGCCATTGTGGCTCCCATGCTGGAGGTAAACCCAGAGGATCTAGATTCAGAGGACGGGATGATATTCGTCAAAGCCAATCCATCCATTTCTATGACTTTTAAGGACGCAACTGCGGCCGTAGGTGGTTACGGTTTACGTGGTTACTTGCTTGGTTGGGGTTGCACTACTGTAGGATGGTTTGGACCGATACAGGATATCAATCCAATATCAGCGATGGTTGCAGAAGTGGAAGTGGATACAGAGACCGGCGCAGTCGAAGTAACCAACATAACCGACGTTTTTGATGTCGGTCATTGCCTCAACCGCGCAATATGCGAGACTCAAATGGCAGGCAATGCATGCATTGGTATCGGGATGGCATTAACGGAGGATATTGTTTTGGATCCAACAACCGGTGCTTCCTTGAACTGCACTAATTTGGGGTATAGGCTGCCTTCAATACTTGATGTGCCTACTATGGATCTTCTTCCCTACGAGGATGAACCTAATCCATGTGCTCCACATGGGCAAAGAGGTGTTGGCGAGTCTTCCCTGGCTCTAACGCAACCGGCAATCCACAACGCCATCTATAACGCCATTGGAGTAAACATCCCTGACGCCCCAATGTCTCCGGATAGAATCCTCAAAGCCCTGGGAAAGGTTTAGGAGGTTACGAGATGAGAAGATTCAATCATATTGATGTAGAAACTGTCGACGCGGCAGCTTCAATACTGGCTGAATACGACGGTAAAGCGAAGCTTATTGCCGGTGGCACTGATTTACTTGATACCCTGAAGAATGAAGTGGTACCTGACTATCCAGAAGTATTGATAAACTTGAAGACAATCTCAGGCTTGAATCAAATCAATGAGGAAGGCAATTTACTGAGAATTGGTGCCCTCGCAACACTGGCTGAGGTCGCAGAGAATGCAACTGTAAAGAGCAAATATTCGTCATTGGCGCAAGCGGCATACTCCGTTGGCTCGCCTCAACTTAGAAATGTGGGGACGATCGCGGGTAACTTATGCCAGGAAGTAAGGTGCTGGTACTACAGAGCAGCAAACAACTATTTCTATTGTTTCAGAAAAGGCGGAACCTTATGCAACGCTGTGGCAGGAGATAGTAGATACAATGCCATCTTGGGAGGGCAGGTATGCTTTGCCGTGTGTCCCTCAGACACAGCCATCGCATTGGAAGCACTAAATGCTACTGTAGTTACAAACAAAAGGCAGATACCTATTGAAGATTTCTTTGTGGTATTGGGTAATATTCTGGGTAAAGATGAGATTGTGACCGAAGTTCAAGTACCGACTCCAGAATCTGGTATCAAACAATCCTTTATCAAATATAGCATTAGAAAGACTTTCGACTTTGCTATATCAAGTGTCTCAACTGCCATTAAACTTGATGGTAATACTGTATCTGATGCCAGGATTGTACTTGGAGCTGCAGCGCCAATTCCTTACAGGGCACTTGATGCTGAGGCTGCTTTAAAAGGGAACTCCATAAATGAATCGACAGCCGAAGCTGCGAGTAGTGCTGCCGTAAAGGATGCGACTCCACTATTGAACAACGCATACCTCATCCAAATAACGAAGAGTTTGGTGAAAAGAGCTATTGTTACTTAGAAGATAGGTAAGTATATTGCGGGGGGGATCGGAAAATAGATTGATGTCTGCTCTCTATTGATGATCCCCCTCTCTAGTGGAACTTTAAAACCCAGATATACTATCTTGCATACGTAACCTCATTGATGAATTATGTCTATTTATTACATACAATTTTGTAAATGCTAAGACTCGGTGGTTTTGATAGGGCGGGTTTCAGCCCAACTGAGGCGATAATGAAGACAGTGTTGAATAATATCAATTTAAAGTATTTCCTGCCGTTTCTATTTATTTCAATATCAATTCTCCTAATAGGTTTATCTACCATTTCAGTTAATTGCCCGTTATGTAGTAGTGTTGCCAAACATAGTTCCGGGGAAAGCCTAGCTAGTCTTAAGATTCAAAATATACAAGCTGAACTTGTTGACTATACAACTGAACATAGATGGTGTTTTCATATAATTCTGCGTTGGCGTTACAAGGTTGGAATGACGCTAGTAAATGAAAGCTCTGAATCCTTATCGGTTCCTTTAGTAATAATTGGCACAATACCTCAATCCAAAGAGCTTGTACACGGAAAGGAGATGTCACTGGGTAATGCAAAATATTTACCTACGGAAGTTCTTGGAAACGAATCTAAAAGGATTACCGAACTAATAGAAATATTTGCATTCAGTCGTCCGGGTGTTTACGACGTTCCAAATACCGAATTCTCGGTAATAAGTGACCCTGAAAAAATAATTGCGGAATGCCCTATTTGCGAAGGTAAAGGAGCCATTCCTTTTACAGAGTGGCTTATGGTAGTTGCTCAATGACAATAAGAAACATATTTAACCTACCAATAATAACCGGTCTCGTAATCGGCATTATGGCTGCTATCGTTCAAGCTTTTTTCAAAGTTCAACCGCCAGTTGCCTACGGCATATGCTTGATTGGACATCCCAGAGATCTAACGGCTTGGCTGTCCAACAATTTATTCGATACATCTTGGACTATAAATGAAGCGTTTATTATATTTCCAACCCTGACGGTTCTTGGAGTTATTCTTGGAGCCATTACATCAGCATATAGAAATAATGAATGGAGATTCAGATCGGGACCAGTTAGAAATAGATTCTATGCGTTTATGTTTGGATTCCTGGTAGTAAACTTTGGTCTAGCTTGGGGATCGTGCCCTATTAGAACAGGGCTCCTGGTATCATACGGGAATATCATGGCAATTATAGTCCTGATTTCTATAACTGCCGGGGTACTCTTTGCATTACTGTATATTAAATTTAGAGTTAAAAGGGAGAAGTATTAACGATGGCTGCCCTAGCAACCATAGTTTTTGGATTTATAGTTGGCTATTTGGGCCAGAAATCGAGATTCTGTATTGTGAGTGGGATTAGAGACTTCTTCTTGCTTAAAAATGTGTACAGAATCCAAGGACTGATCGGAATTATAGTGGGGGGATTTCTTGGATTTCTGATATTGAGTAATATAGGAGCCGATATCCAAGAATTCCCGATGCCCGCACAAATTGAATCTGGAGGATATTTACTTGTTAGTATTATTGGCGGTTTAGGAATCGGATTTTTCTCTGTTTTAGCTGAGGGGTGTCCATTCAGACAACATGTGATGGCTTCTGAAGGAAGTCAGTCAGCGTTGTTTTATTTGCTGGGTTTCTACATCGGTATTGTCTATTTTCTCTTAGTAACAGTCAGATTTCTAGAGGCCATAATCATCGGTTTGAGCTAAATTGAGCATATTAGTATTCTTGGGTTGCATAAGCATGTATTTATTACAGCTGGGAATGAGGTAACCGAGGCATTTTATCTTTGTGATGCCAATTCATCATATTAAAGCTTCCATCTTAAATAATAAGCTCTTGGGAGTTCACCCTGCCAATCTGCATATATTATTTGGAATTAACTTGGCAAATTTCCCATGACATATTATTGTTAATGAACCACGGAAGTACAAATCATGTATTATTGATAAAGAAGTAAATGTGAGGGAGCTATTAGATGTCGAAACAATGGGAGAAAAAGTACACAGAACTTATAGATTACGTTCGCATGCATGACAGTATTGTTATAAACAAGGATAGCATTCGTATTAACAACGAAGTCCGACCGCATTTCTACAAACTTTTTAACGACGTTGGGCTGGCTTTCCTAAGGGAAAACTCTTCTAAATATTTACGGCAATCATACTTATTGAGCAAACATTACAAGACAGTTAAACGAGAGGTTAGCAAGCTTATAGGGTTAAGGGATTATGTTGTGCGAACTGACCTTCGCAAATTCCTAGAAACCCCACAGAATGGATTGGCTAGAATATTACTTGATCACCTTTTCGACTTGTTAAAAATGAAAACCGATATTAAGACTTTTGAGCAAAAAGCATCAAGGGTGGTAGAACTCTTTTTTAAAGACCATTTTAAGGCGGGGTATGAAAAATGGATTATTCTTTCACTAGTAATTTTATTAGATTGCGACCAGGTCTTCCAGATACCCCTTATGGAGCTCGATGCCATGGAACTCAGGAAGCACATGTACTTGACGAGAGACCAGGTTCCAGCCCCCAAAGCATCGGAACAAATATGGCTCGATTACAAACCGTCCCCGTTGTTCGTGGTTCCAGATAATATATTTCATTCAATAAAGCTTAAGAAATATGTGGCATTCAAAGCTGGCTTTCTCGAGCCGATGTCGACAGCTGCAAACCCCAGTAAAGGTAGGGAGTGGTATTCAATGAAAACAATTGTTGATAAATACCGCAACTTATTTACTAGGTTAGATATCAAGGTCTATATTGGAAATAATCCAGAAGAGATATCGTTAATCGCTGATAAAAACATGATCTGCAGACCAGATTTAATTGTGGAATCTAAGGTGCAAAAAGATTGGTACCAGCAAGAAGAACTGCAAAAGTTAAAGCTCCACCATAACATCCTAAAGCCCAAACTGGGAACCTATGTGGTTTCTAGACTTACTATACCCGAGGATGCTATCAGGGAGCTTATGCCAGAACCAGTAGCCGGTGAACTGCCTACAGAAGGTGTTGCCTCTAGGGAGACATCAGCAGAACAGACCTCACAAGAGCTTGCACCTGAACAAAAATCACCACCGGAGGAGCCAGAAAAACAGCCGCCAGATATCCATATCCTCACCGTTGGCTATGACCGGTCCAAATTGGAGCCTATTGTTAGCGCTTTAATGAGTTGGCAATAAAATAATATTGACTTGTCCCCAAAAATAGTCGAGTTATAATGTTAGTCCCATTGCTTTTTGTTAGATCACCCTAGTATTCAGTTCTAACTAACAGCCCTCAGGTGATGAGCTCAAGAATTAGCACTGGCTTGATAAATAACGAAATCAAGTACTCGCAAACGCTGGCAGAATAGCTAATAATTTGCTAATAGACTGAATGAAACGGAATGTCACCAGGTGGTATTTTACGCACAAAACATGTTTTGCGTAATTAACACAAAGGTACATATTTGAACCTAAAATGACCCTTTGTACATTTTAGAATAGACTGGCAGTCAAAAGGTAGCGGGTTCGAATCCCGCCGGCTCCACCAATGCAGCTAACATTAATTCTAGTCGGCTTTCTATTAGTCCAAGAAATGGGGCAAGACTAAAGGCCTCGGCATTGAAGGATTTCTCGTAATAGAAGACTGCTGGTTTTACCTGGTAGAATGTGACGAACCAGCGGGTATCTACTGACCCGCACTAATAAGAGTGCTACCTTTTAAGTTAGCGTGGCTGGAGATAGAACTCCTGGAGAAACCAATGATAATAGGGAGCAGCCGGGTGGTTTATCCATCAAAAAGGTAGAATCTGCCTTCCATAAACTGTGTTGACCAGTATGGCTGTCGCTCCATACCAGCTGAAAATAGCGAAGAAAAGCGCCAGCCAGCCGGCTATTCGCATGGGTTCCTCTGGCGGCCCGAAAACCCCCATCATACCCAGCCCCAGAATAGTAAGCGCAACTGCTATCACAGCAGTCCCGCCAGACATGATTCGGGAGAACCTGTATATGGACGGAAGTAGCAGCAGAAGAATGAAACCGGCGCTGAGAAACCACCAGCCATCGATAGCGAAAATCCCGGGCATCCACATAGACCTGACGAAGGAAAGCCCGCCACCTAGGCCCAGCAGCCCCCCAAAGACCATCCCTATAGTGCCAAATAGTATCTGGCCACGACGTAACTCAACCATTCCAAGCATGAGGAGTGCTACGGAAACTCCCAGGATCCAGAGGCCAAGCAGCGGAGCAGACTCGGGCCCGACCTGCCCTGTGGCAAAGGCAAAGATACCTATGTGCAATGCTCCTACCAGATATAAGCTCGCCGGTCCCCCGGATGCCCACTCCGGTGGCAATTTAGAATTGCTCTGCTCGTTCATTCCTCACCTCAAGGATTATTAGCCGGTTTATTCCCGCGGAGATATTCATCTATGGAGGTGGCAGCCGTCCTGCCCTCTTCCATGGCGCTTATCACCGTAGCTCCCCCGCTAGTGGCATCACCACCCGCCCAGACACCGGGCTTGGTGGTCTGGCCGGTCTTGCTGTCTACCACGATTGTCCCCTTGGGGGTGATATCCAATCCCTCGGTTGTAGAGGGCACTAATGGATTTGGAGTGGTTCCTAGGGCAACCACAACGGTATCTACGTCCAGAAGAAACTCGCTTCCGGGCTTTGGAATGGGACGGCGCCGACCGCTGTCATCTGGCTCACCCAGCTCCATTTCGATACACTCCATAGCGGAGACCCAGGCATGTCCATCACCCAGGAATCTCACCGGATTGGTGAGCATCTTGAATACTATTCCTTCCTCTTGTGCATTTTCAACTTCTTCGGCACGCGCCGGCATCTCGGCTGCCGAGCGCCGGTATATAATATATACCCGGTCTGCCCCAAACCGCAGTGCACATCTCGCTGAATCCATAGCCACGTTGCCACCACCGATGACGGCAACGCGCCGCCCCATGGGCAGGGGCGTATCGTATTCTTGGGGGAGATAAGCTTTCATCAAATTCACCCGGGTGAGGAACTCGTTGGCGGAATAGATTCCGGCGAAGTTCTCTCCCGGAATACCGAGGAACATGGGTAGCCCCGCTCCGGTCCCCAGAAACACTGCGTCAGCCTCGCTGCTCAGGAGCTCATCCAGGCTCATCGTCATACCAATCACCGAGTCGAGCCTGACCTCCACCCCCAAGGATTTAACGTAGTCCACTTCAGACTGCAGGATATCCTTGGGTAGCCTGAACTCGGGGATGCCATACGCCAGCACCCCTCCGGCCAGGTGTAACGCCTCATGGATGGTAACCTGGTGGCCCATCCTGGCCAAATCGGCAGCGGCAGTCAAACCCGCTGGCCCCGAGCCGATGACGGCTACCCTCTTGCCGCTCGGCGGCGCTGGTTTATCGGTATCCTTAATGGTATCCTTGTTAGCCAGCTCCCAGTCGGCCACGTACCTCTCCAGCCGCCCGATGGCTATGGGAGCCCCCTTCTTGGCGATGACGCAGACGGCCTCGCACTGCGTCTCCTGGGGACAGACCCGTCCACACATACCGGGAAGACTGTTGGTTCTTTTCAGTATCTTAACCGCTTCAGGCATGTTCCCGTCACGCACCGCCTTGATAAAATCGGGGATATCTACACTTACCGGACACCCGGCGATACAGGAGCGCTTGGGACACTGGATACAGCGATTGGCTTCATATAAAGCCTGCTCGGCACTATAACCCAGGGCGACCTCATCATAGTTCTTTGCCCTGACTTGAGGCTCCTGCTTGGGCATCTCCACGCGGTTTAGGTCCAGCTTTGCCATAGTGCTTCTCCTGTGGTCACCATTGCCCGCAGTACTGGCATCGGGTGGCGGTTGCCAATTCCTGCAGGCTAACGGGGTAAGTACAACGACGTGCTATGAGGAGCCCCCAGTCGACCTCATGCCCGTCGAATTCCGGTCCGTCAACGCAGGCAAACTTGGTGTCACCACCTACCGACACCCGGCAGGCGCCGCACATCCCGGTGCCGTCAACCATCACCGGGTTCAGGCTGACCACGGTCTTTATATCAAACTCCTTGGTGACGGCAGACACCACCTTCATCATGCAGACCGGGCCGATGACAAACACCCTGCTGATAGGCTCGCTGCCCTCAAGCAGGCGTCTCACGGGCTCGATGACCCAGCCCTGCTCTCCGTAGGAGCCGTCGGATGTGGTGGCAACCAGGCTATCACTGACCTGCCTGAGCCGGTCGACGCCAAACAGGTCATCCTTGGTCGGTGCCGAGATTATCGAGTGTACCCTGTTGCCTGCCTGCTGCAATGCGCGGGCAACAGGCACAATAGTAGCCATGCCGTAGCCCATGGCCACGCAGGCCACGCTGCCAAAGCTATTGATATCGGCCGGCTTGCCCAGGGGGCCAACGAAGTGAGCCAGGGAGTCGCCTTTCTTCAGCCTGCCGAGCTTGCCCGTTGTCGGGCCGACTTCGCTGACCACGATTGATATACTCCCCCGCTCTCTATCCCAGTCGGCAATAGTAAGCGGGATACGCTCTCCTTTCTCATCCACCATGAGCATAATGAACTGTCCGGGCTGAGCTTTTCTGGCCACCGCCGGGGCCTCGACTTCAAAGAGGTAGATTGTTGATGCTAGGTTTTCTCTACACAGAATCTTATACATTTACCGCCCCCGGCATTTTTCCACCCGCACGGCACAAACCTTGAACTCGGGGATTTTAGCCACCGGGTCAAGCGCACTATTGGTAAGTATATTGGCCGGGCTTTCGGCGAAATGAAAGGTCATGGATATCACCCCCGGAGGTGAATCCTCGGTCACTTTTGCCCTGGCAACCAGCTCACCACGCCGTGAAGTCACCTTAATCAGTTCGTTGTCACCGACTTCCAGAATCTTCGCATCCTCGGGACTGATCTCGACCTCCTCCTCTTTCTGTATCCGGTTAAGACCCTCCACCCGGCGGGTCACGGTTCCGGTGAGGAAGTGATACAGGCTGCGCACGGTGGTCAGAACCAGCGGGAACTCCTCGTCCGGAAGTTCCTGCGGAGGCTTGTAGGTTAATGGCATGAACCTGCCCTTACCCCGGGCAAAGCTTTCCTTGTGCAGGAACGGTGTGCCGGGATGGTCCGCGGAGGGGCAGGGCCACTGCAAGCCGCCACCCTCCAGGCGCTTGTAGGAAATGCCCCCGTAGGTGGGAGTCAGTGCGGCTATCTCGTCCATAATTTGAGACGCCCGCTCAAATTCAAAACCCTGGCCCCCCATCCTCCTGGCAATCTGGCAGGTAATCCACCAGTCAGGCCTGGAATCACCGATTTGGTCAATGGCCTGGCGCACTCGCTGCACGCGGCGCTCGGTATTGGTGAAGGTGCCGTCCCTTTCGGCAAAGCTGCATGCCGGCAGAACCACATCAGCCCTCCTGGCCGTTTCCGAGAGGAATATATCCTGGACTACCAGAAACTCCAGCTTATCCAGCGAGTCCGTAACATGCCCGATGTCGGGCTCGCTTAGCGCCGGATTTTCCCCGATAAGATAAATGGCCTTAATCCTCCCCTCTAGAGCAGCCTGGGACATCTCCATAAGGGTAAGACCCGGACTGGAGTCCAGCTTGCATCCCCAGGCAGAAGCAAACCTGGCGCGGGCAGCTTCATCGGTCACTCGTTGATAGCCGGTGAGAAACTCGGGGAGAGCGCCCATGTCGCAGGCACCCTGCACATTGTTGTGACCGCGGAGTGGATTCACCCCCGATGACGGCTTGCCCACATTGCCGGTGAGCATTGCCAGATTAGCCGTTGCCAGCACATTGTC
>SDBU01008392.1_pt1 | contig 11755 bp, 11 predicted proteins | sample 2277071 | NCBI WGS metagenome assembly SDBU01 (sample SAMN10397929, study PRJNA504765) | marine sediment metagenome | isolation source: marine sediment core GS08_GC12, 126 cmbsf | place: Arctic Ocean: Gakkel Ridge, Loki's castle | collected 2008 | reverse complement strand
ACTAGCACCCCTTCAAGGTCAGCCCCGGGAAGGGGTAGCTTTATACCCCGATGAGCTCCAACAGCCAACAAAATAGCATCGTATCCTTGCTCCAAGAGCTTATCTAGCGACTCAACCCTAGTATTTGTTTTAAACTCAACACCAGCGCTCTTTATCTCCTCGATTTCGGCATTGAGCACTTCCGAGGGCAGACGATACTCAGGAATACCTACTCGCAGCATACCCCCAGTTACCGGTAGAGACTCCAAGACGGTTACGCCATGCCCAAGCTTAGCCAGATAGTATGCTACGGTGAGCCCAGCCGGACCTGAGCCTACAATGGCTACCCGCTTATCAGTGGCAGGAGCAAACTTAGCTCTCTGTTTCCACAATCCGGTATCATGCTCAGCGGCAAAGCGTTTTAACATCCTTATTGCTATTGGCTCATTTAACTCAGCATGTCGGCACTTATCCTCACAAAAATGCAGGCAGACATAACCAAGGACTGCCGGGAATGGGGCCTTTTCCCGAATCACAGCTACCGCTTCAGCAAATTTTCCTTCCTTTATCAGACGAATATAGCGGGGAACATCTATGCCGGCCGGACAAGCACTTCGGCACGGGACAAGCTTTTCCTCACGCTCTTCGGGCTTGATATCTCTATCTGTTATGGCACCGGTAGGACAGACCTCAGCACACGCCCCACAGAACGCACATGCTGACTCATTAAAGGTAGGCATCTTACTTCCGACTGTGACCTTGCCATCTTGGAAGACATAGCCAAGAGCATCCACCTCGCGTATTTCCCGGCAGATCCTGACACATCGGAGACAACCAATGCATAGATTGTAGTCTCGGTCAAATAGAGGGGTCTCTCTATCAACAGGTATCTCTTTAGGGGCATAGGGGAGTGTTACTTCCCCTACTCCAATATAGTCAGTCACCTTTTGTAATTCACAATGCCCATTCTTGGGACAAAGCAAACAACGTTCAGTTACTACTACACTACGCAAACATATATCGAAGGGTTGGCACCGCTGCTTGCGGTCACAGCCAAGACATAAATTGGGGTGTTCAACAAGAATAAGTTTTAGATTATCACACCGTTTCTGTTGAACTTGTGGTGTATCAGTATAAACTACCATGCCCTCGGTGACCTCGGTAGTGCAAGCGTTGGGCAGACCTTCCATACCCTCAATCTCCACCACACACAGTTGACAACCCTCAAACTCTCCCGCTGAATTGTCATTTTTAATTAGCTCGGTGCCACGATAGACAAATTCACTAGCTTGAACGTCTCTTGATGAGGGTAAGTCTGGGTGAGAACATAGGGCAGGGATATAAATACCAGCTGCCTGGGCTGCCTGTAATACCGTCATCCCTGCCTTGGCTTCAACTTGCTTGTCATCAATGGTTAAGGTAATCATTCCACATCTAACCTCACTAAATAGTGTTTAAGGCTTGTCTGAAACCTCTATATTTCCCTTACAGGATACCCACTGGCCCTTCTATTTGCACTTTCTGTAGAACGGGGAATGTAGCTTCCCTCTGCTCTCGGTAGAGAGCAAGAGTCTGTGATAATCGCTCATCCAAATGCAAACCTCCAGAGTAGAATTCATTCACTAAAGTAATAATTTACCATCAAATGGTGCTTAATGCAAGCCCTAGTGGTTGCCCTTAATCCGTGAATTGATGAGAATTTTTGAGAGATGGCGAGTTGACATTGGGGTAACCTAGCAAAGGTATCCAGGATTTAACTGGCTGAAATTTACCACTAACCAAGCCCCCACGGTTTTTTAACAAAATCATCCAATTTTTTAACAAAATCATCCAATTTTATTCGCAATTATGCTTCGCAGTAAAGTATAATTGTGCCAGGAGAGGAAAGTTATGAAAGTCATTTTTTTGGAAGATGTGCCCAGTGTGGCTAAAGCCGGTGAGATAAAAGAGGTGGCTGATGGTTATGGCAGGAATTTCCTTATACCTCGAAAGCTAGCTTTACTAGCCAAGCCTAAGGCTATAAACAGCGTGGGAGCACAACTTGCAGTCAAAGCCCACAGTCAGGCTCAAACAGAAGCTGAACTACTTGAGCTGGCTAACCATCTAGATGGGAGAGAGGTTATTTTGGAAGCCCGAACTGGGGGCAAAGACCGACTATACGGTGCAATCACTGCGGCTGATATTTCCGCTGAGTTAGAGAGCACCACCGGGTTTGCTGTTGACAAGAGAAAAATTGAGCTAGACGAGTCAATTCGTCAACTCGGCAGCTACGAGGTAGTTATTAGACTGGCTAAGGATATAGTACCCCAAATAAGGGTTACAGTGACTGAAAAAAGTGCTTAGAAACACGGTTTTCCGGGGTTTAATGAAGAAGGGGAGGGTCAGGGTTGGTTAGTGACAAATTGCCACCTCATGATATTGATGCTGAAGAAGCGGTAATCGGTTCGCTCCTGATAGATGGCACAGCTATCTACAAAATAGCTACTTTCCTTCAGCAGCCAGACTTCTACCATGAACAAAATCAATGGCTATATGGGGCATGTCTTTCGCTTTACCAACGCAACGAGGCCATAAACCAAATTACGGTAGCTCAAGAGCTAGACCGACAGGGAAAACTGGAGGCATGCGGTGGCGCTCCCTACTTAAGTCATCTAGTATCTATGGTTCCTACCTCGCTCGATATTGAACACTATGCTCAAATTGTTTATCGCCTAGCAATTAGTCGTCGTTTGATAGATGCCGCTCGGCGAATTGAGGCTATTGGCTATGAGGCAGACCCTGATGTCGATGCCAGCCTAGGTAAGGCAGAGGATGTCCTATTCAGGCTGCGCCATGGGCAAAGCCCCCGAGACTTTGTCCATATTCGTCAGGTGCTGGACAAATACTTTGAAGAGGCTGTCCCCAGTCCAGCTCTGGGAGAGGAGGGCTATAAAGAGGCACTACCTTATGTGCTCTCCGGCTTTACCGGACTGGATGAGCTTCTGGGCGGATTTCAGCACTCTGACCTTATTATTATTGGTGGCAGGCCAAGCATGGGTAAGACCAGTCTCGTCCTTAATATTGCCAGAAACGCTGCCGTGGAGCAGGGGGCTTGCGTAGCCATGTTTAGCCTTGAGATGGCGCGAGATTCGCTGGTATGGAGGCTGCTATCCAGTGAATCGGGGGTCAATTTGACCCGCATACGTCTCGGACAGCACACTGAAGAAGAGGAAAAAAGGATTATGGAGGCCACTGGCAAGTTGTCTGAGGCATCGATTTATGTTGATGATACTCCTCAGCTCCGAATGATGGAGATGCGGAGCAAGGCACGGCGACTTCACCAAGAACATCATATTGACCTCATTATCCTTGACTATATGCACCTTATGCAGGCAGATAGTAGAACAGAGAACAGGGTTCAAGAGCTCAGCTTCCTCTCTCGTTCGCTTAAGGGATTAGCTCGTGAGCTTGATGTGCCGGTCTTAGCAGTGTCACAACTTAGTCGGGCCTCTGAATTCCGTGCCTCCCATGTACCCCAGCTTTCCGACCTGAGGGAAAGCGGCAGCATCGAACAGGATGCCGATGTTGTCATCTTTGTCAACCGTGACGAATTACATTACCCGACTAGAGAGGCTTGGGAGCTTGCCCACCAAGGTGAACAATACCCACCCCCATCTGATATTATAGTTGCCAAACACCGTAATGGTCCTATCGGGCAAATAAGCCTTCGTTTTGTAACGAGGATGACTAGGTTTGAAAATATTGCTTGCGAAGAGCCAAGCTTATTATGAAACAATTTAGCGGTTTCCCAGCCAAGATGCGGTTCACGCCCATACCTAACCTTTTCTTCAGCAGCCTGCTGCCACAAATTACCGATATTGCCGAGTTAAAGACAACCCTTCACATTTTCTGGTTGCTTTATCCCAAGAAGGGTTACCCTCGTTTTATCACCTATCGGGAGCTGTTGAGCAATAAAAGCCTGATGAGCAGTCTCAGGGAGGGAGAAAAACCACCCGATGAGGTGCTGCGTAACGCTCTGGGAATGGCGGCTAAACGGGGAACAATCCTCCATATAGTATTAGACAGAGACGGAGCACCTGAAGATGTTTATTTCCTCAATACTGAGTCTGATAGGCAGGTGGTGGCTAAGATTCAAAATGGTGAGCTTACTCTCGCCGGGCTGAAAGCTGGAGGGCAAGCTTATCCTGATATTGAGGCCGAGCCGCAGCCTGACATCTTTACTCTTTATGAACAGAATATTGGTATGCTAACTCCAATGATTGCTGAAGAATTGCGTGAGGCGGAGAAGCTATATCCTGAAGCTTGGATTAGAGATGCAATCAAAGAGGCGGTTAAGCATGGCAAACGTAAATGGAGCTACATTTCAGCCATTTTAGAACGCTGGTCATCAGAAGGTAAAAGCGATGGAACACATCGACGAGATTTTAAAAAGACAGACCCAGACAAATATATCAAGGGCAAATACGGACACATGGTCAGGCGCTGAAGCAGAAGAAGCCTCACCGGGTTCAGCCTGCCCTATTTGTAAAGGGGCAAGATTTGTCCACCCTCTTCTGCCCTCAGGGAAGCCGGATTTTAGCCAAGTTGTTCCCTGTCGCTGCACTCAGCAAGAGTTAGATGAAGGGCGTCAGGCTCGTTTGCAACGGTATAGCAACCTGGGCCTGCTAACTCGTCTCACCTTTGACAATCTACTCCCTCAAGGTAGAAATGACAATCCTGATAGTCAAGAACAATTTAGTCGTGCTTACCAGCAAGCTAAGGCATTTGCCGCCGAACCCAAAGGGTGGCTGGTGTTGGCTGGCCCCAGTGGCTGTGGCAAGACTCATTTAGCCACGGCTATTGCTAACCATTGTATAGAAAACAATCATCCTGTTTTTTATATTACAACTCCAGACCTTCTTGACCACTTGCGCTCTACCTTCAGCCCAAATAGTGAAATACCTTATGACGAGTTCTTTGAACAGGTGCGCAATGCCCCGCTACTAATCTTGGATGATTTAGGTGCTCAGTCCAGCACCCCCTGGGCTAAGGAAAAGCTGGACCAGCTGCTCAATCATCGCTTCAGTAATCAGCTACCTACGGTCATCATTTCTATTGTCCCTATTGAAGAGTTAGAGGAAAGAATTCGCACTCGCTTGATTGCCTCCAACCTTTGCCAAATATATGCTATTGATGAAAAAATCCCAGCCTTGTTTACCTCTAGTTGGGCTCCAGAGTTCGAACTACAGAAAAGTATGACCTTTGACAACTTTGATTGGAAGCGAGTTAATTTGCCACCAGAACAGCGCGAGAATCTGGCGGAAGCATTCCGGTTAGCCCATGACTTTGCCAAGTCCCCTGATGGTTGGTTGGTTTTTCAGGGCGATTATGGCTGTGGTAAAACCCACTTGGCGGCAGCCATTGTTAATTATTGCTATCAAGTCAAAAAACCAGCCCTATTCATCGTGGTGCCCGACTTCCTTGACCATCTACGTTCCACTTTCAGCCCGGAGAGCAAGATATCTTATGACCAACTCTTTGAAAGAGTGAAGAGCGCTCCATTGCTCGTCCTGGATGACTTTGGCGAGCAGACAACCACGCCCTGGGCACAAGAAAAGCTCTATCAGGTTATTAACCACCGCTATAATGCTCTGCTGCCGACAGTGATTACCACTTGTTACGCACTAGAGGAAATCGAAAGCCGTTTTAGTTCCAGGCTGGCTGACCCCAAAATAAGCGTATTATTTAATATCATGGCGCCTGACTTCCGGAGCGACCGGACTAGCCAAAAGAGAATATCTCGCAGTGGCAAGCAAAGGCGCTGGAGCTAAAGCTTAACTTGCATAATCTGGAGTTCTTCAAGTAAAATAAATAAGCTTTTATATCGAGGTAAGCCTGAAATATGATAAACCTTCCTGTCCTGGTGCTAAATCAAAGTTATGAGCCACTTAACATTTGTCGAGTCCGGCGAGCGGTAGTGTTGCTTTATCAAAATAAGGCTGAGATGCTAGAAAATGGCTCAGGCTTTATTCACTCGGCCAACTTTGAGTTCCCAGTGCCTTCAGTAATCCGACTAGCTTCTATGATTAAGCGTCCCCGTCGGTCTGGGAGAAAGCTGACCCGATTTGAGGTTTTCAAGCGTGACCAGTACACGTGCCAGTATTGTGGTAGGGAAACTAGACAGCTTACCTTAGACCATGTCATCCCTCGATACCGAGGCGGACAACATACTTGGGAAAACGTAGTTAGTGCTTGTGTACCCTGTAATCGCCGTAAGGCAGGTAGAACCCCTCAGGAGTGTGGGATAAGATTAATTCGCCAGCCTTCCCAGCCACGCGATAACGGCCTTTTTTATATCCCCACTCACTACCCACACACTCGGGATGAATGGCAAAAGTACCTCTTACAGTGAGATTGCTTATCAACCTTACCTCCTGATATCTCATCCTCATCAACCAGAACTTGCAACCTCTTTTGGCAATGAGCATAACACATCGTTCTGGGGAAGATAGCCATTCAGAATGAGTAACCCAAGCGCGCTTACTGGCGCATTTTCGGTTAGAAAAAAGTCCCTTGAGGGTATTGACAAGATGCTAAATATGGTGTATGTTAGAATTATACAACGTTAGAAATATACAACTACGGAAGGTGATGCTATGAAAACAAAGAAACTATTCTTAGCTGTTTCTATTACTGCTCTGATATTAACTATCATACTTATCTCGTTAAAGGCATACTACGTTGCGGTTGCTCTTGTAGTTGGAATGTTGCTTATGGGACACCGTGAATTGTGGTCTTTAATAAGAAGGAGGAAGCTACCGGCAATTGATGAGAGGGTACGAGAAAACGTCAGTAAATCAATACGAAACGGGTTTATCTTCCTCGTCATAGCCCTAGCATTTCTAATGCTACCCTTCAGCGTACGTCTAACTGAGACTCCCAACACAGTGCATATCCTGGGTGGTTTATTCTTATCAGGTGGAGCAGTATATCTATTATCTTACCTCTTCTATGACCGGGTACAACCCACATTGGGTGAAGGGGGATTAAGAATACTGAAAATATTCCTGCTGGTAGCCGGAATATCGCTAGGAACCTTTATTATTAGCGTCGCCCTACACAACGTAATTTATGGTCTGCTTATTCTCTGGTTTGGTGAAGACTTTTGGGACAGAATTGGCGTAGGAGACGAACCTGTCTTTTTCATCATCGCACTCTTGTCTATTGTGGGGTTTGCTATAGGACTTATTGGTAGTCTGGTCATATTTCTCAAAGGACTATTTAGCAAGACCTTGTGAAAGACATGCAGTAATAGCTGGTAAGGATGAAAACAAGAATAAAGGAATACCGAGCTAAGTACAATTTGACGCAGGAAAAACTGGCTGAGATGGTTGGAGTCAGGCGGGAAACTATTATCTTTCTGGAACAGGGAAAGTATAACCCCTCTCTAAGACTGGCTCACAATGTGGCTAAGGCTTTGAAAACTACTATAGATGAGATATTTATCTTTGATGAGTAGTATTGGGTGGTCTACGCTAGAGTTTTACTAGTTAATCGGCTGCAGCTGGAACGTAGGGCGGCTCTTTGACCAGGCGCTCAATCACTTCGTACCAGGTATAATCTACCAGAGCTACGTCGTTTGAGCCGGGGGCTTTTACATAAAAGGCGGTGCCATCCGGCGTCCTATCGCCTACTGTAATATTTAGGATATACCCGTCCTCTAAGGTTAAGATTATTTCCATTTGCGGTTGGGTTAAGCCGAATTCCGCAAGTTTCTCCTGCGTAGCATTTTCGGCAATGACCCTTTTGGCTCCGGGGCCACTTAGGAGAAGCGGTATGCCTCCTCCCCATCGCTCCATATCTACCGAAGACCTCTGGGGGTCATCAAAGTGCCAGGACCTATCCTCTTCTTTTATAAATGCCTGGCTTTTGTCCTCGTGGGGGAGCCGTATTTCAATATGCTCTATCTCCTCCATCTCAATCAACCATACGAACAGTTGTGTCTCCGGTTTTGGAGGAGGCTCAGGACGATTGGTAAAGTAAAAATATCCCCCCAGAGCAAGGAGAATAACAAGCAGAATAAGGATAGTTCTTAATCTCAAGCGATTTCCCCCCTGAGATAAGCCCCTCTCACTACCTTCTTCGCCACCAGATGACGCCCCCTATCAACAGCACTAGCAGTGGAAGCAGGGCTATACTGGAAATATTGATAAAATTGGCTGCCTCTTGGTCAACAACCAGTCTGCGGAAAGGAAGGACCTTACGCTCAATTGAAATTAGCTCTTTACCTGCGGTTAGCAAGTTTACCGCGTTGAGAAAGAGGTCACTATTGTTACCGTTGTAAAAATGCTGGTTGGAGGCGAAGTCGGAATCACCGATGACTATTAGGGCGGTTCCTTGTTCCTCTTCAGCTTCACCACTTGGAGAGGTGAAAATGAGGAAACCAAGAGCCAGAGTTCCCTTCCGGTCTATTCCCTCATCAAACTCAGGCTCTTCTAGGGGGTTAAAATTCATTTCTACCCAGCTATCCTGGCTTGTCCGGATGAGCCTATACATTTGGATATTGCTATCCTCGCTCTTCCAGACCATCTGGCCGAGCATTTCACCTTCCCCTGTTAGAGTAAGCGTAGGTACATATTCAGGGTGGGGAATTATGGCAGTAGCACCGGGGAAATAAGTTTCTGGCAGATCGAAGAAATTCCTAGTCCTGGGCACCATTGGGCTGTCTATACTGGGAGCCACATAAGATGATAGGTCGATAACAATTCCGTCCCCGACCTCAATACCCCAAGAAGAGAGCAATTGCTTAATCTCTTGCGGAGGGTTTGGATTTACAAGAATCAGCGCCCGTCCGTCATTTTCCAGGTAGCTCTCAAGAATTTGGACCTCGCCGCTGGTTAGTGAATTCTGCGGTCCCGCGATTATCAGGGCGGCACAGTCCTCGGGTATGCTGGGCATAACCAGAAGATTCAGTGTTGCTACCTTATATAGGTTGTCGAGCAGACCCTCTTCAGCATAGCTGTAATCTGCGTTGATGCTGTTCTCACCGTGCCCGGTGAGGAAATATACCTTTTTCTGGACAATCCCGGTGACCTCCAGGATAGCGCTGGTAAAGGCATGCTCCGCCTCGACACCAATAATTTGCGGGTTACCCTGCTGGTCTGTGCCCACTTGTAGAGTCTCCTGCGGCGATACTAAGCGGCGTTGGGCCCCACTTTCAAAGACGACTGTCGAATACATCTGTATGCCATATTGTCTCGCCTGGTCTGGGTGCTCGTCAGGGTCAATAATTTCTACGCTTAACTGGTTAGTGTAGTTCTGGTACTCAGTCAGTAAACTAGTGACATAGCTATTAAGGCCACCATAGGGGTCAACGGGGGTGAAGAAGCACAGAACCTGCACCGGTGTTTCCAATTCACTGAGAAACTCCTTTGTCTGAGAGGTAAGAGTGAATTGGGCGACACCAGTGAAGTCAAAACGGTGATAGTTTCCGATGCTAATAGCATTAACCAGAAGGGTGATGCCGATGAAGATTGAAACCATTACCGTAGCGCCGGTGCCAAACCTGCCGCGCCTGCCGATTAGGGCACGGCCAACTCGCCTGTAATCAATGATAAAGGCTGTGGCCAGGAGCAGTATTCCCAGCAACAGAATAAGCCAAGCTGCATATCGGATGCTCGGCAGCACTATCATAACTATTAGACCTATCAGCAGGGCTAACAGCCCGAGCACGGCGATTAGTCCAGAGTAACTATAAACCTTGGGGGTGGTCTGCATTTAACTCCACCTGCTGTTTTCAAGAGACCTAACCGCTAGAAATAGAAACAAAACCGTGATACTTAGATAATAAATTATGCCTCTGGTATCAATTACTCCCCTCATAAAGTCGGGGAAGTAATAGGAGAGTGACAGGTAGCCAATGACTTCTCCCAGAGCTTCAGGAAGGAAGCCGGCGGCCATGCCTACAAACCACAAGGCAAAGAGAATTCCCCAGGCGACCACCGCCGCCACGAGCTGGTTTGAGGTCAGCGAGGAGGCAAATATTCCCACTGCCAGGGAGGTGCAGCCCAGAAGAAAGAGTCCGAGATAACCAGTAGCAATGGGGCCTATATCAGGGTCGCCAAAAGATATTAAGAGGATAGGGTAGTAGAGGGTGAGCGCCAGCATTACTGTGAGGATGCCCAGGCTGCCTAAGAACTTGCCCACTATTACCTCACTATCTCTCACCGGTGCCGTGAGCAACAATTCCAGGGTGCCCATTTTTCTCTCTTCAGCAAGCAAGCGCATGGTGAGCACTGCCGCCAACAACAGCAGTAGAATACTACCCGTTCCTAAAAAGCCATTGATGCTGGTTTCAGAATAGGTGGATGGACTGATACTAAAGAGGAAGCCGGTAAGCACCAGAAAGATGCCAGTCACTATGTAGGCCATAGGTGATGCCAGATAGGACTTGAACTCCTTGAGAGCGATAGTCGTCGTGTTTCTCACTGGCTTGTCTCCTCTTCAGTGGTTAACTTAAGGAAGATGTCCTCAAGGCTCATTTCTATGGATTCCAGGGAGAGCAGAGTCCAACCGCCCTGGACTATGCTTTCCATTATCTTGCCGCGAGGGTCCTGCCCGGCAGAGCATTCAACGATATAGTGAGCGTCTTGGTAGCTAACCTGATGAACACCCTCAATATGGCGCAGACGCTCAGCCACTTTCTCAGGGGGACCTTCTACTTCAAGGCGGATACGCCTTGAACCACCTATCATGGAGGAAAGGTTCTCAATACGGTCCTGGGCCACAATCCTGCCTTCATGTATGATAATCACCCGCTCACAGGTCATGCTTACCTCAGGGAGGATATGGGTAGATAGCAAGATGGTACGCTCCTTGCCCAGTTCCTTGATGAGCTGCCTGGTCATCGCTACCTGAATGGGGTCGATACCTACCGTTGGTTCATCCAGAATCAATACTTCCGGCTCATGGATAATCGTCTGGGCTACACCAACTCGCTGCCTGAATCCCTTTGATAGCTTGCCAATAAGCACATCAATATACTCTTCAAGGTGGCATATCTCCACCACGTCTTCTATTCTGGTCTTTATCCTGTTTTTGTCTAAACCCCTGAGTCTGGCTAAAAAGTCGAGGTAGGAGCGGACAGTCATGTCGCTATATAAGGGCACTGCCTCTGCGAAATAGCCGGTGCGCTGACGTGCCTCCAGGGAATGCTTGTTTATGTCATAGCCGGCGACCCATATGTCCCCCCGAGTTGGCATCAGAAACCCGGTAAGGATACGCATCGTAGTCGTCTTTCCCGCCGCATTAGGGCCGAGAAAACCTACGATTTCTCCCTTTTCTACATTGAAGCTAATATTGTCCACTGCGAGGCGGGTTCCATAATATTTGGTTAAATTTTCAACCCGTATCACTTTTCCTGTGCCTGCCTTAATTGATTAGAAGCAAAGGATATTACCACTGCGGCCTTATTCTCTCCTTGCCATTTTCGCCAGTTGCCAATTTATCCAGGCTTGAATTTCGGAGTTATACTTATACTTTATTTCATGGAATTGCATTTCTTCCAAAAGCCAGTCCTCAAATACCCTGTCCCTCACCAGTGGTAGGTACTCCTCATCCACCTCTCGGGCATCGGCTTTTTCTGAAACCATGAGGAGGTAGAAGACCACTTCAGTTGACTGGGGATCACTTGCATATGCCAGGGGCTCGCTTACATTACCAGTGCTAAGGTTAAAGGCTGCATATTCCATCCCATAATCTAGGACACCATGAGGCAACCAGCCAAGGTCCCCTCCCT
>SDBU01008391.1_pt1 | contig 11756 bp, 18 predicted proteins | sample 2277071 | NCBI WGS metagenome assembly SDBU01 (sample SAMN10397929, study PRJNA504765) | marine sediment metagenome | isolation source: marine sediment core GS08_GC12, 126 cmbsf | place: Arctic Ocean: Gakkel Ridge, Loki's castle | collected 2008 | reverse complement strand
AGTGGCTGCTTCACAAGCTAAATAAGGACAAGACAGAGAGGCAGGAAGATGCCGGAAACGGATGCTGTTTAAATCCGGATTCGATGGAGGCCACCGTAATCAATTACACAAAGTTTTGTGGACACTGCGAAGGACTCGATGCGGCAATACGCATAATAAAAACTCGTGATGGAGAGAACAATGAAGTGCCAGAAAATGACTAAGAATCCACAACGCCATAGAGCCAAGTATTATTTTTGGAAGATCGATGCCTACCTTGAAAAGAGTGGATTGGGGTCGTGGGCATTGTTTATTATTGGCATCTTCGGGGGGTGGGTGTGGTGTTGGGTGTGGTATTTTGGGTGATAGCGAACGATGGAAAAATATTTAAAAGCAAAGGAGTCGAGTAAGAATTATGGACAAAACAGTGAAATATTCAGAAGAATTTATTAAAAGAGCAAAAGCCTATCTGCCGAATGATTTAGAATTCCATGATGCTTTAGATGCAGGCAATGTTGGGGTGGTCGGAAGAGCTTTACTTGCCGCAACAACTGAACACAATATTATCTTTCAAATGTGGACTGAACAGTGCTATGAGGTATTGTGCCGAGATGATCAAGCAGGAACCGGGCAGTATTATAGAAATAAAAAAAACAAAGCGAAGGAGAATGACCAGTGATTATACCAAAAGGCGACAGAGTGCTGTTTTTGCCCGATAAAGTGAATAAATACTCACCAGGCGGGATTGAAATACCTGAACCAATCAGAGACAGGCAACAAGCCGATTCTGTGCGAGGTATCGTTGTGGCTATCGGCCATACGGCATGGACGGATTACAAAGGAGAGAATTTCGCCGAAATAGGCGATGCAGTTTTAATTGCACGTCACAGCGGAGTGGCTGTTTATGATTACGATGACACGCTGTTTTTCATCAGAAACGATATCGATATTTTGGCTGTGCTGAACCCAGAGAAAACCCCTCTACCGGGAGAGAAATAATCATGAGTGAAGATAAAACAACTGACGAAGCCGTGGAAACAGAAGATACTGCGGCAGAGAGCACCGACGACAAAGCGTCTCAGGACGAAGACAAACAAGCCGAAGAGAAGGCAGAAGCCAAAAGCAATGACATCGAAGACCTTGCCAGCGAAATGGGTTGGACGCCGGATTTCGAGGGGCGTGATGGGAAAGAGGCGGTCGATGCGAAAACCTTTATCAAAAACACTGTCAATGTCAATAAAGCCCAAAACGTTACTATCGGCAAACTGACAAAAGACCTCGGCACTATTAAGATCGACGTGAAAAAGGCGCTGAAACATCAAGACGCCGCTACTGCTGACAGGATAGAGGGTCTGAAGGCTGAACTAAAAGAGCTGAAACGGGCTGCTATCAAAGATGGCGATGTCGATGAAGTTGAAAAGATCGAGCAGCAAATAACGGAAATTGACGAAAAGGCCGAAGAGGCAAACGAGGAAGAGGAAACAAAGAAAGATGATCCCGATTACGCCGCATGGAAAGTGAGCAATGATTGGTACGGTAACGATATCAGGCTGTCACGTTACGCTGATGCAATCTCAGAAGACAAAGAATACTCAGGCTTGTCAATGAAAGAACTCTTGGTCGTTGTTGATAAAGAAATTGCTCCCTTCTTGCCGAAAAAGGAGAAGGTGCCTGAAACAACCCCGGGGCGCAAAAACAAACAAGGCGGCGTCAACGATGTTGTTGGAAACAGTAACAGCAGCCATAGTGGCAAAAGGCATACGGTAAGCGATCTCCCGGAAGGCGGCGAGGATGTGGCAAAAAGCTTGGTAAAGTCCGGGGTATTCAAAAATAAACAGGAATATGTTGACGATTATTTTAAAGGCATCGAAGGAGTATTATCATGAAGCGCAAAATAGACAACAGGACAGATGAAGAAAAAAGAGCAACACAAGAGAGAATGGCAAAAGTAAGAGACGGGAAATTGGCAAAACATCAAGAACTCGAAGCGGCAAAGGACGCACTGGAAGACAACGCCAATGAAAGTGCGACTGAAACAAAACCCAAAGAAGAGCGAAGGAAAAGAATACCGCTTGGCAGGCAAGATGTTTTAAGTTTTCCCAAAAGAGCAGGATTTCACCGGCGCATATTCAATGACAACGACAAGGGGAGAATCAAAGCTGCAAAAGACGCTGGCTATACAATCGTTAAGGAATGCGATATAGACGGCGGAGATACACGCGCAGGGGCGGATTCTCAGATGGCATCACCTGTGGAGCGGAGTGTCGGTGGAGGAATGAAAGGCATCTTGATGGAGATATCTCAAGATTGGTATGATGAGGATCAGAAAGCCAAACAAGATAAAATCAGCGCAGAAGAGAAGAAAAAGATGTTAGGCCCCGCCATAACAGGGGTTGACAAAGAAGGATATTACGGTGATTTAAAAGTAAATATCAGCAGATAATAAACGTTGCAAATAAATATATGGAAGGAGTTTTACAAAAATGGCAAATGTAGATAAAATACGTGGGTTGCGTCCTGTCAAGACCCTGAATGGATCACCCTATACCGCTCAGGGCATGTTATGCTACAAGCCTGCCAGAACGACCGTGACACACGATCTGTTCGTCGGCGATCCTGTAATCATGTTCGGAAGTGCTGATGCGGGTGGTATAATTAACGTCGAAAAGGCAACTCTCGCTACCGCCAATGCAATCTTCGGCGTGATCCAAGGCATGAAATTTGATGCCGATAATCGTGACCGAGGTGTCTGGATTGATGGCGCTGACACCGGCTATCTTTATGTCTGTGTCGATCCGATGGTAATATTCGAGATACAGGTTGACGGCGCAATGGCAGTGACCGACATTGGCAGAAACGCCAACTTGGTTCAAACATCGGCTGGCAACAGAGCTAACGGACAGTCCGGCATCGAACTTGCAGCCACGTTCGAAACAACCGCCGCTCATCAGTGCAAAGTTCTCGGGCTTGTTCAGCGGGCCGATAACGAAATTAACGCCGTCAACAACAAGGCATTGGTAATCATCAACAACCATGTCTTTAAAGGCGGAACGGGTACTGTAGGCATCTAAGCAAACGGTAATATTAACCATAAAGGAGTATAGATAATGGGTGTTATAACTACTGGTCATTTTGCTTACTTGCTCTATCCCGGCATTAACAAAATATACGGCCAAGCATACAACGAGCTCACCCCGCAGCATCCTCTGCTTTTCGAAAAGGAAACATCTGATCGGGCATATGAGGAAGATGTCGGTATCACCGGATTCGGTCTTGCACCCGTAAAAGGGGAAGGTGACGGAATTTCATATGATACGAGTGAGCAGGGCTATCTCACGCGCTACACGATGATCCAGTACGCACTCGGATTCATCATCACGGAAGAAATGTACGAAGACGATCAGTACAAAAAGCCGATGATGAGGCGGGCGAAAGGCCTGGCATTCTCTATGCGGCAGACCAAAGAAATCAACGGCGCGAATGTTTACAACCGTGCATTTAATCCCGACTTTGTTGGTGGCGATGGCGTTGAAATGTGCGCAGACGACCATCCGAACAAAACCGGTGGTACATGGCGGAATGAACTCGAAACACCGGCGGATTTATCGGAAGCCGCTCTCGAGCAGGCAGTTATCGATATTGCCCGGTTCAAAACCGACAGAGGGCTCACAATCGCCATTAAGCCTGCCTGCCTGGTTATTCCTATCGATCTACAGTTCGAGGTGACGCGCATTCTTAAGTCTCAACTGCAGGTAGATAACGCCGAACACAATATCAACGCACTTCGCACTATGGGTTCTATCCCGAAAGTGGTAGCGAATAACTATCTCACCGATCTCGATGCGTGGTTCATTCGTACCAACTGTCCCGACAGCTTGAAATATATTGAGCGTAAGGCTGACAGATTCCAGGTCGACAACGACTTCGATACGTCGAACGCGAAATATAAAGCCGCCGGACGGTACGCCTTCGGGCACACAGATCCTCGAGGTATTTTTGGCAGCCCCGGTGGTTGATAAGTAGTGCTAATATTAATCATACATAACAATGCTGGTGGGTGTCTTTAGCCGGATGCCCACTGCTTCCCCAATGGAGGTGGCAATATGGCTGGTTCAAATCATCAAAACGGTATAATGAGCAGAGGTGTTCCCATAACAAGCAGTGGCGTGAATAATTACCACGGCTGGTGGGACAAAAAAATATGGTTCGTTGACGGTGATGTCGGTTCTGATGGCAACACTGGCAAAGGAATGAAGAAAAGTCAAACCTTAAAATCTATCGGCAAGGCCATTTCTCAGGCTGGTCCATACGACACAATCTACGTCAAGCCGCGTGTTCCGCAGTCGGATGCTTCCGATCCGGAAGTGTACGCCGAAGAACTCGTAATTCCGTATGCGAAGAACCATCTCAGCATCATCGGTTCGGTTCATGGGCATGATACATTCTACGGGCCGAAGCTGAAACTCGGTACGGCTGATGCAGTCGTCGATGTGTACGCCCCGGCTTTCATCCTTGAAAACTTCACCGTTCATCGTCGGAGTTCAAACACGAAGGCTATTTATCTTCGCGGCATCACCGGGTACGCTACAATGGCCGGCTCGGTCGCATCTCATATTTCTAACTGCATGATCCGGTACGCTTCTACCAATGGTATTTACGTTGAGTGGGGGTATCATAGCAATATCAACAACTGCACTTTCTGGGGCGGCATCAACGATGTCCATCTCAACGGAAGCGGAGTACCTCAGCGCGGCATGAAGGTGATAAATTGTTGGTTCGGTTCTGCAAACGGCACTGTTACCGCAGGCCCAAACATTCGTCTGCAGGGTGCTTCCACCGAAGTAGAAATCGATGGTTGTAATTTTGACTATTTGCCCAGCGGGAATATCTTCATCCAAGCTACTGGTGTTGTTGATGGCCTCATCGCTGATTGTGATTTTGCTCAAACAACTGGTACGACAAATGCTGATGCTGCATCTGGAGAGATTCAGCTTGGTAGCGGTACCTTGTCGCTTACCAATTGTCACGGTGGCGATGGCGCTCTTATAGTACAATCATAATTTATTCTTATGAGATTGGGGGGCACTTCCAAAGCCCCTCAAACTCTTAGGAGGACGCTATGGGCTTAAAGATAATCAAAGTTCTTTGCGAAATAGAATATCCCGAAGGCATGCCAAATTCTGATGATACTAATCCTTCGGGTGCAGGAATTACTACACCGTTAACAGAAGTGTCTAAGATTATTCATTCCGGTTGTGGCGATGCTTTTAATACTGAACGCTACGACGAATCCTCAGATGGGGTAGATGCTATATTCGCAATTGAGGAGGTGTCTTGATGAAATCCTGGGTTCCGATATTGATAAGCATTGACACCTCAAACGATAATGAAAATCAGGATGTCGAAAGTATCATTGCTGATGGTGCTGCCGCACAGGGCTATTCCTGCGTTGAGATAGGCATAAATGATGCATCCGGAGCAGAAATTGCATTTAAACTTGTTAAACAATAAGGAGTTATACAATGCCTAAAGAAAACACAGCGGTAGAAGCGGTAGAAGAGTGGGATGGCATCATTGAAAGCGAGCGTAAAGAATACGACAACATGGTTAAAGAGGCCGACGAAGCCCGAGATAGGGTGAAGGCGGCCAAAGAAGCCAAAGCCGCAGCCGCAAAGAATAAAGCTGCCAAAGCCAAAGCCGAGAAAGAGGCCAAAGAAGCCGCAAAGAAAGATGAAGGCGAAGGAGGCAATTAATGGCGAACATAATCATCCCCGGCAAAAACACTCTCGGCAGAACGCGCAGTGAGCAGGAAATGAACATCCGGAAAGAGTGGGGAGCCACTATGAACGATGGGCAGCTTGACAAGTGTAAATTCCACGAGAGACAGAATCGTGAAGCTACCGGGTCAAAAAGTAATTTCATAAGCCAGGCTGTGATCGATGGCAATGAATAGGGATACTATTATGAAATCAAAAATATTATTCATTCTTATGACAGTGCTATTATCGGTATGGGCTTTTGACGTTCCCTTATCGTTCGGCACAGTCAAACCAGTGAAGCAATGGAAGCAGTATACAGGCAAATCTTCCGACACTAAACCAACATTATCAGACCGGGATGCCGGATCAGAATTTATCGAACTAAATACCGGCAGGCACTATTTGTGGGATAGCGATTCATGGGAATTGCAAAAGAGTTCTGCTTATGCTGTCGGCGATTCAACCGGCGCGTCATTATCGGCTACCGGCGAGACTGCGGCTATTTATGTCCGGGGTTTTACTATTGCCGGGTTCTTCTTTGAAATCACGAAGATAAATACGAATGCAACAATCGGTCTGCAATCAAAAGTTGGCACTTCCGGTTGGACGAATCATGACATTGACCCGACTACATATACGGCAAATGGCAATGAGGGGCTTGTTTCATCGAGCATCGCCGATGTGGATTCTATAAGATTGAATTTCTCTGCTGAAACGGGCGGTACAGATGCAATAATTACTAATATTGTACCGACACGGGGGACACAATAATGAAAAAGTCAATCTTATTGTTGGTGTTCCTGCTGTTGATCCCTTTGGTTCTTAATGCTCAGGTAAGAGATACCGCCAAAGCTGTCTCTGGGGGCGATATAGTCGATGGATCGGTAACGCTTCCCAAATTAGCTACTGATTCTGTTGATTCGACAAAAGTCGTGAATGACGGAATCGGCAATGAGGACCTGCAAGTTAATTCCGTTACAACAACCGAAGTGCGAGATGCGACAATTGCATTTATTGACCTTAATCCCACCGAGCAAATATCAGATCAAGAAAGTTATTCGCTGGCAAAGGAAATTAACGATACTTTATCTGATGCCTTGGCTATCTACGTTTGGGTGACGCCCACGGTTACTGAAACGGATCAAAGCGGCGAAGGGCACACAGGGACTTATGTCGATGTGGATGCAAATGACTGGCTAAGACATCGGTCGGTAAGGTCTCTGGATTTGGAAGATGCGGAATACATAACCGTAGCCCATCATAGCGATTTTAATTTTCTCGACGCCGGGAACGATGCTGATGTAAGTATTGGTGGGCGGGCAGAGTTTTATTCTGATGGTAACGATAAAACCCTTGCGAGCAAATTTGACGACACGAACAATAAGATTCAGTGGATCGTATGGGTGGATACTGCCGATCAGCTCATTTTTGCCTTTTACGATGAATCGGCTGGCATTACTGCCCGTGAAGGGCGGATATCTTCCATTGCGGTTCCTATGGGCTGGCATGACTGGGCGGTTACTTATGACGAAACGTCTCAAGGTGAGAATGTTTCCGCTGGGATGAAACTTTATATTGACGGGCAGGTTTTGGCAAGTACAACATACGATGGTGCCGGAACTTACGTTGATAAAGAAGATTTAGATAATGTAGTCGGCATCGTTACAATTTTTGAAGCTGGCAACCCGGGGAATAACTGGATTGGTGAAATGAGCTATCTTTGGTTTGAGCAATCCACCATGTCTGCATCGGAGGTGCTTGCTCTTTTTGATGTGACTAAGCGTTATACCGACGCCACAATAGCCCAACTGCGTGTCCGTGGTGCTGTTAGCGGTCCTGATAGCCTTTTTGTGCTTCGGAATAGTTCAGGGGAAACTGTGGCTTCGGTGGATAGTAGTGGAAATGCATTCTTTGGTGGGCAATTAGGGGTTGGAACAGGTAACCCTGATGAAATGGCTCACATAAATTACACAGTAGATACATTGGGAGGACTAAAAATATCCGGTAGTGCTACATCTGGATTCCACATACAGAATTTAGTTGCCACTCCAGCTATAACCGACGCCAGATATAATCATTTTTTTAATGGTTCTACCACTGCCTATGATAACACAAATAATTTTGGTTTAATATCAAGAGGATTCGTTTCAACCTCTGCGATAAATAGTTATTGGGATTGGCATGTCAGTCTGGCAGCAAATTCAGCCAGTTTTACTATACTTATGAAATTGTTAGGAGACGGCAGCCTTTCTTTAGCTAAGCAGTTTACCGTCGGCAATGATGCTTTGAATCTGAGTGGTGCTGTGAACTTTGTATCTGCTGGTAATGCACAATCATCGATAGCCATTAATGACAGTGACCAGGAAGTCCATTCAGACGCAACAGGTGGTTACGTTTTCGCCGATGGTGGTATGGTATTCTCCGCATATTCTCATGTTGCCAGTTCACGCAATACTACCAGCGCCGATTTTTACATCGGTGTTTCCTCGGACGATGGCGCGATAACGATAACACTCGATACTGATAATGTCGCGCCCGGAAGAACATTCCACATAAAAGACGAAGACGGCAATGCTGCTTCAAATAACATAACCATTGATACCGAAGCTTCGGAAACTATCGATGGGGCTGCCGATTATTCAATTACGACTAACTATGCTGCGATTACCTTATACTGCGATGGCACAAACTGGTTCATAACTTCTGTTGAATTTCCATCCAGCAATCCTGACTTCGCTGGAATATACATAGACAGTAGTTCGGAAACGACTATTAATACCGTTAATATCTTCGAACAAATAACTACCTTTGATACTGACCAGCCAGAGGATATTTCCGATGGTGCACATGGCACAGATGATATAACAGTCGGTGCAACAGGTGTTTACGAGGTTAAGTTTATAGCAGATGGTGAATCAGCAGCAAGTAATAAACTATTTGAGTTTTATGTTTTTGAACTCGCCACAACTACTTCTGATGTTGGCTTTATAACTAATGCCGATCCTGCTGTTGTTTCCTCCGTTGGACATGGTTTCTCTGCTGGGAATAGAATTAAAATAGAGGGCGTTGGCGGAGCTACTGGTGTAAATGATCGGATTTATACCATTCCAGCCACAGCACTTACGGATTCAACCTATCAGCTTGACGCTGATAATGGGACTGATGTTGATAGTAGTGGTTTTGGTGCTTGGTCAAGTGCTGGTACTGCTACTTTAGCAACAATTCAGCCTGCGGTTCATGCGGAAAGAAAGTTCGCTGTTGGTGGGGATGCAGGAAGTTTTAGCGGAGGTGGCTTTTGTACCTTAACAATAAACAAAACACTTGAATTATGGGTTAAGGGAACAAGCGACGCTACCAATGTAACAGTTGACGATTGTTCATTTTATATGAAAAGGATACAGTAATTGAGATATATCCCAATCTACATCTTGTCTTTCTTCATTAATCTGTTCTTCTGGATAAAAAACTGGAAGCACCTGAGAAGCACACTGAAACGAAAGAAAGTACTGACCTTTCGAGGGATTGACGATGTACGGGCGTTTATGGGGCTACAGGACTATGAAAAAGACAAGTACAGGGATTGGATGCCCTGGGTGATAACTGCTCTCAAAAGAGGCAAAGACGACTGTGACGGGCTGGCGGTTCTCGGTAAATGGGCACTGAGCAAGATCGGTATTAAAGCCCGGCTTGTGAGACTGGAAAAGAAAGGCAGCAGAAAAGGTCACATGATATGCGTAGCCCCGGTGATGAAGGTCATGGTGAGCAATAAACAGGTTATAAACTTTGCAGGGCAGAGACATTGGCTGAGTGACGTGTTTCATTATTTCAACGGGCGATACGACATTATAGATGGTATTCAAATAAACGGAGGGATTAAAAATGCCGAAGAAAAAGGTTAAAAAAGTCAAGGTTACGCTGAGAACGTACAGGCCAAAAAAATACAGCAATAAAGCCAAAGCAGGAGGATATTAAATATGAGGCCGAAAACGATAACAGTTTCGCCAGATGTTGCGGATCCTAATGGGATTAGTGTAGCACAAACTCCTGTAGCATCCGGCAATCTTACTATTACTGGAGATTTGGCAACCGGCGGTGTAGCAACATTTGACATCGCCAGGCATGTATCGATTACTTCCGATGGCAATGATTCAGGTGTAACATTCACTATTACCGGGACGGACAGAAATGGTGACGCATTGACCGAATCTATCACTGGCCCAGGTTCAACGACGGTAAATGGTAATAGAAATTTCCTTACCGTTACACAGGTTGCTATCGATGGTGCCGGAACTGGTAACATTGAAGTCGGCAGTGCGGACGAACTCGAAACAAAATGGTATCCGGCGGATACTTATAAATCACAGCATTTCAGCTATTCGATTCAGGTGAGTTCCGGGGCGTCGCTTACGCACAAACTCGAATTCACGCTTGATGATGTTTATGCATCGGCATTCACAGAATACGGGGCTGCTAAATTTGAAGACTTGGGAGCCGAAACAACCGATCAGGTGTCAAAACTCGACACGCAGCTTCTGACGGCTTACAGGCTGAGTATAACCGGGTTTTCGAGCGGTACGGCAACGCTGAGAGTACTTCAATAATAGCGAGGGTTGGCAATGGGTTTAAGAGCAGATGGGTTTGTACCAGGTGACCATAATGTCACATGCGATATATGCGGGTTGAGATACCGGAGAAGCAAAACGACGCTGAACTGGAAACGGCAGATGGTGTGTATCGCCAACTGTTACGAGCCCCGTCAACCGAATGAAACTGTCAGACCAAGGAAAGATGTGACATATGTAGATGATGCACGACCGCCCGGGGCAGATATTTTCTTGGAATACGGCGACGTGACGGCTGAAAACCTATAAAGGAAAGTTACGATGGCAACATCCGGATCATACGATTTTTCCATGAACAGGGATGAGATTGTCAAAGCGGCAATGCGTAAACTCGGTGTTCTCACTCGCAATGAGAACCCGCACGAAGAAGAGGTAACGATTGTTGCCCTGGCACTCAATGTCATGATTAAGGCGTGGCAGGCCGAAGGTATCGGATTGTGGCTGAATAAAACGGTTACGCTGTTCCTGCAGGCAGACGCTCAGTCATACCAACTCGGCCCGACGGGCGACCATGCAACCGAAAGTTATGAGCGGACTACACTCTCGGCGGCCGCAGAAGAAGACGATGTGGCAATCGAGGTAACGTCGGCAACAGGTTTCACGGCAACATATAATGTAGGCATTGAACTTGATGACGGCTCGCTTCAATGGACAACGGTGAGCAGTGTGACCGACACGACTATTACCATAGGCGACGCATTAACCGACGATGCCGCCTCCGGGAATACGGTTTACGTTTATCAGACAATAGCACAACGGCCGCTCGAAGTGTTTAACTTCCGTATCAGCAATTCAAACCAGAACATCATCAATATCAACAGGGTTGCGAGGCAGGAATATATGCAGATGACGGACAAAGACACTACCGGGACGATCAATATGGCTTACTACGATCCGCAGACGATAAACGGCAAATTGTACACATGGCCGGTTACGGATACGGTAAGGAGTGTTTTTGAAATGAGTGCCCGGAAACCGATTCAGGATTTTGATGCGGCGACCGATGATGCCGATATTCCCGTAGAGTGGACGAGAGCTTTGATATTCAACCTAACTGCCGATGTCGCGCCGGAGTTTATCGATAAGATAGCACCGCAGAGACTGGTAATTCTGAAAGAATATGCGATCGAAGCAAAAGAAGCAGCAATGAGATTCGATTCCGAGAATGAAACATCGATATTCTTCCGACCTGATATGCAAAACACACCCTCATATTAACTAAAGGAGTACGAAATGACCGAGAAAGCAGAAGAAGTGAAAAAGGAAGTGACGGTTCCGGTGGCTGAAAAGTCCAAAGAGGAAGCGGCACCCGTAATCCCGGAAGAGGTTTATGTCAAGAACCGGGATTTGTACGTTGAATTGGGCGAACGCATTACCGATGGCAATGTCATTATTG
>SDBU01008390.1_pt1 | contig 11756 bp, 14 predicted proteins | sample 2277071 | NCBI WGS metagenome assembly SDBU01 (sample SAMN10397929, study PRJNA504765) | marine sediment metagenome | isolation source: marine sediment core GS08_GC12, 126 cmbsf | place: Arctic Ocean: Gakkel Ridge, Loki's castle | collected 2008 | reverse complement strand
TTTTCATCCATTACACATATCTTAGCATGCAGGGCGAAACCGTCAGGGAGCTCTTTCTCACGATCTTCTTTTTCTTCATACTCCTCCTCTCAGCCCATGGGTCATGTCTGTGAACAGATTCTTTGAGACCACAGTGAGGATACAAAAGGAGAAGGGCAACAAAGTGTGCGATACCGGACCATACCGTATGTATGGTAAAAAGGCAGCAGTAGCCAACCCGAAGCTTTTAAATACCTCGTCTAATCTATGTGTATGGGTGGCTGGTTGAGAATGGTGTTTGTATTATTCATATCACTATCCGTCTGTCTTGGCTGTATCGGCGAGGATATAGAGAACCTTCCAATCGGCAAGAAAAAGGCAAAACCGACAAAGGACGTAGGTGCCCTTGTGGATGATTTCTCCGTCGACGACTATACCACACATGATAACCTGCTTGAAATAGTCGACCAGGGCGAAGCAGCGATCCCCGCACTCAAAAAGGAGCTCAAAAGCGAGGAACCAGGGAGAAGATGGTTGGCGACTCAAGGAATAAGCTGGATAGGATTCGAATTGTCCCAAGACAAGCGGGACGAGCTTATACCGACACTAAAGGAATCATTCGATGACTCCGACCCCCGAATAAGACAGATATCTGCGGGAGCGGCGGCTGGCCTCGGGGACAAATCTGGCCTTCCCATACTCATAGAATACCTCGATAATGAAGAGGCCACCTACTACATAGACCCCCCAGAACCCATGTACCACTACTCCATCGTCGTCCTCAGGCACTATACGAGCCAGAACTTCGGCTATGATGAAGATGCTCCAATGGAGGATCGGGCCCAGGCCATAGGCAAGTGGTGGGAGTGGTGGAACAACAACGGCGATAGATTGGTTTATGTCCCAGGTCCATCAGATACTGGCAGATACACTGTGAAATGATAGCTAAAAGGAAACAGATAGCGGCTGGCATCATTATCGCATTCATCATACTTGCGTTTTCTGCATATGCCGCAGCCAGGTCGACGATCACGGTCGAGGGCTGCGAGATAAAGGTCGTTGTGAAGATGGCATTCTATGGTACCGGCGTTAACAGGATCCAGATAGAGGGCTGGATGAAGGCCGCGGAAAAGCTCTGGAACGGTCCCAATAAGTATCAGATTTTTGGGGACTGCAATTGCAAGGTCACGTTCGACTTTCAGCATAAGCTAGTCGCAAATGCCGGTGTATGTCCTGCAGACCATCACTGCGTTAATGTCAGAAAGGTTCCGGTCGGCGTTGGAGGACTAACATCCTCGATAGGCGGCACTGGGGCCCCTGGTTCGGGCTTTACTGACAAGCCCTTTAAAAATCAAGCCACCGGCAAGTTCGACAATCTCGACTCGAGCGGCGTCATAGCCCATGAGATAGGCCACCTTCTTGGCCTCGACGACGAGTACTACAAATGGAAGGTGACATACACAGTGAACGCTGACGGCACCTTCACATTCACAGACACATCGATAACCTATCCCTCAGCTCATGCCTTCAATGACGCATACAAGGCTGACGTGATCAAAAAGCTGAAAAAGAGGCTTGCAGATGGCGATATAGCCAAGGGTAACGGTTACACAAGCACAGGTGGAGGCACACAGCCCGGCAAGAAGCCAGAGGGCCTCATGGCGCAGGGCAAAAAGCCGTGGAAGGTGCTTCAGGACTACATCAACCAGATGATGAAGGGCAATGATAAGAAATGCCCTGACAGCTGCTGCTGTGGGAACCGCAAGATAGAGTATGACAAGGGTGAGGAATGCGATTGGAACTTTACTCCCAATGGATGCCCCTCAAGGAAACCAGTATGCAATAAGAAATGCAAGTGCGAGGGTGAGCCTGTGACCACCTCAACGACATCATCAACCACAACAACACTCACAGAGATCCCCCCTTCCGTTCCGACGACGACCACCGTCTCTGACGGCCCCCCAGAGGATGGGGATGGCACAGGCGGTGACCCGACAGAATCCACGACCCCGACGACCACAACGATAAAGCCTGCATGCTCAACCAACTCCGACTGCGGCGAGATAACCACAAAAAGGATATGCAAGGACGGCGACGTATATGAAGTAAAGACATCCCCTCGTTGCAGAAAGCCAGGCACTGAAGGTGCCAACTGCATATCGTCTATCAAGAACTCAAAGGCCGAAGAATGCGGAGAGAAGCGATGCGTCAATGGCGTATGCGTGTCTGAATCGACAACAACGACGATCCCAACCATAGGCGGCTGCTGCGACTGTCCAATACCCTACGGTTGCGCATCTGGACCCATCATAGACGCAGGAGATTGCGAGATCGCATGCCATCCATATGATGGAGTATTCGTCCCAAACGCGATATGCTCGCTTGCCACAGGCAATTGTGAAGCGGTCACTACGACCACGACATCAACGACCACCACCCTTTCAGACTACATCCCTCCGACCACAACAACAATAGGGGACTATATCCCTCCAACGACAACATTGCCTGCATGCGAGGGCACCGACATCTACACCTCAAGGGCCTCATGCCAGACCGACTGCACATCCCCTAGCTACTGCGGATACGACGAGGGCTCGGAATGCTGGTACTGCCAGAGGGTGACGGTCACATGTTCAGGATCGCTATTCAGTTCCGCAACCTGCGATGGAAGCTGTGACACAAGCAAGGGGGAGACATGTGTCGTCTATCAGGACGGCCCGTGCCACAGGTGCTATTGCGCAAAGCCGGACCTGCATGTCTCATACCTTTCTGTGCACATATCCAAGAGCTCATCCACAAGATGCGTGAACAACTACTGCACGACCACCTGTACCCTTGAAGGATCTGCCAGCATGAAGGCACAGAACATCGGCAATGCGCTATCTGCAGCATCGACCGGTTCTGTCGGTATAGAGCCAAGCACTGGGACGCAAACCGCCACATTCGGTTCCCTGAACCCGGGCCAGGAGAGCACCTCACAATCCTTCACCTTCTCAAAGACCGCGACCGTCTCAGGAGAGGGGTCTGCGGCATGCTCGGAGCTGCCTTGGTGGGCAAGCTCATACACATCCACAGGCAGTGTCGACTCATCAGGGATAATCTCAGAATGTGATGAGTCCAATAATGAACGGTCGATATCAAAGGCGGTTACATGACCCTATTAAAATCCAAATTTAATATTATTACGTCATGAGACTGTTTGCCTTACTCCTGATCCTCCTTATGGCTCACTCAGCCGCCGCCGACACTATCCAGTTGCGTTGTTCTCTCGATGAGAACGGGACGATGCAAATTGATGATATCATATTCCTCACTGGCTCACCATTGCCTTTGAGCCAGGTCGGAGACTATTGCTTCAGCCTAACAGACCTTGACACTCCTAAGAAGATCGGTGAGGACTGTTTTGAGCCGAATTTTATCCTGCGAGGTAAACGGAATGTGATATTTGAGGCGCTCTCATTGATGTGGATGGGACACAAACCCCAACACAAGGAGATGTCTCAAGACTGGGAAATATACAATACTCGCATCTATCGGCTTATTGAGTTTGAATACACCGGATATTCCAAGGCGAAACTGGACCTTAAGATAGAAAATGGACAAACTCAGTCACAGATCCTGATCTTTTGCAAATCAGACGGCGTATGTGAAGGCCTTGAAAATCACATGACCTGCCCCCTTGATTGCGCATCTTCAATTGCTGATTCATTTTGTGATGGAAAGGAAGACGGAGGATGTGACCCGGACTGCAAGCCGCAGCAGGATTTGGATTGTGAGACCGGGACTTCAGATGCAACTTGTGACGGCTTTATGGATGGCATATGTGACCCTGATTGTGCGGGATATTCACAGGATCCAGATTGCCCCTGTGGAGATGGATACTGCGATCTTAAAACAGAGTCCATAACCTCATGTCACACAGACTGCATAAGTTGCTCACCGAGTGGGGGATGCAAGTACAATCACTATTGTGCAGTTGGCAGTGTATGCAGGCCAAAGATGTCAAGTGGGACTTGCAAAGCAGCAGCTCAATGTATGTCTGATTATTGCATATCTGGCAATTGCCTTCCCTTCAATCCTATGGCCTTGTCATCAGCGATAATCATTCTATGTGGATTTCTCCTCTTTTTTGCAAGGCTCATTGTCATCTGGAAAAAAGGAGAGACATCAGCGGTGGGGGCAATGATCGGTCAGGCATATGCTATATGTGGTCTCATATATCTGTCTTTATTGTTCTCTCCATCAAGACTTGTGAGGTTAGAGACCATGGGAGGCCTTGCGGGGCTTGTAACACTGTTATTCATTCCATTAGCCTATTGCCTACTGGTGGTCGACCGGCTCTTGCCGGCAAATATGGTGTCTGAGGTAAGTTACTCTACAGTATTCGTCCTGGTATGCTCTTTCATAGTGGTCCTTTGGACTGCATTTGGCTCGGTCATTGCCGTCTGGACGCAAAGGATACACAAGAGATGGATTAAACTCGTCTACAAGATAAAGATAAAGAGGATGGGGAAGAAGATCATCTAATTGATATAACCCTCTGCGACAACGTCATGCTTGTGTATGGACTCAAGTGACACTGCCCTTGATCTGATGGAGCATCCTGTGAACATTTTTTTTGCAGCAACAAGTATTCCGCGAACAAGGTCCTCCACGAATTTGGGATTGTCATGCATCTTCTCAACAACATGCTTTTCATCCTGGGTCTTCAAAAGAGTGTATGTCTCAGAGGAAAATGATTGTTCGACCGCATCGATCATGTCATCTAGATTCATCACGACCTGGAATGGTCCCGAGACCTCAAGCTCTCCAATGACCCTTTGTATATGTGGCATCCCGGCATATTCCATCGCGTGGGGACATGCTGTTGATCCCATGGCTGAGACCCATATAGACTTTTCGAATTCTCCCATGTTATTTCTCACCGTTACCCTGGCCTTATATGCCTCGGTGCTCTTTTTGCCTGTGACTGGAGTCTTTCTGTAAAGAAGATAATCAGTCTCGATGATTATCTCCCCCTTATCATATGGGTGATTCTCCTGGAGCTTGACAAGAACGCTCTTTCCAAGATCCTCGATGAGGCTGTGGCTCCTATCCACCTCTTGCTCAAAGACCTCTGTGATGGACTCTATGAGCCTTGACATGTGGATACCCTTCCTTGATTTGTCCAGGTTGATGGCTATCCGGACATCTGCGACGAACCTATAGCTCTTTCCACCATGCTTGGTCTTGATCAATGCCTTGAGATTGGTGATGCCCACCCTCTCAAGGTCTATCTCATAATCCGGGACCCTGTCCTGTGTATCCCTTTTTGAGCTTGCCATCGTGGAAATATCAATGTTCTCAGTATATAAATCTGCCATCAACAGTAGAAAATATGGGAAAAATGGCAGCGCTTGTGACAGGGGCATCAGCAAGGCTTGGCTATTCGATGGCAGAGCATCTGGCAAAAAGAGGATATGATATCGCCCTCCATTACGGAAGGTCACAAGATAAGGCCCAAAAGGCCGCAGAGGATATCAAAAACCTCGGTGTCGAATGCGTCCCGATACAAGCGGATCTTTCCAAACCAGAGCAGGTAGCGACCCTCATGTCAAAGGCTCTTAAACAGTTCCCCCATATATCCCTTCTCATAAATAGCGCATCTGTGTTTGAGGCTGCATGCGTCGCCGACACATCTGATGAGCTTTTGCGCCGCCAGATGGCAGTCAATTTTGAGGCTCCATTCATACTCACAAGACATTTCACAAACTCAGTCAAAGGAGGTGTCATAGTCAATATGCTCGATGAAAGGATCAGCCGCAATGATCCCTCACATGCCGCATATACCCTCTCAAAAAAGGCACTTAAGGATCTGACCATGATCTCCGCTCGGGAGCTGGCCCCCTCCATCAGAGTTTGCGCCATAGCCCCAGGATATATCCTCCCCCCCTCATCAGGTGCGGTGGATGAGGACAAGGTACTGAAACAAATACCGCTCGCTCGCAAGGGAGGCACAAAAGACATACTCCTGGCACTAGACTACATACTCGAAGCCGATTATGTGACAGGTCAGGTCCTATATGTTGATGGCGGGCGTCATGTTTGAGAACATGAGGGCATTAGGTTACTTGATGATATGCATCCTCTTAGCAGGATGCATCTGCGCCGACACGATCAATGAAACTGGGATGGCCTATGATATGGGAGGATACCTTGATGATAATGGCATCTCCCACACTGCCCTGACCTGCCAGATGCTTCCTTCATCACGGACTGGTTTTTGCACTTTTGAGACATCTGCATCTGTAGTGGATTTTGAGGCCCAAGGCTTTGAGGAGGGGGTTGACAAGCAGATGCTTTCAGGATGCTCAAGGTCTAATGTCAGCATAAACCTGCAAAGGGGCCGGACGGAATTGGGTTCCAATACGGCATTCAATTTCATGGCAGTGACACTGGAAGATAAAAGGGCATGCATCGAGGCATCATATGCCTATGGCTAAGACATCTTCCAATAACCTATCTATAGGCTCAGTGTCTGGGTCTTTTTTTGCCCTGGGATACATAGGCCTTGACCTATCATCCACTATCTGTCTATCCCATCTCGATGTCGTCTCACTGAACCTCTTTGCAAAATCCTCTCCATATTCAAGACATCCTGTGATGACGACATCAACATAAGACATCGCGATCGGAACAGAACCCTCAGATATCCCGACCCCAAGGACTGACATACCAAAACTTTTCGCTAGTACACACCACGATCTTTCAAATCCTTGGACCTCAACAGGATATACCCTGCCACAGTCACAGCTATCCGATCTACAGCCTGATTCAATGAGACTCCCATAGCCAAGGACAAGGTGTCTCATCATTATACCAGCCTTATGACATTCGCCCGGCCCCTCTTTATTCTCTTCACAAGCCCCCTGTCTTCGAGATCTGTTATCATAAGGCTCATCTTGGCTTCACCGACATTGAACTTGATGCGCAAGTCTTTTTGGTTCATCCTGCCTCCCTGATGCTTGATCTCCTCAAGGACTTCCTCAAGATCATGAGGGAGAGAGCCCATATCCTTCTTTTTTCCCTTTTGGACCATTAGATATGATGCGGCGATCACGATCAATGAAGCAAAGACCAGTATTATAGTGTCGAGAGTGCCTCCCGGTTTTGTTCCATCAGGCTCAAAATCCTGGATCTCATGGATATTAGGGACATCTGCTATGAGGTCCTGATCGTCCTCAAGGTCTGGGACCGGCAAGAGGTCTATGAGGAACTCTCCATCAGGCCCTATCTCAATGACCTCTTGGGCAGAATGGTGAAGGCCCCTTGAATCTGCATATCTAGCCTCCAAAAGGTATGTCCCACTGTCGAGGATGAGTGAATAGGATCCGTCAGCGGCGAAAGCAGTTTGATAAGGTGTGGAATTACATTCAACAGTGACACCCGCAACCGGTTCAAATGTCGTCCAGTCGTACACTGTGCCATAGACTTTTGCTGCACAAGCTGAGGTGGAAAGTACGAGGATCAAAATCAAAATCGCACATCTCGACATAGAATCTTATGAAATCTCAAGGTATAAAGCTTTAAATAAAGTTTCATTTTATTGAAAGGCCTCCTGCATTATAACAGCAAAAGGCGACCACGATGATGACAAAAAATATTTTTACCATGGCATTGCTCTTGATTTTCTGTATCTCCCAGGCAACAGCTCTGGGTGTTGATGACGCAAGGGAGCAATATGATTCTGCCCAGAAGGAGTTCCAAACCGCAAGGCAGGCACTTGGAGATGTAAGGTCCAAGATGACGGGCCCATCTGTGGCATCAGATGCCGATGACGCACTAGATGCTGCAAAAGACGTCCTTAAGGCGACTGTCGAGCTTGCAAAAGCACATATTGAGCTAGTGAAAGCGAGGGTGGACAATGCCCAAATGCTCACAGACGATGAGAAGGATGAAATAAAGGAAACGCTGGATGAGCATATTGAATGGTATGACGACAAGAAAGACGAGATAGACGACATCACAGACAGACAAGACCTGTTCGACATGTGGAGAAATATTAGAGACCACTGGCATGACGAGGTCCTTGTCGATGTGACAAGCATCGCCTCAGACATACTCATCGACAAGGTCGAAGCTCTTTTAGATCGCACAGAAAGCGCATCGGAGCGGATGGCAGAGGCTATAGAGAAAGCAGAGGATCGTGGCCTGGACATCTCAGCGCTTGAGGGTATCAAAGACGAATTCGACCAGGCAATAGAGTCTGCAGTTCAAAAGAAGGACAAGGCAAAGGGGATATTCGAAGACATCCCGACCTCCGGCACCCCTGTGATAACCTATAATGACGGAAGGCGGGTGCTCGCCGATTCCAGAGGCGACTTCAGACAGGCATTTTCTCTTGTACGGGACTTTTTAAATGAGTATCGCGATCTGATCAGGCCAGTAAAGGAGTGAGGTGATTCAAATGAAAAGGATCATCGCGCTTTTGGCGATATCTCTGCTTGTCGCAGGATGTATGGGCTCAAGGAGGGCGAATCAGAGGGAAAGGGCCATTGAGGGGCCGCAAACCAACAAAGACCAGATCCCCAAAAGGCAAGTGATCGATGAGACTCCAAAAAAGACAGAAGGACCGCGGCCCACAGTGCCAATGGAGCCATCCAAGGCAGAGAAAGACCAGGTCCCGATGACGATCCCGGAGAAAGTCATCGTCCCCCAGACCGACAAGATGCTCGATGTGGACGATCCGATGCCAGATATAGATAAGGAATTGCTCGACCTTGAGGCAGAGCTTTCAGACCTAGATTCTCTGTTTTCTGACTTTGAGGGCTTTGAGGGGGGATTCTCTGGGGGCCTTTGAGCCCCACTCACTTTTTTTTCACGATGAGAAGCACATATCTTATCTTCATCATGCTCATCATTGTCTCATATCCCTTCATTGAGCCCTATCTTGTGGCAGTGAATGAGATAGTCATCGTAGATGAGGATGTCCCCCCGGGCTTTGAGGGTACAACGATAGCCTTTGTTGCAGACATCCACTGTGGCATGTGGGTAAGTCCAGAGCGGACCCGCACTTTGGTCGAGCATGTAAACTCACTCTCACCTGATATGATAATCCTGGGTGGCGACTACATCGACGACGGCTCATCACAGATCACAGAGTGTTTTAAATCCCTTTCCGGCCTTTCAGCCCCGCTAGGCGTATATGGGGTGCTTGGCAATCATGAACACTGGGAAGATGTGGAATTGTCAAAAAGGGAGCTTACAATAGTAGGCATCAAGCTAATCGACAATGACGGATTATGGGTGGACCGGAAAGGCTCAAGGATATGGATCGGCGGAGTAGGGGACGTATATGGGGACATACAGGACACCTCTCCGATCGAGTCCAACACAAACGAAAATGATATGGTCATCATAGCATCCCATAATCCTGACTTCGCCCATGAGCAGGACACTGACCTAATCGATCTGGTCCTTAGCGGACACACTCACGGGGGCCAGGTGAGCCTGTTCGGATACTATGCGCCGTTTCAGACCTCAAAATACGGCAACATGTATATGCGGGGCTTGGTACAGGCCCCAAAGACGAGGGTCTATGTTACCACTGGCTATGGTGTCCAGGCATTGCCTGTCAGATTTTTTGCAAGGCCAGAAATTGCCATCATACAACTTGAGGCAACCTAGGCAGCCCACCTTTTAATCGAAGCCGACAAATAACAAACATGGATATACAGCCTATCTTGGAGCTGTTATTGCCTTATCTGCCAAACTTCTTGTGGATAGTGGCCATAGTCATCTGTGCGAAGATAGCGCTCGGGTCCACAAGTCAGATCTTGCGGATTATCTACAAGCACTTCAATGTACCTCAAGGATACTATCTCAAAGCGAGGATAATCGTGAGGCTTATCGTCTATGTGACCTCATTTTTCATGATCCTGCTTTTTATCCCAGGCATTGATGAGAAGGCCCTAGCACTTGTGGGCCTTGGGATCGGTGTCGTGATCTCATTGTCTTCTACGACCGCCATAGGCAATGTGGTGGCTGGATTTCTCATCCATTATACGCGGCCCATGAGGGAAGGTGACAGGGTCGAGATAGACGGTGTATACGGCGATGTTGTGAGCGTCGAGCTGATGTTTGTTCATATAAAGACCATAAAGGACAGGATAGTCTCGATCCCATCATTGAATGTGATGAACAAGGGCATAAAGAACTATAGCGCACTTGACAAAACACTTATCCATGTCTCAACGACCCTTGGATATGACCTTGATCCTGGCAAGGTCGAGCAACTGCTTATGATCGCGATAGCAAAGACAGATGGCATACTCACAGAACCCAAACCCTTCATTCTCATACGGGCATTGAATGATTATACTGTGGACTATGAGACCAATGGATACACAGACTCCCCTTCAACGATGGTCCTCACAAAATCCAACCTAATGAGGAATATAATCAAGGAATTCACCGCAGCGCATGTTCAAATAATGAGTCCCGCATACTTGGACATCATGCATATGCCTGCTGGTGAAAAGATAATCCCAAATACCTTCAGCACCATACATCCGATAAAGGAGGTCGGAAAGGATGACGCAGAGCAGGAAATAATCGCGGCAAAGAAGAAGCTGACAGAGAAGAAAAGGCAAAAGATCAATCTCGAAGAAAAAAAATGACAATGGAGGTATTTGGCATACAACCGGAGGCTATCAGTCAATTGATCTATTTAGTAGTCCATAAGGTGATTTTGCTCATTTTGGTCCTACTACCCGCCCATATCTTCATCCGCATCCTCAACTCCTTTCTGGGCAGGTTCTTCGCCAGGACAGAATTCGATCAAACTCTCGAAAAATTCGTTCACAAGACCTCTATAACCCTCATGTGGCTTATTGTTTTGGGGATCGCTCTTGTGGTCCTTGGCGTCGATGTCTCAGCCGTAGTCGCAAGCTTTGGCGTTGGCTCCTTCATAATCGGATTTGCACTCAAAGACACACTAAATAACCTCGCAGCAGGGGTGATGGTCCTTGTGAACCATCCCTTTCAGGTCGGAGATGACATAAAAGTAAAGGATGTCCGAGGCAGGGTCAAATCCATCAGTATGAGCTATACCAAGCTTGAGACAGAAGATCGTGTGAAGGTCACGATACCAAATTCCATCGTATGGTCTAATCCAATCGAGAACTTCACAGCTTATATCAAATGAAGCTGGTTATTAAACTCTAAAACCCTCAATATTGTTGTCCTAAGATGATTTGCGAAATATGCGGAAAGACCGATTCTAAGGGATTCAAAGTCAAAATAGAGGGCACGATAGTAGCGTCTTGTGCGTCTTGTGCGATAGGACATGTCGTTGTTGAAAAACTCGCACCTCAAAGCAGAAAGCCCAAGATGACCGCCAGACCAAAGGCGAGAAGCATGGATCTTCAATCCGAGTTCGACATCGACGATGAATATGGGCCGAAGATAAAGAAGGCTCGGGAGAAGATGGGTCTCACACAAGATGACCTTGGAAAGGCCATAAATGAAAATCACAGTCTCATACACAGGATAGAGCTTGGAAAGCTTGAGCCTTCAGAGCAGCTGGCAAAAAAGATCGAGAGAAAACTGAAGATAAAGCTCATCTCAGCTCACCAGGAGCTTGATGAGCATTCACCTGACGCCCATGACACTGAAAGGACACTTGGAGATCTAATTGTCGTAAGAAAGAGGGACAAATGAACGCTCTGGGGATATCCCTCGAGATGGCCATGCTCATTGGCTTATTCACCCTAGCCGCCATTGCATTGTTTCGCTCA
>SDBU01008389.1_pt1 | contig 11757 bp, 8 predicted proteins | sample 2277071 | NCBI WGS metagenome assembly SDBU01 (sample SAMN10397929, study PRJNA504765) | marine sediment metagenome | isolation source: marine sediment core GS08_GC12, 126 cmbsf | place: Arctic Ocean: Gakkel Ridge, Loki's castle | collected 2008 | reverse complement strand
TAGTCTCGCCAGAATTGAAGGCTGGCGACCATGTCCACCACACCCAGTTTGGCGAGGGGGTGGTGGTGAGTAGTAAGGAAGTAAAGGACGACAGCGAGGTAGTGGTTGCCTTTGTGGGGATGGGAGTCAAGAAGCTGCTATTGAGTCTGGCTAATCTGGAGAAGGTGGAATAATTTTTTATAAAAGCTCTTGACATATTACACGGAAGCGTGTATAATAAATTGTAACATGCCAATTAAAGTCTTAGACCAAGAAGTAGTATCTCAGATTGCCGCCGGGGAGGTGGTGGAGAGGCCAGCCTCGGTGGTGAAGGAGCTGGTGGAGAATTCGCTGGATGCCGGCTCATCTCAGATTACCGTTGAGGTAAGGGGTGGCGGGGTCAGTCTGATTCGGGTGCTGGACAATGGCAGCGGCATCCCCTCAGGAGAAGCGGAGCTTGCCTTTAACCGCTACGCTACCAGCAAGGTAAGCAGTATCGAGGATTTAGAGTCGATTTCCAGCCTCGGCTTTCGCGGGGAAGCGCTACCCAGCATAGCCGCCGTGGCTCAAGTAGACATGGTTACCTGCGCTGTCGGGGAGTCAGCCGGGGATTATCTCAGTCTGCGGGATGGTGTTATTGCCAACCAGAGGAGCCAGGGGCACCCTCAAGGGACAACAATTACGGTGCGAAATCTATTCCGCAGGGTACCAGCCCGACTAAAATTCCTCAAGTCGCCAACGACTGAAAACAGCCATATTGCTAACGTGGTGACTCAGTATGCCCTTACCTTCCCCGAGATCAAGTTTGCTCTGTCTATTGACGGCCGGGCAGTTCTGAGAACTCCGGGGAGTGGTCGGTTAATCGACAGTGTGATTGAGGTCTATGGCTTCGAGGTAGCCAAAAATATGCTGGAGATTGGAAGCGGGGATGGTGGATGGGAGAGCAAGGCAACCAATTCGTCACCCCGGATAACCGGCATGATAGGCTCGCCGACAATAAGCCGTTCCAGTCGAGACTACCTCAGCTTCTTCGTCAATCGCCGCTGGACAAGTAGTCGAATGCTGGCCTGGGCAGTAGAGGAGGCTTATCACGGGCTTCTGATGCAAGGAAGACGTCCGGTAGCTATTATCAACATATCACTACCACTCAATGAAGTGGATGTCAATATTCACCCCACCAAGGCCGAGGTGAAATTCAGGAATGAGCGTGCCATTTTTAGCGCGATTCAGAAAGCAGTCAGGGCAACTCTGATTGAGATGGCGCCAGTGCCCAAGATTGAGGAGGTGGCTACTAGCTACGGGGCACCATCAGCGCCAGCCCAGGAGTTGTGGGCATTGCCCGAAAAGGAGGCCGGTCTTAGCAGTTCGCCACCAATAGCTCAGCAAACCCCGACAATTGCCCTGCCGGCCCTACGGATACTGGGGCAACTATCCAGTAGCTACATTGTCGCTGAAGGACCTGACGGGCTATATCTCATTGACCAACATGCCGCTCATGAGCGTATCCTCTACGAAAAAATTAAACGGCAGAGGTCACATCAAGAAATAGAGGTTCAAGGGCTACTGGAGCCAGTGCCATTCGAGGTTAGCGCCAAACAGGACGAAGTTCTGAAACCCAGCTATGAGAGCCTAGTCGAATTTGGTTTCTCTATCGAGCCTTTCGGCGACAGAACCTATCTGGTGCGAGCGGTGCCGGCGGTGCTTCACCAGAGAGACTGGGCAGGAATGGTAAGGGAATTGCTGGATGACTCATCGGGAGGAGATGAAGGTAACTGGATGGAGAAGATAGCCATTTCCATTGCCTGCCACAGTGCGGTGAGAGCCGGCCAGACACTAACCGACGACGAAATACGTGAGCTTGTAAGGCAACTAGAGGAGGCAAATATGCCCCGCACCTGCCCGCATGGTCGGCCGACCGTGATTCAGCTCAGCTCACAGCAGTTGGAGAGGGAATTTGGGAGGAGCTAGGATTATTACAATTCACTTTTGGTTTAGAGGAGAATATAATATAGGTAGGATAGGTGATGAACTATGGTTGAGTCTATAGAGATTGCAGAGAAATTAAACATCGGGTTTGAAAAGATATGTGACTGTCCGCCCAATCATATTAAAGCTGAATTACCAGCTAAGTGGGAACTCACGAAGAAGCCTGGTCCATGCTTTAGGCCTTCAATCTGATTGAGCAGCCCCAACCTGAACGACATAGTGTTGCTTTGAAGCTACAGAGGGATGAATAGGTAATATCCTGTTAGCTATTGATAAAATCGTCGTTTAGAGGGATGGCTAATTCTGATGGACTCGCTGTGCGCGTCATCATCGCAAAGAAAACCCTACAGTCGAGGTCTTCTCACCACACCAAAATTGGTCCGGATCACCCTTGACACAAACTTTTTAAAGTCTATAATGATATGAAGTGACCGATTAATTGAACAGTTAGGGCGACATTTTCACTGGACAACAACATAGGCAATTCCAGAAGTTGACACAGGGAGGAGCAATATTGTAATCTTTCCCTATCCAGATGCTCACTGGCAAGTGCTCAGCCGCATTGCTGAGTGTAGTGGTGATGATAGTGGTTAGGACGCTTGTGGTAGCGAGTAGGGCAGTTCAACAGTTGAAAAATCCCCAAAAAGAGGAGTGATGGAACAAGCACTTTCCGGTACCAGAGTTATTGACCTTACACACTACATAGCCGGCCCCTATTGCACCAAGCTTCTGGCCGACTACGGGGCCGATGTAATCAAGGTGGAAAAGCCGGGTGAAGGAGATGGAGCCAGAAGGATAGGTCCTTTCTTCCAGGATGAACCACACCTTGAAAAGAGTGGCCTCTTCAATTACCTTAATACCAATAAGAAGGGCATCACCCTCAACCTCAAAAGTGACACTGGGGTGATGCTTTTCAAAAAGCTGGTTAAGGAAACTGACATCCTGGTAGAGAACTTTACTCCTAGGGTAATGCCAAGCTTGGGACTGGACTACCAGACCCTTAAAAAGATAAACCAAGGGTTGGTGATGACCTCGATCTCTAGTTTCGGCCAGAACGGCCCTTATAGAGACTACGAGGCATACGACATCGTGGAGCAGGCTATGGGTGGGTGGATGTATAGCGGAGGTGCCCCAGACCGTGAACCACTAAAGCCGGGTGGGTCTCTGGCAGACTATGTCGGTGGGCTCAGTGGAGCAGTAGCTACCATGACAGCCCTTTACTTTCGCAACCAGACCGGTGCTGGCCAGCACGTGGATGTTTCTATCCAAGAGAGTATGGTGAGCACCCATCCCTACATGCTCGTGGCCTATTCCTATCAAGGGCAGCCAATGCCGAGGACAGGCTCGCCTTTTCCGTTCACTATCCTACCTTGCAGAGACGGCTATATCGGCGTCAACATTCTTACACAAGGTCAGTGGGAACTCATGTGTTCATTCATGGGAATGCCAGAGCTCATAGAAGACCCCAGATTTGCAGATGGACGGAGCCGGATAGAGCACCGTGAGGAGATTACCAATATCCTTCGCCCCTGGCTATTGCAGAAAGGCAGGGAGGAACTGTTCCACGAGGGTCAAGAATGGAGGGTCCCGTATTGCCTGGTTCCTACCGTAGATGAGCTGCTGGATTTTGCCCAGCACAAGGAGAGGAAATACTTTGTTGAGGTTGATTACCCGAATACAGGCAAGGTCACCCAGCCAGGGGCACCATTCAAGATGAGTGAAACTCCATGGCAAGTGATGTGTTCAGCACCACTTCTCGGAGAGCACAATGAGGAGGTCTATCACGAGTACCTGGGATATAGAAAAGAAGACATCATCAGGTTGAGAGAAAGTGGAATCATTTAGCTCGTTTCAAAGCCATTCACTGGAAGGAGGGCTTGGATATTTCTAGGTTAGCTTTGGAGGGGATAAGAATAATCGATTGTACGATGTGGTTCGCTGGCCCATTCGCTACTGAACTTATGGCACAAATGGGAGCTGAGGTCATTAAGGTGGAGTCAATTCAAGCTATGGATGGCTGGCGGGGTTCGATTGCTGCAGCGGGAGTTGAGAGGCCCTGGGAAACAGCTGCGCCATTTAACTCGGTTAACCACAGCAAGTATGATGTGACGCTTGACCTCAATAACCTCAAGGGAGTTGAGGTCTTCAAGCGACTGGTAAAGATAGGTGATGTAGTTGTGGAGAACTACACACCGAGGGTGATGAAGAACTTCGGCCTCGACTACTCCGCCCTGAGTGAGGTCAATCCAGCCATTATCATGTTGTCTATGCCTGGCTACGGGACAACCGGTCCCTGGAAGGATTACGTCGCCTTCGCTTTTCTCGTCGAGGAGACAGCCGGCATTCCGTCGATAACAGGCTATCCTGATGGTCCACCGATGCTGATGGGGGCATCTCAGGCCGACTCGATAGCTGGATTAAATGGTGCGTTCGCTATCTTAACTGCCCTGGAATACCGCCGAAAGACTGGCAAGGGGCAGTATATCGACCTTTCCCAGGTTGAAGCGCTTACCTGTCTTATGGCGGAGCCCATCATCGACTACAGTATGAACAAAAGGATATGGCCGCGCCGTGGTAATCAGCACCCATCTATGGCACCTCACGGCTGCTACCGCTGCCAGGGTGAGGACGACTGGGTTACTATCGCTGTCTCGTCTGATGAGGAGTGGAGGAGGTTTTGTGAGGCTACTGGCAACCAGGAGTGGGCAAAGGATGAGAGGTTCTCCGATACCTTAAGTAGGTGGAAAAATCAAGACGAGCTAGATAAGCTGATTGAACAATGGACCCTCAAGCGGGATCACTACGAGGCAATGCACACCCTGCAGGCGGCTGGCATTGCTTCAGGGCCGGTGTTATCTCAGGCAGAAGTTCTAGCCGATCCACACCTCAAGGAGCGAGGTTTCTTCGAAACAATGACTCGCGCTGAGGTTGGAACTCATCCCTATCCTGGAGTGTATGCCAAGTTCTCTAAAACCCCGGGTAGCTTTCGGTGGCCTTCGCCCTGCCTCGGCGAGCACAATGAATACGTTCTCGGTGAACTCCTGGGAATGTCGAAAGAGGAAATAGCACAACTCACCGATGAGCATATAATCGGTAATATGCCATTCGTGCAACTAAAAAGGAGCCTATAGTCCGTAACATCCTATTTGCGCAATTAAAAAGGGGGGGATGCTGGAGTTACCTCAGCAATAGTGATTGCTACTGGCAGACTTCTCGCCACACCAAAGTTGGTCCGGATCACCCTTGACACAAACTTTTTAAAGTCTATAATGATATGAAGTGACCGATTAATTGAACAGTTAGGGCGGCATTTTCACTGGACAACAACATAGGCAATTCAAGAAGTTGACACGGGCGGAGGAAGTGTCATAATCTTTCCCCGCCCAGATGGTGGCTTGCAACGGCTCAGCCGCATTGCTGAGTGGTGCGGTGATTAGGGTCGCTGTGACGTTTGTAGTAAAAAGTAGGCTAGTTCGGTGGTTGAAAAACCCGAGCGAGAAAGAGGATGATGGAGCAAGCACTTACCGGTATCAGAGTTATTGACCTTACTCATTACATAGCCGGCCCCTATTGCACCAAGCTTCTGGCCGACTACGGGGCCGATGTAATAAAGGTGGAAAAGCCGGGTGAAGGAGATGGAGCCAGAAGGATAGGTCCTTTCTTCCAGGATGAGCCTCATCCTGAGAAGAGCGCACTCTTTCTATACCTCAACACCAGCAAGAGGGGGATCACCCTCAACCTTGACACTGAGACGGGGAGGAAGCTTTTCAAAGAGATGGCCAAAGGGGCTGATGTGATTGTTGAAAGCTTTAACCCCGGAGTAATGTCAGGATGGGGCCTTGACTACGAGGCACTGGAGAGGATAAACCCAAGGCTGGTGATGACATCGGTCTCCAACTTTGGTCAGTCCGGTCCCTATAGGGATTATAAGTCGCCCCACATTGTCACCTGTGCTATTGGCGGCTGGACACAGACAGCCGGAGACCAAACTCGGGAGCGGCCCCAGGCTGGAGGTTGGGTGACCCATTACATCACAGGGATTATTGCTGCTAATGGAACCCTGTCAGCTCTCTTCTATCGGAATGAAACAGGCATCGGGCAATACGTAGACATCTCAGCTATGGAAGCCATGTCGCCGATTATGGTCTACCCCACCGTATACTATTCCTACATAGACCAGGTTGAAGCCAGACCCTGCAATCGTTTCCCTAATGTAATCGTGCCCTGTAAAGATGGCTACATCGGCCTAAATCTGCTCACCCGGAGCCAGTGGGAGCTGTTCTGTACCTTCGTTGGAATGCCTGAGTTGCTGGAAAACCCTGACTACGCTTATGGCCTCAATCTTCGTGAGCATGGAGAGGAGGTGCTGAGCAAGCTTGCTCCCTGGTTCTCAGACAAGAATGCAGACGAGATTTTCCATGAGGGTCAGAGTTGGAGAATCCCCTTTGCTCTGCTACCCACCATCAAGGAAATCGTTGAGTTCCCCCCACATAAGGAAAGGGGCTTTTTTGCTGATGTTGACCACCCAGCCACCGGGAAAGTTACTTACCCCGGGGCACCTTTTAGGATGAGCGAGACTCCCTGGGAGATAAAGCATCATGCCCCTCTCCTAGGGCAACACAACCAAGAGGTCTACTGTAAAGAGCTAGGATATAGCAAGAATGATTTGGTTAGATTGTTTGAACTAGGGATCATTTAGCAAGGAGGAAGTGATGACAGCACTGCCACTGCAAAGCCTGAGAGTGATTGATGTCTCCCATTTTATGGCGGGTCCCACGGTGGCGTCCATGCTGGCTGACATGGGAGCAGAGGTCATCAAGATAGAATCAATACAGCGCCTCGACGGCTGGAGGGGAGCATCAGAGACGGCAACTGACATGTCCTGGGAGGCGTCTCCCGTTTTCAACGGAGTCAATCGCAACAAGTATGGGATTACTCTTAATCTGACGAACCCAAAAGGTGTCAAGATTTTCAAGATACTTGTCAAATCTAGCGATATAGTTGTCGAAAACTTCACCCCGAGGGTGATGCCGAACTTTGGCTTGAATTATCCGGTCTTGAAAGAGATTAACCCAGCTATTATCATGATCTCCCTGCCTGGCTACGGGGGCACGGGCCCTTGGAAGGATTATACAGCCTTCGCTTATCCCATAGAAGAGATGGCCGGGTTTCCACAGCTAACCGGTTATCCAGATGGCCCACCTCTGCTAATGGGGCATGGTGGTGCCGACGGACCCTCCGGAATAATGGGCGCCTTCGCTGTTTTGGCTGCTCTTCAGTATCGCCAGAGAACGGGGAGAGGGCAGCATATCGACCTTTCTCTGTGCGAGGCAGTAACCTGCCTAGCGGGAGACGCTATCTTGGATTATACAATGAACCAGAGAATGCAGGGTCGTCGGGGTAATCGTCACCCTTTCATGGCTCCGCATGGCATCTATCAGTGCCGGGGTGAGGATAAGTGGGTAACGATTGCAGTTGGCTCTGACGATGAATGGAAAAGCTTCTGCCAGGCAATAGGCAATCCTTCTTTGGTAAATGACGAGAGGTTCTCAAACGCTCTCAGCCGATGGCAAAACCAGGATGAGTTAGATCGATTAATCAGTGAGTGGACCATCCAGCATAACCACTACGAGGTGATGCATATCCTACAGAAAGCAGGAGTCGCGTCCGGTGCGGTGCTTGACCATAAGGAGCTCCTAGAGGACCCTCACCTTAACGAGCGGGGGTTTTATGAAGTAGTGCCTCGAGATGTAGTGGGTACCCACCCTTATCCCGGATCGCCGATAAGACTGTCCAAGACTCCAGCTCACATCCGGATGCCAGCACCTTGTCTCGGGGAGCACAACGAGTACATATTAAGCAACATCGTTGGACTCTCTAAGGAGGAGATCCAAGAGTTAGTCGATGAGCAGGTAATAGGTACACGCCCTCTTGGTATATAAAGATCCTTAGCAAAATAGTAAAATACACCCTACCTCTGAGCGAGTAGCGTCGGAGGTTCTAGCCGCCCAACTAGGGGCGGTAGCTAGGGCCAGCAGTGGGACCGAGTTGCGTTCTCAACACCCCCTGGGCTAGCTCAATGAAATTGCACAGCAGCGGGCGTGTATCCCGTGGGTCAATGATGTCCTCAATATTGAATGCCTCGGCCGTTCGGAATGGTGAGCCCAACGCCTTTAAGCGACCTTCAATCTCGAGCCGCTTGGCCTCAGGATCAGGCGCCGCTTCAATCTCTCGACGGTAAGCTGCCGAAGTACCACCTTCAATGTGTATCGAGCCCCAATGCCCTGACGGCCAGGAGTAACGCGCGAACATACCGCCGGGTCGGCCGTGAAGGGCACCGGCAACACCATAGACCTGACGAATGATGAAGGTGACCCAGGGCATTTTTGTTTCAATAACGGTGCAGGTTATCCTGGCACCGGCGCGCACTATTCCCCTCTTCTGTGCATCAGGACTGACCATAAATCCTGGCTCATCGCAGAAGTATACCATGGGCAGGTGAAAGGTGTCACACATTTGGAGGAAGCGGTAGACCTTATCACCAGCAGCCAAATCCATAGAGCCTCCCTGGTGCATAGGATTATTAATCATTACTCCGACCGGATAGCCGTTAACTCGCGCCAATCCAGTTACGCGTCCCTGTCCGTAGAACGGAGCAATCTCGAAGAATGAATCGTGGTCCAGAACGTGATTCAGAATCTTGTAGGGATTGTAGGGCCTGTTCTTTGCCTGAGGCACAATTGATAGCAGCTCTTCATCACGGCGATTGGGGTCGTCCGTAGGCTCGATACGCGGTGGCATCTCCCACACGTTGGTCGGCATGTAGCTGAGAAACCGCTTGATCATACTAAAAGCCTCCTCCTCAGTCTCGACCAAGTTGTCAATGACCCCCCCCTCGTACACCTGCGTCCGCTCGTCTCCTAAGTCCTCTTTGCTGATGTCAATACCCAAGGCTGCCTTGACTACCGGGGGACCGCCGGCAAACACCTGGCTGATGCCCTTGACCATTAGATTGAAATGAGCCAGACAGGCGTCTATGGCCGGACCACCGGCTATCGAGCCCAGTACCGCCGAGACGACTGGTACCGTGCAGAGGAGGCGCGATGGTACATTTGTACCTGGCCAAACAGGGACGTACGTACGACCGATCCGCTCGTAGGAACGCGCGCTGCCCCCGGTAGCATCAAGGAGACGAATGTGGGGCAAGCGCCAATTCAAGGCCAGGGTCTCGACGTACCAGTATGACTTGTTGCCAACAGCAGCGTCAGCCGCTCCACCACGCACCGTGAAATCCCCAGCACTGAGGGCTACCTTACGCCCGTCCAGGTTGCAGAGGCCTATCACGTAGTTCGACGGCGTGAACGCAACCAGTTTATCACCATCATAGGTTCCGCTACCGGCGAGGCCGCCTATCTCCTGAAACGAGCCTGGGTCAGCTAACTTGGCGATTCGTTCGCGGACGGTCAGCTTGCCTCGCTTGCGCTGTCGTTCGATGCCTTCCTTGCCGCCCATCTGTTGGGCAAGATGCCTACGATGCTTTAGTTCGTCAATCTCCGGTTGCCATACCATGGATAATCTCCTTTTTGGATATAGTGCACTCCCGGTTCAGATGTCATTATGTTCCAGCCCTCCGCGTCAAATCACTTAAGTAGGTACCCTAACTTCTGGTTATCGAATCATTCAAGGCGTACTCGCCCAGTATACTAGTGTCACACCACTCCTTCCCCCCTCGCTGCCGTGAGCTTTGGACATTTCGCTTATAACACTCCTCTTCTGTGGAGGTGTATTACAACTACCTTCTCTTGTTATGTCAGTGCTACGCTTACCTTCTCCCCGTCATTTCCTCCTTCAGGTCCTGGTCAATCCAAACGTACTCAAGCCACCCATAAAGACCCTTATGGGGAAATAAACCCTATCCATGGGGAAACCAGCCGACCAGAACGATACCAATCTCTCCACCAGAGGCAACATCCAGCCCCAATCCCTCCTCCATAAAGAGAAGTGCCCTAATGGTTTGTTTTTCAGGGCGTCATCTCTGGGAGCACCAGGTCGAGGCCCTGACCCGCGGGTATGACCATAATCTTGATGTCTTCTCCGAGCCTATCGAGCAGGATGTACTGCAGGATCTGAGGTGTTAGCGAGGCGGCGATGGCCTCGTTGGCGGCAACCTGAGCATCAGTGACAACCCTGATATACTCGGCTTCTCCCTCGGCCTGAGCTATTCGTGCGTTCGCCTCTCCTTTAGCTTCGGCTTCTCTCTGTTGAGCTTCGACCCTGACACGCTCCAGCTTGTTCTGGGCTTCAAGTACGGCCTGTTCGGCGGCAACCTTGGACTCGATAGCAGCGGTAAATGTCGCGCTGAATTCGAAGTTAGTTATCGATAGCATCTCGGCGATGATACCACGCTCTGCCAGACGGATCGACAGGCTTTCGGCGATGGCATTCTTAACCTCGTCACGTCTCAGGATAAGGTCTTCGGCGTTGAATTTGGCGGTTACCTGCTTGATGGTCTCCTGGATGGCCGGAGCGGCGATGCGGTTAATGAAGTCCAACCCCAGTGTTCTGTAGACCTCGGCAGCCATGCTAGGGTCCAAGCGCCAGTTGAGAGCAATTGTGGTGCTGACGTCCTGAAGGTCATTGGTTACTGCTGACGAATCAGCTTCATACTTCTGCGTCCGCACCTCCATCACCACCACGGAATCGATGAAGGGCAGCTTCACCCTGAGACCCTCATCCAGAATAGTGCCGGTAACAGCAGCGAACCGAATGACTATCCCACGATGGCCGGCAGGAATAGTGGTGAACGCGCCTAAGATGATACTGGCAGCGATCAGAACGAGCCCAAAAATGCCAGCCACGCTGCCCCCAAGTCGAGCTTTGGGGTCCCCCTGGCTTCCCTTGTTGGTCTGCCAAACGTAGCCCCCAACGATAAGGACGATGATACCAAAAACGAGTAGTGAAACCATTTTAGCCTCCTTGCTAATGGGATTCTCCATTTCAATTCGCAATGAAGCATCCTGACCCTCATTGCTCTTGTCCCTAATAATATACCCGTGGCACCTAGTTGTCAATATTCATCTCGGAACCCTGCAGTAGCCCCCTCGACATGCGAGCCGTACACCGCAGCCCCCAGAATCCTCGTTAATCAGCGCTGGCGATGACAGGGGAGTGAAGATTGCTTCGTGGTGTTCAGAATGAAAAGGAACGAGGTCATGTGCCAACAATCACGTGAAGGAAGACACTTAGACTATGTCATAACCGGCTTGGGTCAGTATTTTCTTGATGGATAAACAAGCCGGTGAGTTTTCCGGCAGGCTTAAGAGTGATTTCCCCTTGAGGTTGTATTCTTTGACAGCAGGGTCATAGTCCATCTTACCTATATAGGTTTCGCCGGTAGGCTTCAGATATTTCTCTCCTTCATCATCGAATTCATAGTTGCCTACCAAATAAAGACGCTGATACCTGATGCCCACTTCCCTGGTAATCCTCTTCACCCTTTCTATATGCTTGATGGACTTGACGGAAGGGTCTAATATCAAAAACAGGTCGTTGATATTGGGCACAACCTTTCTATTCAAATGCTCCAGTCCAGCCGGGGAATCGACCACGATATTAGCGTAGTGCTCACCAATGGAGGGAATGATGAATTCAAACAGGAAATTCGCCGAGCGGTAATCGCCCTCTGTCCACCGTGGTCCTAGAGAAATTAAATCAAATTTCTCGGAGTGGTATTGAGTGTACCATTGGAGCAGGAGTGGTATCTTGACAAAGGCGGGGCTGCCACCCAGTTCA
>SDBU01008388.1_pt1 | contig 11758 bp, 13 predicted proteins | sample 2277071 | NCBI WGS metagenome assembly SDBU01 (sample SAMN10397929, study PRJNA504765) | marine sediment metagenome | isolation source: marine sediment core GS08_GC12, 126 cmbsf | place: Arctic Ocean: Gakkel Ridge, Loki's castle | collected 2008 | reverse complement strand
AATAAGGGAAAAATAGTTGCCCAACAAGTAGGTGCTGCTTCTAAAGAATCCTACAAAAATATGATAGATACTGCTTTAGAAAAAATCTAGAATTATTGAAAATTTTCAATTTTTTGATCTAAAGTAATTAATAATCGAGAATGGGAATATGCTTGAATGTCCTTTGGAGAAGTTGATACACTAAACCTTCTAACTGATAAACTAAATGCATTGTTTGATGAGTCACAAGGATACTATGAAACATTTCTTGATACAAATAATCTTTACAAAAATGGAAAACTCAATGATAAAGAATTTTTTCAAAAATTAGGTGACTATGTGGTTGCTTACTCTGCACTTCTATTCCTTTCAATCAAAGTAACTGTTGAATTAAAAAAAGCAATTGATAAGATGGCAGGAGGTTCTGCTCCGGGTGGAACCCACTCTCCTGGGTTAATGCCTGGTATGGGAACACCAGGAATGGTGGGTGGAATGGGAATGCCTCCACCGGCTGCCCGTGCAGGTTCAATAGAAAATCCTGTTGGTGCACCACCATCTGTTGTTTCTACAACAGAAGCATTCAGCAATGTTGGTACGTTACCTACCCCTGATCCCTCATTAATTTCAAGATCAACAGGGAGTGGTAAACATTGTACAGGATGTGGTGCTGAATTACAACCTAACGCAAAATTCTGTACAAAGTGTGGAAACAAAACCTAAAAAATTTCTAGTCTTGTGTTGCGCCACAATCACCACAAAATTTTGCGCCAGCAGAAATTTTCGAACCACATTGGGAACAAAATTTTGAATCAGAACCAGTTTCGGTCTGAGTGCTACCATACATTCCTGAAACTCTTATAGCACCTGTTGGTTCGAATTTTTCATCATCAATTATCTGAACTGGTTGAAAGTCCTTTTCTTCAATAAAGGTCATAATTCTTGGAAAAGGTTGTTCTTTGTTTTGTGGATTAGGAACCATATCACCTAACCAAAATGAATAACGCATCAAGATCAGTTCTGGAGTTGAAAATGCAAGAGTATGGCCTGCCATGTAATCTTGGGCTGCTTGTTTTGCATTGAAAACTTTCATTGAACTAAATATTCTTAGTTTATGTATAATAGTTTCTAGAAGGATGGACCGGGAGGGAATTGAACCCTCGACATCCGCGTTGCGAACGCGGCATTATACCACTAAACCACCGGCCCTCTTTTTATCAAAAACTAATCTGTTTTAATTCATTTACTCAACGAATAATAGCCAGATGACTAAGTTGTCATTTAGATGACACATGATGCTGTAATTGTTGGTTCTCATGTGGTTTTACCTTCTGGAATGGTTGATAGAAACATCATAATTGATGAAGGAAAGATAGTCGGTCTTTCAAATGATGTTCCATCCTGTGATAAAAAAATAAACGCAAACGGATTGATTTCAATTCCAGGAGTCATTGATACTCATGTACACTATGGCGTATACTCTCCTATAGAAAAAGCAGCAGTATCAGAATCTCATGCAGCAGCTATTGGGGGAGTTACAACAATGATGAGAATGCTTCGACTAGGTGGTTCTTACAACACATCATTGATTCCACAATTGATTGCAAGTTCAAGGTCACACTATGTGGATTATACTATTCACGCATCAATTTTTAATCAACAACAAATTGATGAAATGAAGTTTTGTTTAGACAATTGGATTACTTCATTCAAACTATACATGAATCTTGGAGGGGATCTTGGACACGCCTACATGGATATGGAACCTGGAACTAACTCATTGCGTGAAGCACATGTTGAAGTCAATTCTGAGCTAGTCAAGAAAGTAGTTGAAACTGCCGCTTCTCTTAATTGTCCAGTTTTAGTCCATGCTGAAGATTATGAATTATGTTCATGTGGAATTAAAAAAGCAAAAGAAAATAAAAAAAATGGATTAGCTGCATGGTCACAAAGTAGATCCACTGACTCTGAAGTCAAATCAATTAAAACTATCTCAAAATATGCACATGATTGTGGTTGTACCTTATACTTTGTTCATATTGGGTCTGGCGATGCACTTGACCAAATAGAAGAAGAAAGAAAAAACGGAACTAAAATCTATGTTGAAACATGTCCACAATATCTTACTCTTTCTTACGAAAAACAAGATGGATATCTTGCCAAGGTTATGCCGCCAATACGTTCAACAAATGACGTAGCCCAAGTTTGGAAATCTATTAATGAAAATCAAATTGATACTTTAGGAACTGATCATGTTGCAAACCAACTAAAACTAAAACTTGAAGGAGATGATGTGTGGGATGCACTAGCGGGTTTTCCTGGAATTGGGACTTTACTTCCAATTTTATTGAGTGAGGGTGTTAACAAAGACAGAATTTCTCTCCAAAAATTGACAGAACTTACAAGTATTAACGCAGCCAAAATTTTCGGAATGTATCCCAAAAAAGGTTCTTTAGAAAAAGAATCTGATGCAGATATTACATTATTGGATTTGAAAATGGAAAAGAAGGTAACAAGTGAACTCTTCGGTGGTTTTTCAGACTATATTGTATATGATGGATGGAATCTAAAGGGATGGCCAGTTAAGACCATAGTTAGGGGCGAGATTGTAGCTGACGATTTTGAAGTCATAGGAAAAGTAGGACACGGAAAGATGGTTCCAAGAAAAACTCAATTATAATTTAGATTTAGAAGAGTTTATTGATTTTTGGTTATTAGAACATATATGATTCAGATTAATCCAATTGAAGTTTTACTCTGGAATATCCGACGCAGTGAAAAAGACGTAATCAAAGTTTACGATAAACTAGCTCCTCTAATGCAGCTTGGAGCAGAATCTAATATTCTTAACTTTGGATTGTGGGATAAGAACACTAAAGATCCAGCCGAAGCTCAAAAAAAAATGTGTGAATACATTTATGACTTTGGAAAATTTGAATCTTCAAAAAAATTATTGGATATAGGAAGTGGATATGGTATTCCTGCCCTTTTGTGGAAAAATAGATTGCCAGAATTGGAAATCACATGTTTAAATCTAAACTTTAATCAATTAAATCAAGAAACTGCTAAAAGAACCCTTAGTTTTGTAAACTCTACATCTACAGCGATCCCAATCAACTCATGTTCATTTGATACTCTCGTTGCATTAGAGTCTGCACAACACTTCAAACCATTGGGAAAATTCTTTATTGAATCAAAAAGAGTAATTAAAAATCACGGAAACCTTATCATGGCAATTCCAGTAACCAAAAACCAAAAGCGTGTGTCACTCAAACTTGGAATATTAAATCTTACATGGACATCACAACACTATTCAAAACAATTCATTGAATCTGAAGCAAAAAAAGTAGGTTTTGAAATAAAAATAATAGAGGAAATTGGCTCTGATGTTTTCGAACCACTTGCTGATTACTACATTGAAAATAGGACCAATCTTAAGGAACGTATTAGTTCAACATATTCAAATCGAATTGAGAACTTGATATACAATTCTATGGAAAAAATGAAAAAATTGTCCCAGCAAAAAATTATAGACTATCTATTGTTAAGGCTTCAAACAGAATAAAATATTATTTAGAATCTATAATCTCGTATTTTCCATTAGTTTTAGCTTTGTAAATCACATCAGGTTTTCTTGTAAATATACCAACTTCCATTACACCAGCAATTTGTTTTACTTTTTGTGCAAGGATTTTAGGATTTTTAATTATACCAAAGTTACAATCTAAAATTACATTTCCATTTTCTGTAATGAATGGATAACCTCGTTCAAGAGTACGAACCATTGGTTTACCACCAAGCTTTCGAATTGATTTGGTAACAGTATTTCTAGCAAGAGGATGAACTTCAACTGGAACAGCTCTATTGAAATTTTTTACAAATTTAGATTTGTCTGCCATGATTACAACCTTTTTTGCAGCATTAATCAGAATATTTTCTCTAAGCAATGCTCCTCCTCCACCTTTAATCAAGTATTTTTGATGATCAATTTGGTCGGCACCATCAAAAACCACATCGATATTTTCGATTTGGTCTGCTTCAATGAGATGAATTCCACCTTGCTCTGCAATCAATTTTATTTGTAGTGATGTAGGAACAGCTCTTACATGCAAATCATGTTCACGTAAATGATCTGAAAGTGAATTTACAAAAGCAGTTGCTGCTCGTCCGCTTCCAAGACCTAAAACATAGCCGTCTTTAACGAATTTTAGGGCATCTGTTGATAATGCCGAAATGGCATCATCATATGACAATCATTCTACCTCTGCTTGCTCTAATTTGGAGAGAGTTTTCATAATCTCTCTTTTAATCTTGTCCAGATCATCTTCATCATCTTCAAACTTTTCTTCTTCTGGTAATTTGATTGAGGGTTTTGGTTTTCTTTCAATTAGTTCGGAGATTTCTTCAGCTTTTGTGAAATTAGGAGGTGATTGAGGTCTATCTATGACAGATCCAACACTTGATTGAATAATCTCAATTTTTTCATCAACTTTGTTTAGAGGTTTTTCAATTTGTTCTCTTACATAATCAATTTCTTGTTTTCTTTTGTGATCAAATAATGGAAATTCTGAAACCTTGTTGGGAATTTCAGTTAGTGTTGTAATTTCAAATGATTTTGGTTTATCCAGCAAAACTTCAGTTGGTGTTGTTTTAACCACTTTCGGAACTTCATTTTGAATTTTTGATTCAGTATGAATTTTTTCTTGGTCATTAACTTTTTTGATTGGTTCTTGAGGTTTTTCTTTTATTTGCGGAATAACGGTATCTGCTACTGTAATCTTTGATGATATCTCGTATAATCTCTTATCAAGTTGAGACAATTTTTGGTCCATTAACGTGATAAGTCCATCACCAACTGGACCCAAGTCAGGATGTTTGCTAGCCTCTTCAAGTTTTTCCATCTTTGCCAGAATAATACCAAGCTGGTGTTGATATCTAATCAGTAACCTATCTCGTTGAATTTTGGATAATTCTCCTTCGGTTTGGTATAGTCTTGAGATGGTTTTAGTAAGAATTTCCTTTTCCACATTTAATGAATGAAGTTTACTTTTAATCTGAGAATTTGCGCCTAAATGGAGTATTGGGTTTCTTGGCTTTGGAATTTTACGAAGAGCCGCTGCTGTAGCCACGCCAGCAATTGAACTCAAAATAAGCACAATTTCTTGCATCTATGTATACCATTTGATCCAAGAGTATTTTCTAATTTTCGGGTCTGGGAATCCACAACTGGCACATCTAAAATGACGCTTATGGAAGGAGTTTTTGCCGCATCTTCTACACCTAATGTGGACCTTTTTTCTGGTAAATCCACCCATAGAAGTTGTGCCTTTTACCATATTCTATCACTCATCATGGAGGTGGAGAAATCATCACCACATTGTCACCTCGTATAACAATTTGGCCTAGACTCTTTGAATCGCCCTCAGAAGGGATCTCTTCTGATTGGTCGAGTAGCAGGTTCATGTGTTGGTCAAAACCAAGCAAATTTCCTCGTAGTGTCTTGCCGCCTTTAAGCTTAATCAAGACTACCTTATTGATACTCTCATCCAGTACTTTTACTGCCATATCAACTGACATCTAAATCACTTATTAGCCCTGATGAGAAGGATTATTTTAAATTATCATTGGTGTAACTTTCGGTTTGTGTGTGTAATGCTTGTTTGACTCGACTTTACCAAATTTCTAACAATTTCTGAAATGAGTTTTTTACCATCTTTAACGTTTGCACGTGTAGGGTCTCCCCAAACTCCGTTCCTAGTTACTGATGGAAATGATTTTGATGCACGTTTACTTAGACGTAATAATTCTTTTTTTGAGAGTTGATTTGTAATCAAACCTTTTTTAGCTTTTTTCATATTAACCTTGTTCGAAATTACACGCATTATTGAGGTTTCAACAAATCCTGCATGATCAAACTCGGTTTTCATAAAAAGCCAGTATGAAAAAACAAAAACTTTGATTTTCTTCTTTGTTGCACGTTCAATCATTCTTTTGGTATTCTGCAAAGCCATCTGATTCCCATGATGACTATTTAGGATGAAAAGAGTGTTAATTTTTAAACTTACAAGTGAACTTGCTATATCAACTAGCAATTTTTGCAAAGTGGAGCTTTTTAAGCTCAAGTTGAATAACGGTGCGTGCTCAAATGATACTCCATAACTTATCGTGGGTAACAACAAAAAATTGCATTTTTGTGACACCTGCTTTGCTATCTCCGATACGATATCTGAATCGGTAGAAACTGGCAGGTGTGGCCCATGTTGTTCAATAGAACCTACTGGAATCATAGCTACCTGTTTTCTTTTTTTTATGATTTTTCGTAAGTCTGGGTCAAGCTGGTCTTTAACTTGCATTACATTCACTTGGATCTGGTGTGAACCTTTCTCCAACGAACCTCAAGCTTATTCTCAAGGTGTAATTTTACAGCCTTGAGTAGAGTTTGGGCTTCTAATCTTTGGCCCTTTGATTTAATTGATTCAAAGCTGTCTTCAGGTCTAACGGTAAAAGAATCTTGGAAGATAATTGGTCCTTGGTCTAACTCTTCGGTGACATAGTGGGAAGTAACACCAACAATTTTTGTTCCTCTTTCGTATGCTTGAGCATATGCTAGAGCTCCTGGGAAAGCAGGTAAAAGAGAAGGATGAATATTGATAATTCTATGAGGATATCTCCAAACAAAGTTTGGAGTCAGGATTCTCATATAGCGTGCTAGTACAATTAGATCAACTTCGTACTTTTTACAAATTGAAATAAGCTTTGCTTCAGCTCCTGATTGTTCCTTTTCATTAACCAGAACAAAAGGAATCTTAGCTTTTTTTGCCATTGAAGATAAAGTGTTTTCTGTCGCAACAATCACACAAAGTTTTCCTTTTAGCGAATGCTTTGAATGAGCATCTAAAATTGCTTTAATACAGTGTTGTTCCTTTGAAACAAAAACAGCTATATTTTTTTCCGAATTAATTTCATGATGAGAACTAACTTCCATTTTTTGCTGTTTTGCAAGCTTTTGTAACTCTTTATCGAATTTTTTAATATCTATTTTACTTGTAAAAGAGACTTCGAGGTACATTCCAAATAATCCTTTGATAACATTTTGATTTACTTTTTCGATATTTCCTTTATGTTTAAATGCAAAATTAGTAAATGCCGCAACTATTCCTTCTTTGTCCTTTCCAACAACTGTTATACCAACTATTGTTTTTTTCACGACCGTTGTTGAATTCGCATCCTTATAATTTTTAGAAATAGTGCGGGAGGTGGGATTCGAACCCACGAACTCCTAAAAGACAGGGTCCTAAGCCCTGCGCCTTTGACCAGGCTTGGCAACTCCCGCACATCCACTGCGTTTAAACACAAATTTATCTATTATTGAGAGTTAGTGGTATGGCAAAATTATTTGGAACAAATGGAATTAGGCGAGTTTTTGGAGAAGATTTAACATTAGAGTTTGTACATGACATTACACTTTCCATTGCAACTTATTTCAAAAATGGACCAATACTTGTTGGATATGATGGAAGAGATTCTAGTCCAATCATTGCAAAGATTGTTTGTGCTGCATTAAACTATGCAGGAATTAATTGCAAAAATGCAGGACTTGTTCCCACTCCTGCATTAGAATTTGCAACAAAGAGTCTTGGTTACAATGGAGCAATAATGATTACTGCTTCGCATAATCCGCCAGAATATAATGGTATCAAACCAGCTGCTTCTGATGGCGTAGAAATTTCAAGAGAAGATGAATTAATAATAGAAGATATTTATTTTGAAAAAAAATGGATACAAAATACAGCAGGATGGGGAAAAAGTGAAAATGAGGATTCTGTAATCAGAACATATCTTGATGGAGTAAAATCACAAGTAGATTCTAATAGAATAAAATCAAAGAGATTCAAAGTTGCTCTTGATTTAGGAAATGGTGCTCAAGTGGTAACCGCACCAAAACTTTGTGAAGAATTAGGTTGTGAAGTATTTTTAGTAAATGAAAAGATTGATGGTACTTTTCCAGGTCGAGGTTCAGAACCAACTCCTGAAAATTTGCAGAAACTTTCTGATGTGGTAAAAAAATCAGGGGTTACTTTGGGTGTTGCTTTTGATGGAGATGGTGACAGAAGTATTTTTTGTGACAATAATGGAAAAATTTTGACAGGTGATAAATCAGCACTTTTATTATGTAAATTTATTTTAGAAAAAAATCCTAAATCGAAAATAATTACATGTTTAAACTCTGGTTCAAATATTGAATCCATTGCAAAAGAAAGCGATTCTCAAGTCATAAGAACACGTGTGGGAAGTGTTGAAGTTTCTAGAAAGATGGTTCCAATTAATGGGTTAATTGGCTTTGAAGAAAACGGCGGTTTCATGTACGGACCACATAATCCGGTAAGAGACGGAGCCATGACTTTGGCGTTGGTACTTGATTTGCTTTCAAAATCGGACAAAACCTTAAGCGAGCTTGTAAGTGAATTGCCATCTTCCTTTACTACTAAAGACAAAATAAAATGTTCTAAAGATGAAGCACAAAAAATAATTCTAGCTCTAAAAGAAGAGAATCCTGACGCTGATACAACTGATGGCATTAAAATTATCTTTGATACAAAAAATTGGCTAATGGTTAGACCAAGTGGAACAGAACCCATAATTAGAATATATGCAGAAGGAGATTCCCAAGAAAATCTTGACAAGATTATGTCAGAGAATCTACAAAAGATAAAATCAATTCTTGACTGATAACACTTTTAAAACGAATAAGTTGGAATCTTGAGATGGAAATGATCCCTCAGGGTGATACAATATGGCTAAAGGTTATTACGTAAAATTTGAGGTCCCACAGGAATTAGTGGAACCTATTTTGGAAGCAATTAGAGTAGCAACACAAAGTGGTAAGGTAAGAAAAGGCACTAACGAAGCTACTAAAGCAATTGAGCGTGGAACTAGTAAATTGGTAGTCATTGCTGAGGATGTTGAACCTCCTGAGGTTGTAGCACATTTACCTATCATTTGCGAAGAACATGGAGCATCTTATGCATATGTTCCTAGCAAACAGGAATTAGGAAAGGCACTTGGTATTGATGTGACCTCTGCAGCTGCTGCAATCTTAGACCCTGGTGATGCTGAACACATCATTAATGAAGTAACTGCAAAAATTTCTAAGATTAAAGGCGGAACGTCTGACAAATGAGTAAAGTACAAAAACAACAAAGTCTAACACCTTCAGAAATTATACAAATTGTTGGCAGAACAGGTATTGCAGGCGAAGTAATTCAAGTACGAGTAAAAATTTTGGAAGGCAAAGACCAAGGTCGTGTTCTAACAAGAAATGTAAAAGGATCTCCTAGAATGGGAGATATCTTGATACTACGAGAAACAGAACGTGAAGCTAAGAAGATACGGTGATTGATACATGAGCCTTTTAATAAAACCATGCAGTTTTTGTGATAGACCTGTAGCAAAGGGATCTGGAACAATGCTTGCTAAAAATGATGGAACTGTTATGTGGTTTTGTTCTTCAAAATGCAGAAAAAATATGCGCGAGTTGAAACGTGATCCAAGAAAACTAAAGTGGACCAACAAATACGTTAAAGGCGGAATCCGAGTCAAGAAGTAAGTTGACAGAACAAACACTCATTGTTCTAAAGCCAGATGCGGTAGAAAGAGATCTAGTTAAAGAAATTATCTCTAGGTTTGAAAAACAAGGTTTCAAAGTTGTGAAACAAAAACCGTTCAACTTTACTCAAGAGATGGCTAAAGAATTTTACTCTATTCATAAATCAAAACCATTTTTTGATGAACTAGTTTCTTTCATTACATCAGGAAAAGTTGTTGCAGCAGTCATTGAAGGAAACAACGTAGTTGCAACAACTAGAAAAATTATTGGAAATACAAAACCTTCAGAGGCTGCACCAGGAACAATACGAGGTGACTTTGGAAGAGGAATCACTGACAATACTATTCATGCTTCAGATTCCATGGAAAGCTTTGAAAAGGAAGTGAAGGTAGTATTCGAGTGATTAGGGTTGCGTATAAGACAACCAATTGTGGTCGTTCTAGGTCACGTTGATTCAGGAAAAACATCCATTCTAGATAAGATTCGAGGTACGGGAGTCCAGGAAAGAGAGGCTGGCGGAATAACTCAACATATTGGCGCAAGTTTTCTTCCTACTGAAACCATCAAAAAAATGACTGGTCCTCTTTATGAAAAACTGAGTAAGGGAGAACATACCATTCCTGGATTACTTGTAATTGATACACCAGGCCACGAAGTTTTTACTAATTTGAGAGCACGTGGTGGATCTGCTGCAGATATTGCAATTCTGGTTGTAGATGCTAATCGTGGATTTCAACCACAAACCAACGAATCTTTAAAGATTCTTGAGAGCAGAAAAGTTCCCTTTGTTGTAGCATTAAACAAGACCGATATGTTATCAGGGTGGAAAAAAACTGATACTCCTTACATTTCTCAAGCTATAAAACAACAGGACCAGTTTGTTCAAACTACTCTAGACGAGCAAATCTACAATGTAGTTACTGCATTGTCAGTTTTAGGATATCATTCTGAGGCATTTTATCGTGTTAAGGACTTTGCAAAGGAGGTATCAATAGTTCCTATAAGTGCAAGAACAGGTGTTGGAATTCCTGAACTTTTGGCAGTATTGGTTGGACTAGCACAACAGTTTCTTCAAAAAAGACTAGACCAAGAAGAAAAAGCCACCAGAGGAATTATTCTTGAAGTCAATGATGAGGTTGGATTGGGACCTACTGCAAACATGATTCTAATTGACGGTCATTTAAAAAAAGAACATAATATCATTGTGGCAAAGCGAGATTCTGTTGTAGTAACAAAGCTAAAGGCATTGTTATTGCCAAAACCACTTGATGAAATGCGTGATCCTCGAGACAAATTCAAACCAATTAACGAAGTAGAAGCAGCTGCTGGAATTAAAATTGCATCACCTGATCTGGAAGGAGTCCTACCAGGAAGTACAGTCTACGCAACAGATGATGATGCAAAAGCAGACGAGCTCAAAAAATCAATAGAATCTGAAATGAAATCAGTCTTTATTAAAACTGAAACAAAAGGTGTTATTCTAAAATGTGACACCATTGGTTCATTGGAGGCCTTGACAGAAATGTTAAGGCGGCAGCAAATTTCAATTTCTATGGCAGATATTGGGCCTGTTACCCGTCGTGATATAATGGAAGCAAAGGCTGTAAAAGAAAATGACAGACACCTTGGCGTCATTTTAGCATTTAATGTGAAGATATCTCCTGAAGCTGAAACAGAATCTGAAAACTATCACATCAGGATCTTTAGTGACAAAATAATCTATTCTTTAATTGATAACTATACTCAGTGGGTTGATGAAGACAGCTCTAATACGGAAAACGCAATGTTTGCAGAGCTTACACCAATTGCAAAGTTTACATTTCTCAAAGGATACATTTTCAGAAACAGCAATCCAGCAGTATTTGGAATCAGAGTAGATGTGGGAAAGCTTCGACAAAAAATTTCATTTATGAATAAATCAGGAAAGAAAATAGGTATAATTCACCAACTACAAGACAAAGGAAAAACCCTGGATTCTGTAAATACTGGTCAAGAAGTTGCATGCTCTGTTAAAAACATTACAATTGGAAGACAAGTAAAAGAAGAAGATGTTTTCTATACACTACCACCACCTGATGACGCAAAACAATATCTTAAAAAATTCAAACAAAACCTTAGCTCAGAAGAGCTTCAGGTTTTTAATGAAATTGTAGAAATTCAACGTAAGTTAAATCC
>SDBU01008387.1_pt1 | contig 11758 bp, 11 predicted proteins | sample 2277071 | NCBI WGS metagenome assembly SDBU01 (sample SAMN10397929, study PRJNA504765) | marine sediment metagenome | isolation source: marine sediment core GS08_GC12, 126 cmbsf | place: Arctic Ocean: Gakkel Ridge, Loki's castle | collected 2008 | reverse complement strand
CTTGTCTTTTGACCATTGAACCGTGTAAGGAGTGGAATTAAGCCCTGCCCCGTTATCTTCTGAAGCATTCCAGCTCCACGTAGGAGTCATATCATTTGTAGGTGTCGCTGTTGAAGGAGTACCGGGTATCGTCGGAGGAGCATTATCAATTTTCAAGGCTACGCTATCAGACGTTCCCCAGTTGTTTGCCTCATCTTTGCTTGTTACTGTAATCGTGTGACTTCCATTTGACAATTGAGTTGTGTCCAACTGTCCCACCACATTTTCTACCGGAGAGTCATATAAGCCGTCAACAGGGTTCATGACTATTGGAGCTCCTGCGTCAACTAAATAATTTGCTTCTTTTATGCTTGAGTTCCCAGTTTGAGTGTCATCAACTATTGCATCGATGTTGATATTTCCGCCTACTGTTTGGCCAATTGTAGGGTTTGTGACTGTAACGACTGGAGCATCAAAAATATTGCCAGCATTTAAGCGACCGTAACCGAAGTAATCGTCGCGGCCAACATCTCCTAAATCATCGGCATTATCCTGCAGAACCTGCTGAATTTGCGCCGGAGTGTAAGTGGGCCATTTGCTTTTTATTAAGGCGGCGACACCTGAGACCGCAGGGGCAGCCATCGAAGTTCCGCCGCGAAAGTCATAGCTCAATGCGCCCCGTCGTTTATAAAACGAAGAATAATAATGCGAATAGGTCGGAGTTGTCGAGAAAATATCTTGCCCCGGGGCCGATATATCGACGAACTCATTATATGTTGAACTTAATGCTTTAGTATCGGTATTTGTAGTCGAACCGACACTAACTACGTTATCAAGGGCCGCGGGATACATTGTTGAATTGCCCTTATTTCCATTATTTCCCGCAGCAGCAATAACAATTACTTTTTTTACATTGACCGCATAATCAACCGCATCTTGTAATGTTTGGCTGCGCATACTGCTTAATAAACTCATATTAATAACATCCGCGCCGTTATCGGCTGCGTAATAAACGGCATTTGCCCAATCGCCTTGCAATCCACCACCTTGGGAGTCAATAACTCTTAAAGACATGATTTTGGCCGCGTTTGCAGGGTAGCCTGCAACTGAGGCAATACCAATGTCGTTATTTGTCTTAGCGGCAGCAATACCGCTTACGTGAGTGCCGTGGCCTACATCGTCTCTCGCGATGCCTCCGCCTTTGCCACTCTTTTTAGAATCAAATGAAAGTCTGAAGTCAATATCGTCTCGGAGTTCGTCAGTCCACGTTATTCCGTCATTTAGAGCCATGTTCCCGTTGGCAAAAGCATCACCCGGAAAATCATCATCACTGTCATATAAATTGTAATTTATATCATAATTATTTAGTGCATCCGCATTGTCAGTATGAATAACGAGATAGTAAGTGGTTGTGGCTTCTACTTTTTTGGCGACGGGTAATATCTTTTCAATCCAACTTGCAGTTGTCCCAATTTCTGAAACGGCAATATCAGCGTATGCTAAATCGGCACCATCTCGTTCACTTCGTATTGAGATCCTAACCCCATAAGAAGGGGTTCCGTTTTTCTCTAGCTTGACGGCAATTTTGTTAATATAACCGCCATTTCCTTTAAACGTCTGAGCAATATCAGAGTAAGCGGAACCAGGGGTTGTGCCACCAAGTCGGCGCTGTTCACCAAAAAAGCTGGATTGGCTTATATTTGCCCAATTAAAACCATTAACATCGTCAACATAACCGTTGCCATCATCATCTTCCCCGTTGTTTTCCTTACTGTCTCCCGTCTCTCCCGGATTAGCCCATATCTGTCCTTGCAGATCGGGATGAGAGAAGTCTATACCGCTATCAAGAACAGCGATTAGTGAGGGTTTGCTAATGCTTCCGATATTCTCCCAGGCTTCCGGCATGTCAATATCAGCATCAGGAACACCTTGCTCTCCCTCTATAGTCTGACCAGTATTATTCAACCCCCACTGGTTGGTGAAATACGTGTCACTTGGAGAGAGCGCTGCATAGCCTTTGTAGTTGGGTTCAGCGTATTCAACTTCTTTATTATTTTCCAGTTTTGATACGGCTTCACTAACGGTAGTATTTTTATCAAGCTCCAGCAGCTGAATGTTTTGATTTTTTTTCGGACCAATATTTTCCAGGGTGTGCCGAACACTGCTCGCCTTTTTTACTTGTTCTTGCTTTGTCTTTGAAACATTTGGTTTAAATTTGACCAGAACCTCGTCAGATTCGAATTGCGCCTTATTTGGGTTTTTAGCATTGTTAAGCGGCTTAGCATTATTGGCAAAAACGCTTGGCCAAAGCATAATTAAGCTAGATATTATTAAGAAAAGTAAAACTAATCTAAGTGTTTTTTTTGTCATGATAAAAAAATAACAATCAAGTTGTCTCTTGCTATATTTTACACCGAATCTCCCAAACTGACCATACCATTACTATTAGTATCCACTAAACATATACTAATTATTTAATAACGCTAAAATATTACAAAAAGTGGTTGACATTTACTTTGCGTAATGATATTTTTTATACCTTAGCAACTATACTACTAGTTAAACCGCTTATAATCGATTGCTAAAATTAATTTTTGTAGGAAGGTGTTTTATGACTATTGTAGAAAGTAAGACGATACTTTATCCAAGCAAGTATGATGAAATTGAGGAAATAACCATCAGCCCCGCTTCTTTTGATCCCTCCAATGGAGAAAAAGGAAATGTCAGTTTCACATTGGCCGAGCCGGGAATCGTTAGAGCTTTTGTTCGCCCTAAGGAAAAAAGGTTTATCTTATTGAAAACCTTGCTCGATTTTGAGGCAAAAGAAGAGGGTACGCACGAATTGGAGTGGGACGGAAAAGATAATAAAGGAAACATTTTAGATCCCAGCATGTATAGGATCAGTATACAAGCACAACCGTTGCGCGATTCAGAGTATGATTTTGAAAGCTTGCCTTGGGATGCAGACCCCCACATGAGAGAAGAAATGATACTATGCCTTGAAGACAACAAAAGAGTGCACGCCCATTTTGTTCATCCAAAGGAAAAATGCAAAGAAATGGACGTCAAGATCACTTCTCCCAAAAACGGTGACACCGTTAAAGGAAAAGTTAAAATTGTCAGAGAGATCGATGAAAGCACGAGATGTTACGGAGCCGCACATGGACACTCTGCCCGTTTTTACGTGGACTATATGCTTTTACAAGAAAATAAGGATGATCAAGAATTGGTTTCGGAGTGGGTTTGGGACACAGCTGATATTCCGCCCGGCAAACACGTCTTATCAGCTACCTGTTGTGATCACCATGACCATATGGGCGCTGACAGTATAATGATAAACATTGAGAAATAGATCTAATCTTAAACAATCTTAATGCTTGCGAGAACAAAGTATTCTGGTGCTATATGTTTAATAGCTATGTTGGGGAGCGATTAGATAGTTATTTCCCCCGAGTATTTAAGAGGAGGTGAAAATTTTGGAAGATATTAAAAAAACTTTGGCTCACTGGAAAGATAACAGTGAAGGATTTGATTTAAAGTTGGTAGCCAGAGAAGAAACCGGCTGTTGTGATGCTCAATCAAGTTCGGGCATGAATACTGGTGATGGCGAAACGCCTTGTGCAGAATAGTTGATTCAATGATGTTTATATCTAGAAGAGGGGTGACAAAAACAATCTAGATCTGGTTTTTGTTGACCCTCTTCTTGTTTTTATCGAACTTCTTTATTATGAAAAATAGATATTATAAAATACTCGGATCCTCAATTAAGATAAGCACCCATGCTGAGAGAGATATAGTAATTCTTGATAAAGCATTTTGTAATTTCATTGAGAATAATACTTCCAAAAATCCGTCTCTTGAGATAATCGTTACTGAGAACAGCTCAACTAAAAACTCAATTAACAATGCAAAGATATTTGCTATTACACCTGTTTCGTTTGACGGCTGGGAACGGTCATCAAAATTCTGGTCCGGAAAAAAAAGTAATGTGGGAAGGTTTATAAGTAAGCCTGACAAAATCCCCGATTATATAAATGCGAGCTCGGATAAAAAGGTTTTTGAGATTGACTTGAATATCGATTTACCGGGCGTAAGAGATAAATATTTAGTCTGGCTGCATTATTTCATAAATCTTTTCGCATTAGATTGTTCAAAAAACACCTCCTATATAATCCATGGCGGTGCTTTGGAGTACAAAAATAATGGGCTGATTCTTGCCGGCTACTCAGGAAGCGGAAAATCTACCCTGACATATGCTCTGGCAAAATCAGGATTAGCATATCTTACTGACGAAAGCATTTTAATGAACCCGGATAGTAATCAAGTATACCCTTATCCTATGAGTCCTTCGTTTGACAAAGAAAACAGAAGTCTTTTTAAAGAAGTAAATGAAAGTTTTGAAGAAGACGAAAGGCTCTGGACAAATAGGGACAAAAGTTTTGTAAATACCAAAAAAATAGGATTAAGCATAAAAAAGACACCTATTATCCCTAAATTCATTATCTTTCCTAAATATAAGCCCGGAAATAAGCCAAATATTAAACAATTACCTGATAGCGATGCGGTAAAGATTCTAGAAGCTAATATTTTAAATTTTGAGAAGGAAGATGAACTGAAATATACTAATAAGGACGCAGCTCAATTACTGGTAAGTAGATGTAAATGTTATGAGCTTAAATCAAATGAGCTGGAAGAAACAGTAGCCCTGGTAAAAGAAGTAATGGCGTAGTGAAAGGCAAGTGTTGGTAGAACTAACAGAATGGCGAAAATCACTTGTTGTGCAAAAAGATCCAAGACATGGCTCAATTGCAGCCGGTTTTGAATGGATGATAAGGTTCAATAAAGTTAAGGGTGTAAATCTTGAGACTTTCCAAGACGATTTTAACCTTAAGGCGGGAGCAGGAGAAAATAACTTTCAAACAATTTCCGAGGCTGTAAAAGAAAAATATGCCCATATTAATATAAAACACCAAAATTTTAAGCAGGACCAAGCAATGGACAAGGTCAAATTTGTCAAGAAACTGGTCAGCGAGAATATTCCCAGCATGTTGTCGTTAACGCTATCGTCAAAGAAGAGCATTACACATGAGATGCCGATAACGTCTTATGATGAGAACTATATGAGATTCGTATGGAGAGTTGGAGATAAAAATAATCCTGATCTGCTGCGAGTTGGTTATGACGATATCCTCATTAGGCATCGTGACTGGGATGAAGGAAAAGCAATCGCCTGGTTAGAACCACTAGCTTAAAAGCCTTCTTGTTGTTATTCAATTACTGCCACAATCTAACGCTATCTACTGAGAACTCGTGTGACTTATAACCCATCTTAATATCTACCTATGTTCCCTTGATTACACCTTCTGGAATAACGCCTGTAACAATTGCGCCTTCAATTATTGCCCCGCTAATATCAGCCTTGTATAGGTTTGCATTTGATAGATTTGCTTTTCCAAAATTAGCCCCGACCGCCTTTGCTTTAAACAGCTTGCATCTGCTCATATCAGCAAGTGAGAAATTTGCACTTTTAAGCTTTGCTCCGCAGAAATCAGTTTCAACCAAGCGGGCCTGTGATAGATTCGCGTTTTCCAATTTGGCAAGACTACATGTTGCACTGGTTAAGTCAGCTTTTTCAAGCATAGCGTTTATTAAGCTTGCTCCGCTAAGATAAGCACTTTTTAAGCTTGCTCCACGAAGGTTTGCACTATCAAAATACGCTCCTCCAAGATTAGTATTGCTTAAATCGGCTTCTTGTAAATTAGCATCTCTCAAATTTGCCCTGCTAAGAAAAGCGTTTTTGAGATTAGCTTTTTCTAAAACACTTTTGCTTAAATTGACTAGATTTAGATTAGAACCGCTCAATTGAGCACCTCTTAAGTCTGCCTCACTCATATCGGCTTCACTTAAATCAAGATTCTGCAGATCAAGCCCGCTTAAGTCTTTTCCACTAAAATCTCTATTATTTTCTAATTCAGCAAGAACTTGTTCTCTGGTCAACTTCTCTTTCATTTAATTAATTCGACCTCCTGCTTATTATGCGTGTGTCCTTTTCCATGATTGTGAGGATGAACGTGAGCATTTCTCTTATGGTAGTGAACGTGTTCGTGAATCAAGTTGACTTCCAAAAGAAGATCCTTGTCAGCCAATATCTTTTCGGCTGAATCAACTGCTGCAATTTTATGATCTTCATCCATCACGACTATGCGCTCTGCAAATACCTTCGCCAGCTCAAGATCTTGAGTAGACAATATAACAGTTTTGCCAATACTAGCGAGCTTATCAAGCAATTGATATAGCCACACGCGTGTTTTAGGGTCAAGATTGTTTGTGGGCTCGTCCAACAATATTACATCAGGATTTACCGATAGACTGGTTGCAATTGCCACTTTCTTTTTTTCTCCGCCGGAAAGATTGTTCGGAGAACAGTCTTTTAGCTTGTCTATATTAAAGACTTTTAGCAAATCTCTTACTCTTGAAGCGGCTTCTTCTTTACTTAAACCAAGCTGTAATGGTCCAAACATTAAGTCCTCAATAACGGTTGGTGAAAATAGCTGAATATCAGAGTCTTGGAAAACAAAACCCACTTGACTCCTAAAATAAGTGGCAAACTCTCCCCTATCCAATAATGCTTCAGTTATGTAGTGCTCAAATGCTTTAAATCTACCCGAATTTGGAAATATTAGACCGTTAAGCAATTTCAAAAGAGTAGATTTGCCACTACCGTTGACTCCCAGCAAGACAAGTCTTTCATCCGCATTAACATCTAAGTTGATATCTTTTAATGCTAAAGTATTTTGATCATACGAGTAGCATACATTTTCTAAGTGAAATATTGGTTGGTCCATTTAATCAGTCTCCTTGCCATCCACGCGAGATCATTGCTTGCGTAACATCATTGCTCATGTCGACGGCTTTTTTAAAAGTCCAGCCAATGCGATTTGACACGAACTGGCGCTCGGTTTTTGTGTCATTAAGTTTTATCGTCCGGCTTCTTCGGGCTAAGTGGATATTCTCGATCACTTTTACCAAAGTTGCAAAAAACCGGTAGGATAGAGAAATTATCATAGTAAAAAACGCAGGAACACGCAGAACTTTTAGAGCGCCAAGAAGCTCTTCCCTCTTAGTTGTAAGAACAAGAAGAATACTTGTTGTTGTCATCGCAAGTGAGCGCAAAAAAAATAAGGACAGATAATTCAAACCATTATCGGTAATCGCCAGTGTGCTTGTTATCTTAAGTATTGGCTTGCCTTCAATAAAGATATTTAAAGTAGCCGGCAGCATAACAAGCCCCGAAAAAAAACCGACAATAATTGTTGAACGCAGCATAAAATGTCTTATATTTAGTTTTGAAAGGTAGACAAGTGCCAAGAGCAGCGCGTAGACGACAAGGATCGGGATTATATAATGAGTGAAACTAAGCGATACAATAAGGATCAGCGCGATAATCAATTTCAAACGAGCATCAAGACCTTGAAGAAAACCGTCTTTGCCGGCTGACTTTTCTTGCAGAAAGGTTTCGACCATAAAGTTCCTCGTTGAACTAATCGTCTTTTTCAAAAAACTAGTCCTTTTAGAGACGGATACAGTACAACAAGGACACGCGACTTTTTTATTTTGGCTTAACCAATCAGGAAACATGTTTATCACCCTTACTGCTGTTTTTAGGCTCATCAGACATGCCTAATCCTACTAGCTTAAAGATTAGAAAGATAAGCGCAACTCCTATTGTTGCCGAGATAATATATCCTACCGATTTCAAGAAAAAACCGTTGAACCCGGGCAGATTATAGCCGGCTAATAAACCGCTCCAAAGAGACTCGAGGCTTTTCATCCCTCGTGGCACAAAGCCGACTTGGTTTTTTATCTCATCACTGCCCCATTCTCCCCACACTGCTCCGGAAGCTAATAATCCGAGAGGAGTCGCAACAACCAGACCTAAAAGCCACAGGTAAAGCTTTTTATGCTTCATCTAGCTTCCTCCTGTTAAAAGATGGCACTGTTTTGGCAATTTGAAAAACATTAGCTCTGGCTAAATAAGCGCATACAAAGCCTGTTACAGCTGCCTCAAGAAAGCCGAAGAGCAGCATATTTTGGATAGCTATTGCAGGTAAAGCTATTTGCAATGGATACGGAGCATATAAGGGCTGGCCGCTAGCAGATACGGCAATAATCGGCTGTATTCCTATGATAATAGCTGTTGCCAAAGCGCTTAGATTTAAGGAGACGTAACCGGCTATAGCAGCGCTGATCTTTTGTCTTAATCCAAACTCTTCATATTTTCCGGCTAGCAAGTGAAATATGTAATAAGCCGAAAAAGGCATGACAAAAGCCATCGTAAAAGAATTAGCGCCAATTGCCGTTATTCCGCCATCGCTAAATAAAACCGCTTGAATAATCACAGTAGTAGATATGGCAATAGCGGCTGCCCACGGGCCTAAAGCTATCGCTACTACTGCTGAGCCAATAGCATGGCCTGTTGATCCTCCTAGAATTGGAACGTTGAACATCATGATCACAAAACCAAAAGCCGAGGATAAAGCTAAGAGAGGCAGGTTCTTTCTGTTAATAGTTTGCTTTACCTTAACAGAGGCTCTTTGCCAAACTAAAATCATTATGGCGTAAAGGGGGCCATATGTTTGAGGGGATAAATAACCGTCAGGTATGTGCACTTAATTTGCCTTACCCTGGCAGCTTTTACAAGTTGCCGATATATTAATTTCAATATTTTCCCCATCAAAATTCTTCTTTTCACAAACTTCCTTGATCATCGTGAGCAATTTTTCCTCTTCAAAATGTTCGATCCTTTTACACTCTCTGCAAGCTACATGAGTATGACCGATTTGATCAGTGGCTTCATAACGCGCAGGGCCCGAAGCAAAAGAACTTTCTTGAACAAAGTTAAGTCTGGTTAAAAGCTCTAATGTTCTGTAAACGGTTGCTAAATCAATCCCCGGAAATTTGTTTTGCACCTTTTCGTGTATTTCATTTGCAGTATAATGCTTGCCCTCTTCTAAAATATGCCAAATAAGCAAGCGCTGAGGCGTTAATTTATGTCCTTCTTTTTTTAGTATATCCGGAGCATGATGCACGTATAATCTTCTTTCAAGGTATTGCTTGCTACTATAAAGCAATCATGATGTAATTGCAAGTCCTTTGCAACTGCAAAGAAACCAGATTTGGATTTTGGAAATTAATCGATTAGAGAAATTTCTTCTGCGCTTTGATCCTTGCAAGGATGTCATTGTTTTAATTTAATAAAATTACACGAGATTTTATTAAATTAAGCAATAAAGTCAGATTTCACGAGGTTTTAATAATAATTTTGTAATGTCTTGATTTAGACCAATTGCCGTGTCTGTCTACTGCTTTCACATGAAAATACCTGACTCCATTTCGAAACCTACTATATTTTTTGCTCTTACGCTTCCCCTCGCTTTTATGATCAGGATTAGTTGAAGGTTTCTTATCAAAGACGTAACTGTAGCCTGATATGCCTGACCTATCTGAAGCTCTAAAGTTAAAGACAAGGTTTTTTCGGCGAGGATGCTTTGAGCTTAGATAACGAGTGCTTGACACAGCAGGTCTTTTGGAAGGAGTTCTATCAGAGTTTCTTCTACCTCTAATCCTGTAAACTCTAGTAGCATATGGCTTCAGGGTGAGAGAAAAAGAGTTTCCCTTAAATCTAATGTCGCCTTTTTTAAATATTTCTTTGGCTATAGCTGACTTATAAGACAGGCGAGAAAAAGTAAATGTAGCTTTGACCTTTGAGCGCTCCGTATTGACTACAATTAAATATGGACGTCCTTTGTGTTTTTTAGCCAACACATCCACTCTTTTGTTCCCTTTTCGAGTTTGAGTATTTACTGAGAAACCGGCTGACCCATGACGGATTATCGGCAAGATAGTCTGCATCTCTTTTCTTAAAACGGGGAAAACCGGCCATAGATCGGTAGTGTCGATCTTTGAGCCATTAGCTTGTTTCTCCCACCAAAACATTAGCCCTTTAGCTCCGCCCCAAATAGCATGGTAAGCCAGTGCTCTAAGTTGTTTAGGCGTTGGTTTAAAAACTCCTTGGTCATTAGTTGCACTAATCGTAGCGATTGAGTTTGGCTTCTTGGCTCCATGAAGATTACTCGCTATCTTAAAACCCGAGCCCAGCTCGTCAATAGGTATGTGTTTTTTACGTTTTCTTCTGTATTTCGGATAGCGAAATATTCCGGTTACATCAACCGAATTACTTAGCGCCCGAGCATAACCTATTTGTCCAAGATTGAAAAATACCGGACTATCGGTATCGACAATTTTAATAGCATTATAGGCGCTTTTTATTTGCGGGTAGGTAGATAGTTTTTTGTTACCGTCAGTTGGCTCATAGTACCAGCCCAGAATAGCATCGGAGCTACTTGAGCTTTTTAAATTGTTAACAGCGTTTTTTATAGTACCGGGATTATAGCCTGTATGATAAAGCACGCTTCCCATCATCATCATGCCGTTAGGATTATATTGTGATTTAGCAGCTTTTAAATTTGTCAGCGTTGACGAATTGCTTCCTAAGGAATAATTAAACCCTTGGTTGGAAAACTTTTGTGCTCTACCTGAAGTAATTAAACTAGTGTTCATTATTCCAAATGGGAAGAAAGGTTTGAAACTACCATTTTGATTGACCTCGAAGTTACCCCTAGAATCTACTCTAACCTTCCTACCTCTAAAAGGCACCTTTTTCCCGGATGAATGCCTTGGAGTTGCCCTGCCTTCGCCAAAATAGACATCATCAACCCAAAGCTCGGCATTAGTATCATTACTATCGCTTAGATAAAGTCGAACTCGAGAAACTTTATCCATGGCGCGGTATTCCATTACCGCTTCTTGCCAGGTATTCTTTTTTGAAACAGAAAACCATTCTTCTTGATACCTTAGGCGTTTACCCAAAGCACTGTAGCTGTAGATACTGAGTTTAGGAGCGGAGGGGACATTACGAGAGCGAAAGTACGCTCTAAAAGTATAATAGTGACCGGGAGTTACCTTTATTTTTTTTATCCAGTTTATAGTGCGGTTTTTAGCCCTTGGAGGAAAATACATAGAAGCTCTTCTTTTCCGTTGACGCTTCGAACCTCTTTTTTTTGTACGACGCGAGCGACCTCTATAAACACGGGTATTTCGTTTTATGCCGGCTCTAAATCGATGCCAACCTTTAATGTTTCTATCAAAAGTAGGATTTGAGATGAGATTGCGGCCCATTCTCTCAGCTGCAAAAAAAGTAGTTGAATTAAGTAAAAGTACAACGAAGACAAGAAGAATAAGTACTATAAAAAAGAAAATATGTGGAATTTTAATACTAATTTTGCTTTTAGTACTTTTTGTTAACTTTTTCATATCCCGAGTCCTGCTGCAATTTTCACCTATAGTAGTTATCGGCAAGCGCAAGCAAAACTAAAATAAGAGTGTTTGCGCAGGTCTGAAGAGACTTTTTGGCAGTTCAATCAATATTAACCTGAATTTTTATGGAACACCATGAGTAAACCAGTGACGCAAGTGGGGCTAACGAGAGTCCCGAGCAAAAGCAGGATAATCTCTATAAGCTAACTACCGAATCCTAAAAGATCCTTTGGCGATATTTTGCTGATCATTGCCAGCCCTATCTTTAGCGTAGACCAAAAATCGATAGAGCCCTTTACTTCTGGTTTTGTATTTATAAACTCGAGTCTTGTTAATCGAGGTCCAACCGTATCTTGCATATTTTACCGTCTTGTAGATGTATGCACTGGTTTTGCGATAAGCT
>SDBU01008386.1_pt1 | contig 11760 bp, 14 predicted proteins | sample 2277071 | NCBI WGS metagenome assembly SDBU01 (sample SAMN10397929, study PRJNA504765) | marine sediment metagenome | isolation source: marine sediment core GS08_GC12, 126 cmbsf | place: Arctic Ocean: Gakkel Ridge, Loki's castle | collected 2008 | reverse complement strand
CGAGTCTTTAAAGCAATTTTAGCAGCAGCACGTCTAAGTGCGTTTTGAGCTTCAGTTTTAGATACATTACCTACTTCAAAGAGCACTCTGCCAGGACGAACGACGGCGACCCAATGATCTGTTCCACCCTTTCCTTTACCCATTCGTGTCTCTGCAGGCTTTTTACTTACTGGCTTGTCAGGAAAAATACGAATCCAGACTTTCCCACGTCGCTTAAAGTAGCGGTTGATTGCGACCCGACATGCCTCAATCTGGCGTTCAGTAATACGGCCGCGTCCTAGAGCTTGCATGCCAAAATCACCAAACTCGACAAAGTTGCCACCTTTGCTATAACCAGCATGTTGACCTTTCATCTGTTTTCGATATTTTGTTTTCTTCGGTATCGTTGCCATAGCTCTAAATCTTATGTACCCATTGTTATGGGTTTAGAGGGAGCTACATACTCTCCCTGGTTAATCCAAACTTTCACGCCAATACATCCATAGGTAGTATGAGAACATGACATGGCATAATCAATATCCGCTCTGAGGGTATGAAGAGGAATTCTGCCTTCTTTATACCACTCTGTTCGAGCGATCTCCGCTCCACCGACGCGGCCAGAAACCTGTATCTTTACTCCTATAGCTCCAGCATCAGTGCAAGCTTGCATCGATTTTTTCATAACACGACGAAAAGCGACACGACGTCTTAGCTGAAAGGCTATCCCGTCTGCAACAATCTGAGCGGAGAGATCGGGTCGTTTGATCTCTTCAACTTCAATCCAGATCTCTTTGCCTGTTAGCTTTTTGAGCTCTTTTTTGAGGATGTCGATTTCCACCCCTTTCTTTCCAATCACAAGTCCAGGTCTTGAGGTATGGATGGTGACCTCAATCTTATCGCTCATACGCTGAATCGTTACCTTGGCAGAACCCTGGCAGGATGATTTTTTCTTGAGAAACTCTCTAATAATATAATCCTCTACGACTAGATTCCCAAACTCTTGCTTATTACCAAACCAGAGTGAACGCCACTTTTTCGTAACACTAATGCGAAAACCTATTGGACAACCTTTCTGTCCCATGAATTACTCCTGTTTATCTTCACCAACCACAACGGTAAAGTGGCTCATTCGTTTCAATATGGGAGCTCTCCCCCCTCTTGCTTTAGATTTAGCTCGTTTAAGTCTGGGTCCTTCGTCAACACGAACCTCTACGACTTTGAGTAAATCTCTTCTTGCGTCAAACTCCATCTCAGCATTGGCAACTGCACTGTTTAGCGTCTTTTTAAGATGCTTGGCTCCTTTTGTGTTGCAAAAGGTTAGCTGTGCCATAGCCTCTTCAACCAAAAGCCCTCGAATCAGTCCTGCTGCAAGCCTCGCCTTTCTCGGCGGTACACGGATATATTTTGTTACTGCTCTTCCACGTTCTGACATTATTTTGCACTCGTCATTGCTGCTTTCTTAATTGGGTGAGTTTTAAAGTTTCTCGTCGGTGAAAACTCCCCTAACTTATGTCCTACCATCGTTTCCGACACGAAAACTGTAAGGAATTTACGGCCATTGTGAACTTCAAAAGTGTGCCCCACCATATCAGGGATAACCGTCGATCGCCGTGACCAGGTCTTGATCGGGGTCTTGCTTCCCTCTGCATTTAACTTATGAACCTTAGCTAGAAGATGATGATCTACAAACGGTCCTTTTTTTAGTGATCTTCCCATATTTATTTAGCCCTTCGATCTTTTACTCTAAAACGCGTCGATTTATTCTTCGATCGTGTACGAAGTCCCTTTGTCTGCTTGGCCCACGGAGTTTGTGGGATATAGCCATTATGACGCCCTTCGCCTCCACCGTGTGGATGGTCAACAGGGTTCATAGCCGTGCCACGAACGGTCGGACGAATACCTTTCCAGCGGTTGCGACCAGCCTTCCCTTCCACACGCAAACTATGCTCTTCGTTGGAAACAACGCCAAAAGTGGCTTTACATTCAGCAAGAATTAACCGAAACTCGCCCGATGGCATCTTGATAGTAGCATACCTGCCGCTTCTTGCGACTAGTTGCGCTGATAGACCTGCTGAACGAACAAGTTTTCCACCTTTACCAGGAAGAAGTTCGATATTGTGTACTGTAGATCCCACTGGCATCGACTTTAAACACATGCAATTCCCACTCTTGAAAGCACCACTGTCTCCCGAGACCACGGTATCACCGCGCTTCAACCCCTTCGGAGCAAGAATATAGCGCTTCTCACCATCGACATAGTGAAGCAACGCAATATGTGAGGTTCTGTTTGGGTCATACTCCACCGAGGCGACTTTTGCCGGAATATCATGCTTATCGCGAACAAAATCGATAATCCTAAAGTTTCGTTTGTGACCTCCGCCTCGATGACGACAGGTGATGTGGCCATTGTTGTCGCGGCCAGATGTTCTCCTTTTAGCCAGAAGCAGTTTTTTCAGAGGCTTCACTTTCTTACGAGAACGGGTTTTATCGATCTCGCCACGACGTGTGAGCTCCTTAGTGCTTTCCAACACTAACGTTCTCACACCCGGAGAAGTAGGTTTAAACTTTTTAACCATTATTTCGTCCTACAATCATCATATGTTATCGATGCTATCACCCTCTTCAAGAGTGACTATTGCCTTTTTCCCTGCAGCCGTTGCGCCAGGCCTTCCTCGTCCTCTGCGCTTGGGCTTTCTTTTGGTTCTAAGGGTATTTACACCGACGACATTAATCTTTTCATTTTTATAAATGGCCTCAACAGCCTCGGCGATTTCAGCTTTGTTTGCAAGAGGATCTACCATAAAGACATACTTTGGTCTCTTGAAGCGGGCAACCGAGAGGTTACTTTCACTGTTTTTCAGCTGTTCTAAAACCGTCGTTTTTTCGGTGATATGCCGAGAGATAATCACTGTGTATGGGTCTTTCATGTTCTTTTTCTCTCTGTATTTAACCACTCTTGCACTTCCGTAAGAGCTGATTCCGTCATCACAATATCGTGAGCGCAGGCAACGTCATATCCATTTAGATTTTTGGCGAGAGTGACGCCTACACGAGGAAAGTTGGCCAGGCTGCGCTTGAACGCAACGTGCTTATCCGACTTCACACTCACATGGCCCTCTATTTCATAAGCCCCTTCGTATACGAACAGAACCCGCTTGCCGATAAGTTCACGTTTCTTCAGAAACTCACCCATCAATTTGGCTTTAGCCTCTTTCATCTCACTATCTGCTAGCACAACGACTCGGGACTCTCCCATCTTCTCTGCCAAGAGATGATGGATCGAGCTGCGGCGCTCTTTTTTGTTGATACGAGTGAACATGTCTTTTTTTGGCTTGGGACCAAAGACGATGCCTCCTCCACGAAACTGTGGGGCTGCCAGTGTTCCTTGTCGAGCAGCACCGGTGCCTTTCTGCCGATGAGGTTTTTTATTGGAGTGACTAATCTCTGAGCGACCCTTGGTATTGGCTGACCACTGACGCTTGTTTTTGCGCATAGCCACTAGATAGTCTTTCACCATTTGTGCATGGGCCCGATAGGAAACAAAAGCCTCGTCGACGGTCACTTCTCCGACTTCTTTTCCGCTGATATCAAATTTTTTAAGTGAAACCATCTCTTACTTTTCCTTCTTCTTGGCTTTTTCAAAGGAGACAATCCCCCCAACCGGCCCAGGGATAGCCCCTTCAACCAGCATAAGGTTACGCTCCATATCGATATGAGCCACTTTGAGGCTCTGTACGGTTACTCTCTCACCACCCATGCGCCCGGCCTTTTTAGTGCCTGGTAGGGTGCGACCAGGAGTGGAACGCATTCCTGTCGATCCACCTTTCCGATGGTTACGAGAAGCGCCGTGCGAAGCCCGTCCGCCGGCAAAGCCGTGACGCTTCATGACCCCCTGATACCCCTTTCCTTTGGAAGTGCCCGCAACATCGACATGGCTGACCTTTTCAAAGAGAGCTAAATCAAGCGCATCGCCAACTTTGTGCTCATCCACACCATCCACTCTCATTTCGGCGAGATGGCGATGGGGCTCGACCCCTGCTTTCTGATAGTGGCCGAGTAGCTGCTTGGACATCCGCTTCACCACAGTGCGAGGATCTTTAGTCTTGATCTTGCAAATTCCAACTTGAAGCGCAGAGTAGCCATCGCTCTCTTTGCTTTTAATCTGGGTAATGATGTTGGGCTCCACCTGAATGACCGAACAGACAATAATACTGCCTGTCTTGTCGAAGCGCTGCGTCATACCAACTTTTTTTCCACTGAGTCTTAAACCCATAGCTCTATCCTATTGCACATTCCTCTGCGCACGACTTTTAATAAAAATTTTCCTCTACCGAGAGGGTTCCGACCTGAGAACGAATCGACTTTAATCTATCCTTTTCCAGGTCTGGAAACGAAAAGAGGGAGATTACCAAAGAGATGACTTTTCCACAATAGAAAAGGTGGTAGCCTCCGCTTCCTTAAAGTTCTCTGTACGTTCTGATGCCGCTGAAGACCATCGAAAGGGTGTTAAAGATCACATTCAGTACCGCGAAAATCGGATGAACCAGCTCAAGGTGGGCCACTTTGAACAAATAGACCGTTCCCTTGAATGCAGAGTCTAAAAGGCCACAAATATGATTGGTCATACGCCGTATAAACTCTTCCAAACGCTCACCAGCACCGGTAAATGCACCTTCACTTCTAGGCCGGTAATAGGCACCGCCACGCTTAAAATGGAGCCCCTCGCGAGCCATTTCCAACCCCGTACCAACAACACCGAAGTAGGCCTTCCCCATCATCACCCAATCAAAGCCCGACCCAATGGCTTTCAAAGGCGCAGGATAGGCTAGAGCGTGCGGGAAACGCGATCTATCACGAAGTTTATCAATCAGAACAGGCACATTGAGGGGTTGACAGAGGCCGAAAGCGACCGTAAAGCACGCTTGCGAGAGGGTTTTAAAAGCGCGCGAAGCCACTCCTAGGCGAAGTTCCGTTAGAGAACAAAACTCTTGGCCATCACGCATGACGAATGGGCCACCATAAGATTGAGCAAGTTGAGCAAGCTGTAACGTTTTGTCAGCCTCTTTAAAACTATTCCTGATCCCCAAGACTCCATTAAACCAGACACCCGGTACCCCGCGAGAAATCTGAGCCCAGGCATGGGTCTTTTCTGCAAAATCAATGACCCGATCACTGGCTCCGGCGCCGGGCATTTTTAAAATAGAGACGGCTATCTCTGTTAAGCTATCAAATGCTTTGAGCATTTCATCCCGAGCTTTTGGACTGTCAGCGATTCCTTCTAAAACTTTGTTCTTTTGCCACGAGTCCGACACCCCTTCTACATGGGGCGTCAAATATCGCACTGCTGAATGTGTCGCTCCTCGTAGTGCTGCTGCCATCTTCAATCCTTGGGTTAAAGTATCTATACCCCCTCAGGGGAAGACCTAGTATAGGATTGTATTAATATAACGTAAAGCGAAAGAACTCAGGTTGTTATTAAATTTTAATTTGATTAACCTAACCTGTTAATCGGGTTTTGATTACGTGGCCGAGCGTACGACAATCACCAGTCCGATAGTGGCTGAGAAGATATGCAAGATGGCTTTAACAATGGGTGGGGCTGCCACTTGTGCCATGTTGATGATGTGTACAGCGAGCTTTGGAACGGACTCCAGAAGGGCAAGAATATGGTCGGTCATCCTAGATATAAACTCAGCTAATCTTCTCATAGGATCTTTATCATCGATCCTCTGGAAACCCTTCTCCGTCGTCTTCCTAGCCCCATCCTCGGAGCATTTGCTTTTGCTGTAATAGCGATAATACACCCCATTTCGTTTGTAGTGAATGCCTTCCAGGATTAGCCTCGTGAGAGTTCCACCGATTTTTCCTCCATTGCGAAGAAGAGCAAATATCTCGTAGGTTTGTCCAATTTCGTGGTAAGGACTAGCAAAATCCTCATCCAGTAGCTTCTCAAGGGAGCCGATAATTCGAGGAGGGCCCATAGCACCGAGATAGGCACCATTTTTGATCACTTCAAAAATTTTACTGAAAAACCCTAAAGTTTTTTCTACCCTTCCTTTGTAGACCGTCCACTCCTGATCTGATTTGAGAATAAAGGGATCACCATTTTTTATGCTCATGGCAAGCTTTCCCGCTTCTATAGTACTCGATACCGTACGTTGCACTGCCCCACCTAAGAGGTTGAAAAACATGGCGTGACATGTTCGAGAGATTTTGAGCCCCGCGCGGATCTTCACGGCTCTACCAATCGCCTCTTCGCTTGCTCCCACGAGCGGAGTACCCATGAGAGGGATTATGCCCTCAAAGACAGCCTCTGTAACTTTGAAGATGCGATCACGAGCTCCCGTTTTTTTAAAAAACTTCACAGCAGGATGGTGTGGACGAGAACAGTAATGCCACGTCGCGTCCAAACCGCGAGAGCTATATCTTAGTAAAGCATGTGACATAATTCAGGAATATTATATTAATATATGAAAAAGGTAAATTATATTAATTAATTTTAGCCGTTCAAGCTGATTGAAATATTATCTTTTCCAATTCCTCTTAAAAATTCTTCTGCGGCAAGTGCTTTTTTGCCTTCAAGTTTGATTTTTAAGAGTCGCAAACCACCCTCTCCGCATGCGACATCGAGAAAGTGTCCCGGAAGAATGGTTCCTGGAGAGCTCTTTGAGGGTAACTCAATCGGCTCTGCTTTGATAACAAGTAATCTTTTCTTTTTGCCCCGGCAGAAAATCCAGCACCAGGCACCCGGCTTTGGAGTCACGCCGCGAATGTGGTTGTGAACGGTCTGCGCCGGCTGGGCCCAATCGATTTTCCCCTCTTCGGAGGTGAGCTTGGGCGCATAGGTCACTTTTGAACTGTCTTGGGGCTCTGGCTGAATTTGCCCCTTTTCAACTTTTTGCATCACATTCCAGAGGACTTCAGCACCAATATGCGAGAGAATAGTTGAGAGCTCCCCGGCGGTCATTTCATCGCCAATTTTTGTTTTGGCAACTTTGAGCACCCCTCCCGCATCAAGTTTTTTCTGCATTGCCATGATCGTGACACCACTCTCTTTGTCACCAGCCATAACCGAGCGCTGAATCGGTGCCGCTCCTCTGTACTTGGGCAAAAGGCTTGCATGGACATTGATACAACCCAGGCGAGGCATCTCGAGCAGATTTTCTTTCAAAATCTCGCTGTAGGCGACCACGATAAAGAGATCTGCGTTGAGAGGTCGTAGCTCTTTTTCAGCAAACTCTGGATCTGAAGCTTTGAGAGGCTGGAGAAGAGGAATATGATGAGACTCTGCCACTACTTTTACGGGAGATGGGATAGGCGCTTTCGACCGTTTCTGAGGCTTGTCGAGTTTGGTGACACAGGCAAGGATCTGGACCTTTTGTTTGAGCAAAAAATCCAATACCGTCGCCGAAAATTGGGGCGTACCGAAATAGACAATTCGCAGCATCTTATCCTCATAACCCCTGAGAGGAGAGTTCCATCAAGAGATCGGTAGATGAGCGTTCATCTAGTTCGTCAATACGGTTCACATGGTAGGGTTTCCGCCGCGCTCCCTGTTTTCCAATGAGGCCGCGCTTAGATGTTCGACAAAACTCCACAAAATGGAGCACTTCAGGAAAACTGTTGACCTCTTTCTCTATTAATTTCAGGGCATCGTCGAGATGAAGATCGGTGCGATAAACCAAACGGAACGCCCTGGCCAAAGCCTTGCGCGTATCAAAGGGAAACTGACGGCGCTTGAGACCGATGCGATTGATTCCACCCAAATTGTAGGGCACTCCGGCGCCTATGGTGTAGGGAGGCACGTCATGGGTAACTCGACTAAATCCGCCAACCATCGCATGGCAACCGATCCGCGAGAATTGGTGGACCGGAGTCATGCCTCCTATAATAGCATAATCTTCGATGATCACATGGCCCGCCAGAAGAGAGTTGTTGCTCATGATCACATTGTTACCAATCGTACAGTTATGAGCGATGTGGCAATAAGCCATAATCAGGCAGTTATCGCCAATCGAAACAACCGTGCCTTCAAATGTGGACGAGTTGATCGTGGCAAATTCTCTGATTTCACAATTTTTTCCGATCTTGACAAAGGTCTTTTCCCCCCGAAATTTGAGATCTTGGGTCTTGGTGCCGATGCTGGCAAAGGGCCAAATAGTAGTTCCATTTCCAATGGTGGTATTTCCATCGATGTAGACATGGGACTTGATTGTCACATTGTTTTCTAAAACGACATTTTGCTTCACGATTGCAAAGGGCTCGACAGTGACTCCTTCGCCGATTTTAGCTCCGGATTCGACAACAGCCTGTGGGTGTATATTTGCTTTAGCCATTAATGTGTTCCTTTTTGACAAGTGCAAAACCGATCTCTGCTTCGACAGCCACCTTGTTGTCCACTGTCGCTTGGGTCTTCACGCGCCCTCCCTTACTACTAAAGATAAGGGCTTCCGCATAGAGCATCAATATATCGCCTGGTTTAACCGGTCTTCGGAATTTCGCATTGTAGATACTCAAAAAAAGCGCAATTTTATCCGTAAAACCCTTTTTATAAACCAAGATTCCCCCTGTCTGCGCTAAAGACTCCAAAATCAATACCCCTGGCATGATGGGGGCCCCTGGAAAGTGGCCTTGGAAAAACGCCTCATTCATGGTGACGTTTTTTTGTCCCAAAATCGAGGGTTTAGGCTGATCCAAATTGATTTCAAGAATCTTATCCACAAGAAGAAAGGGATAACGGTGAGGTAATATTTCTCTGATTTGATTGATATCTAGCACAGACATGGATCTTTCCTGGTAATTTGATTCATCAGTTTCTTTCCGAGCGCTACATTGGTCGCATGCCCAGATCGAATAGCTACGATATGCGCCAAAAAGTGAAAACCAACGAGTGCAAGGTCCCCCAAAAGATCCAACACCTTATGCCTGACCATCTCATCGGGAAATCTCAACCCCTCTTTACTAAATATAACATCGTCTTTTATCACAACGGCATTTTCTAAACTGCCGCCACGAATCAGGCCCTGTTCCATCAAAGCTTTAATCTCATCGTAGAGAGCGAAGGTGCGGCAGCTCGCCACTTCTTGTTTGAAGCTCTCCTCAGTGATAGCTAGCGAAAAATATTGCGAACGAATAACCGATGTCTTTGGGTAGTGGAGCGTATAGCTGATACGAAATTCATCCGAAGGAAGAGCGATAATATGGGTGTCGCCCTTGGAATAGTAAACCGCCTCCTTCAATCGATAGACCGAGGTGGTCGCCTTTTGCTCCTCAATCCCTGCCTCCTCGATCATCTCTACAAACCTTATCGAGCTGCCATCTCCTGTCGGAGGTTCTGACTCCGAGACTTGAATGCAGAGATTATCGATCTGATAGGCACGAATCGCCGCAAGGACATGCTCTACCGTCTGCACACAACAGGAGCCAACCCCAATTGTTGTGCTACGCTCTGTCTGTTGAACATACTCCACTTCGGCAGGAATAGTCGGTTTTCCCGGCAGGTCTACCCGTTGAAAAACAATCCCTGAATGTTCTGGTGCCGGACAAAAATGAACACTCACCTCTTTACCCGTATGGAGACCAACTCCAGAAAAAGAGATTTCCTTTTTTAAGGTCCGTTGAGGGCGTGTTTTCATGCTTTTAGTATTAACAGTAGAGATCGAAACTCTATCTCACTCATCGTTTTTACGCAAGCCCCAAGTTCCTAACTTGTTAGTTATAAAACTACTTGAAGAAAAGGTTGTGGTCAAAAAGTCGACTAAAACCAAACTAAAGCCTAGGACAAGAATAAGTTCATCTCCCAGATGGGTATAGAGTGTCGGATAAGTATAAGATGAAAGGGTGAGATAAAGAGCATCTGCGGTTGATTTACTTCCAGCCCTTTCATAATCCAGAATTCCTACTAGCCTTCCCACACTATCGATCCCACAGGTCACTCCGGTATTGCTAGATCGAACAATCGGCATCCCACATTCAACAGAACGCATACGACCATGCAAATAATGAACATAGGGAAGTCTTGAGTAGGGATACCAGACATCATTGGTCATATTGATAAGCAGAGAGGCTCCATTTAGCCGTGTCTCCCGCATCAAATGACCAAAGGTCTCTTCATAACAGATCGACATTCCCAAAGGCACTTTTTTTCCTGGAAAAACCTTCGCTTCGCTGCCTGGTTGGAAGGAGCCGTAAATACCATACTTCGCCAGCAAAGTGCGACACCAGTCAAAGGGAATATACTCCCCAAAAGGGACGAGCACTCGTTTTTGATACCTCTCGCACCTTTCAGAATAAGGGGAAAAGAGAAAACCCGCGTTATAGACACACCGTTCATCACAATCTTCTAGTCCTATCGCAACATCAGCATTGAAGTAATTGGCAAGCGATTGCGCCCAATAACTATTTCCTACTGCACTATTTTCTCCTGAAGTGTCCAATTCGACTGAAAAAGCCTCTTTGAAAGCCTCCGAGACCGACTCAGGCCAATAGACCGGATGGTCAGTTCCGTACGGAACGACCGTTTCAGAAAAAACGAGCAGATCAACCTCTTTGCCATCGTGTTTTTTTAAAAGAGAAAGCATCCGTTTCCACTGATCGAGCGGAGAGTAAGGTTCTATAGAACCCGGGAAAGTCGTTTTCTCTTCTGGCATGAGAGCGGTTTGCACCAGCACTACCGAAAGAGGCGAGTTTTTCTGTCTCTCACTCTCACGGTCGTGAAAAGTCACTTCAGCATAACCAAAAAGATAGGGAGTCAGTGCTACTGCCAACCAAAGGGCACTCACTCCCCATGCAAAGGGGCGTACCCACATGCGCAACACCATTAAATTGGTGAAGATCACCCAAAAAGTCAGCCCAAAAACACCGACGATGGAGGCCATTTGCATCCCATAGAGCGTGCCACTCAGAGCTAGCCCCACCGGATTCCATGAAAAGCCCGAAAGGAAAAAGAGACGGGACCACTCGATAATCGTCCACCCTCCTGCTACCGCCAACACCCGACTGATATGCATCTTTTTAGGTTCTTGCACAAAGAGACTGAGGAATCCAAAAAGAGCGCCCAATGAGAGAAAAATAAGAACTACCAGAAGGTAGATAAAAGGTCCCACATAACGATCAGCGGTCAACCAGCTGAGATGGATCACTTGCACCCCACCAAACCAGACCAACGCCAGGAAGAATCGTTTTTTCTTTGATGCGCAGCAGAGCATCCCCTTCCAGAAAATGGCATAGCCAAGAGCTGAGGCAAGGATACAGCAGAAAGGGCTCCAGTCGGGCTGAGACAGAGCCACAATCAAAAAAGAGAGTACTAACTTGATAATCACTAGTTATTCAGGTATCATTTCTATCAAAAAAAAGAAATATGAAATTAAGCTTCCAAGAACATCATCTCTATCAAATCTTAAAAAGATTTGACATCCAGCATCTCCCTATGGATCTCTTTCTCTCTGTCTACTTTCGCTCTCACAAATCCCTAGGAGCTAACGATCGCCGTTTCATTGCGGAGACCGTCTATGGCATGGTTCGCTGGCGCTCGCTTCTGGACCACCTGGCCGACAGAACCCCATCCTGGGAGAGCAAATATGCCATCTATAAAGGATTTCAACCCAACAACTATATCTACGTCAACTCTATTCCTACTCATATCCGTGTGAGCTTTCCCGAAACACTGTTTTCCTCTCTCACAAACCAGTACGGAGAAGAAAAAGCGATGCGGCTCTGCCAGATCTGCAACACGCCCGCACCCACCACCGTCCGTATCAACCCCCTCAAAACCACACGAGA
>SDBU01008385.1_pt1 | contig 11761 bp, 22 predicted proteins | sample 2277071 | NCBI WGS metagenome assembly SDBU01 (sample SAMN10397929, study PRJNA504765) | marine sediment metagenome | isolation source: marine sediment core GS08_GC12, 126 cmbsf | place: Arctic Ocean: Gakkel Ridge, Loki's castle | collected 2008 | reverse complement strand
TCACTTTGAACACCTAATACTATCGCGTCCTGTGCGAAAGCGTAACTTCGTGTAGCCGCAGTGTCGGCGCCGGTGGCCAGTCTGGTACTCCAAATGAACTTAAAGGCCATAAAGGTATCAACCTTGCCCTGCGCCAGTGCCTTGACAATATTGTAATCCGAACTCTTTACCTCAGTAGTATTCATTAGCTGGTTGACATTGTGCGGATTAGTGAGGAAATAACGCTGCCTGTCAGGGTCTATTTCAGCGTTATCTAAAAGCTCCTTGCAAGTTAGGAGTTTGGCGATAGTCAGTGGAGTTTCGGTAGCACCGCTATGTGCAGTACCAGCGGCAACAATAGAGCCGTCCGAGTTGATAATTCTGCATTCACCAACATCGGAATAAGCAATAGTTGTCCCGCCGGTATGACCACCGAAAGCATTGCCGCCTAAAACAGATATAATCACATCGTCTATCTGCCTGTTCAAAGAAAACGCCTGATTCTGCGAATAGGCCGATTGTGGGTCTATAAGCATTTTCAGACGGTCTGGCTTGTCGATTATGTCGGCAGGGACTACGTAATCGATTATAGTCAACTGCCGTCTTGTATGGTCGGCATCGGAAATAGGAGTCTCGCCGTGTCTTGCTCCACGAGGCTGAGCGTCCTTTGGGCCGATGCGTTCCACAAACATTGTATCGCCCGTGACCGGTTCTATACGGCAAGCCACCCTTAGTTTTGCCGGTTTTTGCTGCGACAACATAAGGATGTTGGCCGATACCTGGTCAACGAAAGCGATGGGTATCTGGGTACTCATCGAATTACCTTTCAATTTTTTCAGATTTTTTTGCTCGGACTGGTAATCTGAAACGTTCAGGCCAACATCCTACCGATACTTCGGCTGGAGCGTAGAATACTACGATTTTTGGGCCTTTCACTATGAAAGGTAATCCGTCTTATGTAAAACTGGACAAGGCAGTTAAGTAATCTTCTCCGGTTTCATTTTTGTCCTTAAAGCCATAACCTGTTCGGCCAATTTCATTCGTTGTTCCTGTGTTCCGTTCATATAGAGAGGATTGGCCATAATCTCATCTATCTGGGTCTGATATTCGGGAGGTGTAGGGATATTAGTGAAGTTAGGCGGTTTCCCTTCGGCGAACTTCTCGCCTAAGTTTATAGAGTACCTTATAAAATCAGGGTCGTTACCGAATTTATTAGTAAGTCGAGTCTTAAACTCCAAATCGCCCTTAGTACCTTCTTCTATCGCCATATTCCCGATATGTTTCTTTTGGTCATAAGCAGCGCCGTATTCCACCGAAAGGCCGGTTTTTAGTTCGGTCATCTGCTGCTCTTCATCCTGTTTAATACTCTGCAAATCAGCTAACATATCCTGAGCAAAATCGGCTATGAACTGGTCGGCTGCCTTTTTGTTTATACCGACCTTGAAGAACCGTTCCTGCCAAGCCTCTAATCTGGCCTTTGGGAACACTTTGTCCATCACTTCTTCGGGGAATCCGTCCGGTGCTTTCAAATTGTAATCGGCGACCGTTTCGGGTTTTCCGCCAGCTTTATAATATATGTCCCATACGGCTTCGTTTGAAGCATCGGTAGGTATTTCCATCGTGTTCTTACCGACCATCGACTTGGTGCTTACAAACGACTTCGCCAAATCACCTACCGTCTTAAATGTTGAAAGACTTTTTTCTTCACGCAAGCTCTCGTCAAGAGTTCCTTGCCAACCGTCCACCAACGAACCGTCAGTTCCAAAAAAAACAGGAGGCTCTACTGGTGGTACTGCTGGTGGCTCTATCGGCGGTGCTGCTATTGTTTCTACCATAATTTAGTTCCTTAACTGATTGACGTTGCAGTTTGAGTTAGTTTGGCTACAATGTCAACCAAAACATCTTCTTTCTTTCGTGAGCCGCCTGTTTCCTTATTAAGTGGGATACCAAGCACCTTGGCTTGTTGCCGCCATGTCTGTTCAGGCACATCGGAGGTTTGCACTGGCGCAGTTATAGGTGGCACTTCTACTGGTTTCTTGCTTGTAAACTGCTCTACGTTTCTGGGGTCGTTCAAATACTTAATTGCCGTTGATTTGAGCAGTTGGATATCGAAGGACTCCGTTCTTACACCGGAAGCTGCAATTATAACTTTATTGGAATCTTCTGTTCTTACCCCAGGATTGTTCTCCAGAAATATCACTTCCTGCTCCTTCGTCTGGCAGAAATACGGCTTGCGGCCATTTTCAATAATCACCATCTTACTACCTATTTCGTTGCCGAGCTTATCTCTTTCTATTACCCTTCTCTTTTCGACAAAATCGTAGGCAATAATCTCTTTGACCTGCACATGGCCTTTTGCAACATCATCCCCCTGTTCTATTTCTTCGTACAGTGTTGGGGCTGCGGTAGTCCCTTCTGGGGTCTCAGCTAATCCTTCGTTAGTCATAAATGTGCTCCTTTAGTTAAATCAAAATTCAACCATTTATCGATTTCAAGGATTACGTACCTTGAACCTTCGTTAAAATTACTCGTACCCTGAGAACTTGCATCGAAAGTGCTTTGGTTCTTAAAACAAAACTTTGCCAAAAAGTCATAAGTCCTCTTGCCGGACGGAGTCTCAAACGAATGCTTGAAATCAGTAACCCGCTGCGAGAGGGCTTCCTGTAATTCTTCTTGTGCCTTTTTTTGTTCGTCTGGGGTCATTTCTTCTTTCTTTTGTGTTTACGTTTCTTTTTCCTGCGTTCTTTTATTGAATGACCTGGCATTATTTTCTCCTTATCAACTTCCACTTATCTTTCTTTATTGGATTTTTAAGATAGGCAAAAACGCCTCGTCTTAATTGTGCCGTTGCTCTATTATCTCTTTCAAATTCCAGTCGTAAAATACCCCTATCATCAGAAGTAAAACCCATTGTATGAACAAGTCCACAATCACAGCAAGCAAGTTGAACTAAACCAACTTTCGGTTTGGTGTTAGGTTGTTTTGGATATTTCTTACTCACTATTTCTTCCTTAATTTCTGGCCACCTGCCCGTGCGCCAAATAAGCGTTTTTGCTTGGTGGTCAATTTATGGCCTCGTACAGAACCGTGCCGAAGGATTTTCTTAGCTTTTTTGATTGTTAGTTTCTTTGCCATTTTTCACCAACATTCACTTGAAGTACAAGTTGTTGTATAAGCAGTTGTATAACCAACATTAATCCACACAAAAGGTTGTGTTATTCGAGGTGCAGGAAGTTTTAATCTTGTTTTACCAATAAAAAGTTCGTAGACCGAGATTATCTCCTTCATTTTATCTTCATTGCCACCTTTATCTGGATGATGAATTATTGCTAACTCCCTATATCTCTTTTTTACATCCTTTAAGGTTGGACGATCACTAAGAGAAAAGCCAAAAACCAAAAAGGCTTTTTCAAAAAAAGATGTTAAGAAATCCACCTGATTTTGTGCAAGTTTCTTTGCCATTTTACGCTTCCATCAATACCTCGGCAGGACTACCGCTTTCTGGAGCTTTCGTAGCGCCGGGATACGCCTGCCCGGCCATTTGTGCCTCCTCCAACGCCTGTTGACGTTCTAACGCAGCCTGACGTACTTTTCGCTTCTCGTCTCTTTCTTCCTTAGACGACATATCCTCAGTATTGACACCAAACGTCCGTCCCATTCGCATAACAGCATCGTCTGCATCAACATTATCAACTGCGCCCGGGAATACTGATTCCATTTCACCAACGAACGAAACCCACTCCTGGAACGCCTTTGCCTGCTGACTTCTTAATTCAAGAGCGAACGGGCCTACGAACTCCAAACCGAAATTGACGCCCTGCAATTCAACGGGGGGCGGCTCAACTTCTCCGTTCCGAATAAGTAGTAATATGCTCCTGGTTACACACTTGTCCAAAAGTTCGTACCATATCCTTGCGACCGGAGGGCCAATCTTGTGCCACGTCTGCCTAATGCGTTCTCTTATTTCAAGCGTAGTCCTTCTGTCTCCGGTCAAATTCTCTAACGGAGAGAACGCATCCTTAAAGAACGCCCTGTGAATTAAGTCCTGCTGCCTGTCTAACGATGAATCAACTACTGGGAAGTTTCCATTCAAATTGGAGTCGATGGCTTTAATTGAACCCATCTCCTGTACGACATTCTTTGCGCCGGGCGTAACTCTGACCGGGCCGTCAACGGAGTATAAAACTTCTCTCGGCGGATTCGCCCACATATTACTAACGTCAATCCAATCCCTCATCGACCTGTCGAGGACTTTAATCTGCGGCAATATCTCCGTCCCTATCCCGCGTCCGTGTTTTTCGTTTGCCGGCCTTTTCCATCTCGCACTGTGGTATGGAAACTCAGGAAAACCGCTTTCGGCAACTATTAGTTTTTCCTTTTCGTTTACTACAACAGATTCCCAGGGCATATTACCAAAGAACCTCTGTGATAGATTAGGATTGATTATTTCACGAGGCCGGGTAAGATAAACGAAACTGAATAACTCGTTAGACTTTGCAGGGTCGTTGAAAGCCTTCATAAGGTCAGTAATAGTACCATCTTCCTTTTTGCTGACCTTGTCCTCCCCAAACTCTTCTATCGCCTGCCTCGGAGTATATTTTATAGTTAGAACTATTCCATCAACCAGCTTCTTACTGTTCTCAAGATACTGGAACGAACCTAATACGCAACTTTTGTAATTCAGCCCCGTTCTTATAGTCCATTCGGAAAAGATACTCGCAGGCCCGAAGATTATTAAAGACCTTAACACCTCGTCAAACTCGGTTATGAAGTTGGACTTGTATATTTTTTCATGAGAAACCTCGGTCAGCATAGAGGTATATCTCTGTACAGTATCGCTAATCTCGTTATTAGTCCCAATTTTTATCGCATAGAATGGCTGGCCTGAAGGTATTAAAATCTGTTTCAACCCGGAAACCATGTCCTCAGCATCCAGCATAGGTGTCTGGTCGTAAATCTCAGTAGTCCTTATCGAACCTGGCTCAAAGGTCGAATCTATCTGGACGTAGGGATATAATTTATTAGCAGTCTGCTGCCATAGACTCCTTATATTGGCCTGTAATGCCAATTCCCTGTTGCGAAGATCTATTACTTCTTCTGCTTTAGTTGGCATAATTTATCCAAGATTGTACCTTATTCGATAAAATATCATCTTCTATTTCTTTTGCTATTTCCCGCACAAGAACTTTGTCCGTCCGATGATTCATTATAGCCTTTAATCTGTTGTAATCTTTTCCGTACTTTCTTCCGCCATTCCATTCTCCGTATACTCTGTTTTGCTGTTCAATTACAAGAGTTTCTAAATGTATCATAATTTATCCTAATACTTTCTTCTTTTCAGTCTCCGGAATCAAGTCTCCGGTCAGGAAAGTCTCCCTGCGGCCCCGGGGTCGTCTTCGCCTCGCTTGAGTTCCGACTTCCTCGCCTACTTGGGGAACGGGAAGTGGTGGCGGAACCGGAGGTGGTTTTACTACTTTCGGTTTAGATAAAAGACCACTCATAATTATACCCTTACGTATTCTGAGATTACATCTTCCTGTTTAGCTTTATGATTACTCACTCTTAAAATCCTTGATTTATTAGCGGCCAAAAGGAAATAGTTCAAACAATGACGGAAATGGTCCGGGTCGTTAGTCTTACGGTAGCGATAGACCATTTGTTTCGTTTTCTTATTCAATTCCTCGATTTTGAACGGCGAGCATAACTGTTTGGCGAACTCGATTATCGCAGGACTCCTTCGGGGAAGCACCAGGTTGCCGGACGTTATCACGAGCCTGTGGGAAGTGTCCATAATTTCGGTACGTCCCACGCTTACCAGCTTGGTATTAGGATTGAATATCGAACCGAGAGGAGTAGTTTCTTTGTACTCGCACAACCATACCTGGAACTTGACTTTCTTTTGAAAGTGCCTGGCCATGTCCTCGTACGGTCTAATATCGACAACGCCAATCTTTACGTGAAACCTGTTACACATATCCTCAATCTCGTTCCAACTGTCCATACCCTCGCCCCTGATTACGGCAGTCTTGTAGATTTCAAAACTGTCCGAGCCGGTACGCGCGCCGATAATTAGATGTTTACCTTTCATACAGTCCAAACCCATTATACAAGGGCCTGGATGAGAATTGAGTGGGTATCTGCTTTCGTTGCAGCAAGCGAAGACATCTTCCCTTGTTAGTTTGTCCTCCGCTGATATGTGAGGCCATCCCAATCTTAATCTTACAATCTCACTCAGATTATCTTCAGGCGGGTTCCTGAACTCGTAAAGTATCTCGGCGGGGTCGTTCCTAACCGACGTTAGTTGAGATAACTGGTAGCCGTACATAAAATCGGATTTGGACGGACACTTCGGGACCCATTCGCCGGGCCAGCAAGGAAGCTCACTTCCACAGACATAACAAGCTATGTATCCGGTCCCGTTCGGACGCAGACGGACGCAGGCTTCGGGGTCTTCCATAAAGAACAGTTCGGCGGAAGTCGTATGCTTGGAGCAGGAATCACAATATCTGAACCAATGCCTTTGGTCGGAAGTAGAAAAAATAGTATCAATACCGAAATTGGGGGTCGTTGGATTGGATATGAAACATTCCTCTTTTAGCTCCGAGTCGCCGAGTCTTCCCCTCGCCTTGCCGACAATGGTAAACTCCGAATCGGTATCGGCCATCTGGTCGAGTTCGTCGAAAACAATCCTATCGAGCGGGATGGAAGAAGTCTTGGTAGATACTAGCTGCTCGTCAATCTTACGGGTCTGTCTTGCTCCCCTCAACCACAGAAAAGAATCGCCTATTTTTTTCAAAGAAGCCGTATCAGTTCCCTTTTTACCGGCCTTCTTAACGAACCTGCCGATAGCGTGGGGGTTCGCCTGAATCAAAGGATTAAATCGGGACTTGCCAAACTCCAAAACGTCATCGTTAGAAGGCATATAATAGCCAACACCCTTCTTATAACGACCGTGTATCAAGCCGTGCAATGCTCTTATTACCTCATCCTCGGTGATACCCATCTGGGTGGCCTTCATATAGCACATACGCCTTACATTCGTACTCAGAGGTTCTATCTGATATTCGCGGGTCTTGAAGCTAAATACACCAGCCTGGAGCTTTATCTCGTTCATTACAGCCCAGTATCCAGCGTTTCTGCTTGCTGCTTGTTCTTCTATTTGTTCAATAGGAACAGTCATTTATTCTCCTGTGGCTGTAAATATCTCCGATTCCATCGCCGAATATGTTGGTTTATCTTCCACCACGTCCTCGCGGAAACTCTTGGATAATTCGGGAACAATTCTTTTAACAATCTTACACTCATACTTCGTCCTTACCATAATTCTCAATCACCAACTTCGCTAAATTGGCCATCCTGCGCTCAATCTTCTCAACTACCGAATATACCCATTGCTCAGACTTCAGGTAAACTTGAAGCTCCTTGTACTCACAAATAGCCTCGTCAATGGTTAAATCCAAATTAGTGCTTATTTTACGCTCTTCGGCCATTTATTTATGCTCCTGTGGCTAATACTGCTTTTAACCTCTCTTTTGAAGTCTCCCAAGAAAGCCAATGTGCTACCATTTCGTCAAGAAAATCACTGATGCCACGTTCCTTGATTTGCTTCTGAAAAACGCGCTTGACTAATCTTCTGTTCTCAGGTGTATCTGTCATTTATTCTCCTGTGGCTTGGGTGGCCATATTCTATCAAATACTTTACGGTTTACAGCAGACAAAAGACTTAGCAATGTTGCACTTAAATAATCGAGTTTGCAAAATCCTGGGCTATACATATTCGCGTTGACTATAAGATATACTTCTCCAGCTCGTGAGGCAGTACACGAATTTTTTACCCAATCTACCCAAATCATTTTACCGTGATACAAATTCCATATAGTATCTGCTTCTAACGCAAAGTTGTACATTCTTATTCCGGTGGTTTGTCCATCAAATTGCATAATGTTAATCCTTTCGTTAAGGTGGAATTAGAATTTAATGTCGCTTTGTTTGGTTTGAGCAGGCAAAATGGATGCTTTTTAAGTTTCTTTTTGTATGACCAACTAAGTATATGGCCATAAACCAAATAAACTCTGTCATCCAAATAAACCGTAGATTTGCCATCTACATCGCGAACAACAACACTGTGCCATTTCGGATAACGACCAAGTTTACGACATATCGCTTTGTATAACTTCCGTATTAAACCTTCCTTAAACTTATCTTGACGCATTGCAAATCCTTATTTTACGCTCTTCAGCCATTATTTATTCTCCTGTGGCTTCACAAACTTCACATAAGTAAGTCCATTCTTTCTCGTACCCAAAGGATACCTCTGATATTTATGCTTGGCTCTTAACATTGCTCTCTGTATTTTAGTTGTACTCATACTTCGTCTATCTTATGGGCTTACGAAAATAAATACTTGATTAAACATAATATCGACAAAGTACCAGCAATAATATACCACAAACTAATCATAAAACCTGTCACTTCTTTACTATTCATACTTTCTTTATGCCTCCAGCGGACGCTCAGGGACAAGAAAGGGTGTCTCTGAAGAAAGGTTAGATACTTCAGGAGGCTCTAAAATCATCGGTGGATTGCATAATAAAGATAATATTAAACTGTTCTGATGCAAAATCTCCGATATTAACTTCATAGCCCCTGAATCAATCTCTGTTTTTCTTATTTCCATAAATTACCTAAATTACCTATTCAACCAACCAAGCCGCAAACGCTTGATTTTTCTGTAAATATGCTTTCTTAATTCTACTATGTCAATTTCACCACAAATCTTGCAAAAATAATATAAGCCATTCCTTATCCACAACGGATGACCCTTTACGCATTTATTCACTCTTAAAAATATTGCCATTTATGTCCTCAACAAACTATCAATTATCATTTTATCCATCGCTTCATTTTGCAATCTTGCCATTTCTTTTGCCCAAATATGGGTCGGGTCTATGAGAGCATCGTAGAAAAGGTAATATTTATTTCCGTTTATTGTGACTTTGTTTGATTCATCAGCTTTTTTCAACTCCTTAGCACATTTCCTTAACATTGCCAACGTCAAATGCTTTTTCGGTGCTGTCGCCAATATAAGCGGGGCTATCGCTGCTACGCTAATCAATTTGAGAAAAGCTCTACGTTTCATTTATTCTCCTCAGAAAGAAAATCAGGCACTTTTGGAGGTGAAGGAATCTTTGGCCTTCTCAATCTCACCGCCGGCCCGCCCATAATGCCTATGAAAATCCAAATGGCTATCATCACTACGCTGAAGACCACGTAAGCTACGCACATCCAAAAACTAAATAACATTGGGATTACTATTTCCATAAATTACCTATCCTCAAGCACTTATAAAAAATTGAACCTCTTTGTAATCGCCATCCGGAAAAGACTCTGTGCGAGTGTCAATCCTTAAAATAGTACCAAAATAGTACCAAAATAGTACCAAAATAGTACCAAAATAGTACCAAAAGAACCCGAATGCTCGCCCATAATGTCAATCTCAAAATCATCAGCAATATATCCAAAATATTCTGCATTCTCAATGAGCTTTTTTAGTTCACCTATTGTCATAGATTATCCTTATTCCTTAATGTTTTCTTGACATTGAGCAAAATCAATATATATTCGTTATTGGTGATGGGTAAGGATTCTCACCTTACTGCTTGTAACAATATTATTAACAATATTATTTTCGATGCGACCGCCATTCTTTTTCAGGGATTTGGTAGCACTACGTGAACTTTTATTAAACCTTCTCTTTGTTGAGCCTCAAAAAACCTGTCGCCAAACTGGCCTTGAATATGAGAATCTATTTTAGTGCCTCCATTAGTGCCTCCAATTGACGGATAAGAAACTCGAACAAATTTCTCGCCACCAATCTCAATAGTATCAAGGACTATATCTTTTACCTTTAATACTTCCCATCTCTCAAATTCACTTAATTCCTTATCAGAACAACCGTTACGCTCTATAAATTGGGCTGATGTCTCATATTCCATTTATTGGCAAGTCCTTCCTTAAAATAGTACCAAAAAATAGTACCAATCGAGAGTTAATTCCACCTAATCGCGTGCAAAACCTTATATGGCAAGTTCGGTGTAAACGCATTATTCTCGTAAGCCTTATGTAAAACACCTGATATTGCCGAACCTTCACAATCAGAAATAATTACCAACTCATATCGCTTCGTTATGAATTCACTTAAAACCTGCTCTAAGACTATATGCCACATCTTACACGTTAAGGTTTTTCTTGACATTCCGTAAAACCTGTATATATTTGGGGGGAGACTATGACTTTAGCCAGCCCCGCCCTTTGGGGGGTTATCGACTTTCACAAGGCCACCCCCTTCTTTTCTTCCTTCAGCCTTGTTCCATCTCTTTGCACTGGATGAGTCCTGTGGTACTCTTTGACTTCAGCAATAGAAGCAGCCGATAAGCCCGTGTTGTGCCAGTATAACTCCTCATCAATAGGCCGACCAAAGCCATCTTGCATTACTAAGTCTCTATGTTCCTTGTCCATCTATACTACTCCTGTGAGTCATAACGCTCATTAGCATCGGCATCATAAAAGATTACGTCTATAACTTCTAACTTTTCCCACTCGACCTCTGGCCAGGATATATCGTCCAAGCTGGTTTCTTGTTCCTTATTCATATCGCTACTCCTGTGCTGTGGAACCTGCCCGGGAAGAGGTGCTGGTAGTTAACGGCAATGGCTGTTCGGTTGGCCTTGATGGTCTGGTCTATCTTACCATCGACCAGGCTCATCTTGTCGATAGTCTCTTGAACATCCGCCGGCAAGTCCCCAAAGCACTTGATATCCTTGCCGCGCTTGAGCTGTTCAGAATGCGCCTTGATTTCGTAATCCTCTTGCAACACCGCAACTTCAGGTAACGCCTTGTCGGTAACGCCCTCAGAAGTAACGCCAGTAACGCCTTCGGATAGTAACGCTTTTTGCCTGGCCTTGTAACGCCTTTGGCGCTCTCTATTAGCCTCTCTCTGCTTGTCCTTATCTATCATCCGTCTAACTTCTTGATTCACTGAATCGTATACCTTTCCTGCCATTTATCCTACCTTTTCCTTAACCTCAGGTTCCGTTAAGCCCTGTATCAGTCGCCATTTAGCGTATTGCTTGGCCTCCTCGACCTGAACTTCGGTCAGTTTGGACTCCTCGACCTTCTGAGCGTTGTCTAAAGCGTAATAACCCACGTTCTTAGCCTTGTTCTCTAAGCATCTTATAGCATTAGTGTTGTCGTTTTTACCTACACAAGCATCATATCTTTCCTTAAATAGCTTATCTAAAAGGTCTTTTCCAGCTTTTAACCATCCTTCAAGGTCTTTCTTAGCCTTATCTATTGCTTCTTTGATGTCGTCAAAAGTCAGCAGTCTATGTCCTAATCTGTTCCATCCACCTTTACAATTAGGATAAGCTGTTTTATATGCTTGTGTTGCATTGTAATCGTTTGTTAGGTAAGTGTTTACGAATATTTGCCTATTTTCATTCATATAACCTCTTAATCACAAACCTATTTTATACTTTCTTATTTGTTGTTGTCAATTTACTTTCGATAATCCCCTATCAAGGTGCCTCCCTTGTTCTTCCCGCATTTGAGCAAATGCGACCGATTTCGGCGTTCTATAAAATCCATCATCTTTATCTTTCTTTTTTTTCTTATCCTTTTTCATTCAAACGCCTTCCTTAACTCAAGTAACGTGGTCTTGAAGATAGAGACATCTTCAAGAGCTTGGCCTTTTCTCCATTTTCTTGTACTATCGCCTGGCTCT
>SDBU01008383.1_pt1 | contig 11762 bp, 10 predicted proteins | sample 2277071 | NCBI WGS metagenome assembly SDBU01 (sample SAMN10397929, study PRJNA504765) | marine sediment metagenome | isolation source: marine sediment core GS08_GC12, 126 cmbsf | place: Arctic Ocean: Gakkel Ridge, Loki's castle | collected 2008 | reverse complement strand
AGAATAAACTCGAATAACGCAATTGGGCCCCAGGCAACATGACCGGAAAATACCGGAATAATCCGTATTTGATTACATCATCAGATTGGCAGTATTTACATTTCAAGAACTTTTATCTCCGACATATCTATATTTAGTTCTCCATATTGGTTGATAGATAACTCCGCTGACCACTGGGTGTCCACCTGGGTATCCGTAGCCGTTGCTCCGAGCGATATATAAGCGTTATATTTCCGTGTTAATTTATACTTATTTCTGATGCTGTTGTGATAGCATATTTCCATCGTTTTGGATTTTGGTTCCCATTTAATAAAATCGACCAGTTTTGTTAGATGCCACTCAGAAGTAGGGTTCAAATCGAAACTACTGTGAGAGTCAGGTAAACTATTTGTTGGACTTAATGGTGCTGGCAATAGTTCTGGCTGTAGATTGGATACACCACTAACTACTAACACTTCAACATTCTTTAATGTCCTGTCACCAAGATTATGTATGCCTATCCTATGTGTTTCGCTCTTGTCACTTTGTACTTCCCTACATATGTGATAAAAAATAGGGTCATATACCAACCAAATAACTCCATCATTTTTGGGATGTCTTTCACTTAGTCTTTCTATAGTATTCGAAACTGCTGTTAAATCTGTTTTCAATTTGTTCTCATTTTGTCTCACAATCCTAAAATTACCTTCAATAGTTAAAATGACAAATGCTAATAACCCAACACTACCCCATGCCCAATACCAATATATCGAAATACTATCACCTAGAGTGATTGTACGGATAGCTATGGGTAATAGTTTGGGAAATTGTGATTGAACCAAATCAAATAATCCAATCACACCCATTGGTAAGGACCACACTACCATTACGACTCACCGCCACCCATAAAAGTAGACTTGTTTGAAAAATTACATCCTTGTGTAAGGGGATGACTTGGTACTATTGAACATGAACTAATCTTACCACTCACAGCCCACCCCTGCCACCAACGAAGATTGAGTAATAAGAAAAATAGCAAATATTATTTGTTGAGAAACTGCTATAATTATTATGACGATTGGAAAATTATCTAGGAGACACGAAGTGAATCTGCCAGATTCCGATAATCCTCCAGGGGCTATTGGTATTGACTCAATATTACACTAAACGTATGCTCTAAGCGCCTAGTTATCTAATCAAAATCGTGGGCGGGTTTTATATTCAAGTATGAGTAATTACGATTTTCGCTCCCTTTCAAGCCGAGATTTTGAAGAACTTACGCGTGATCTACTTCAGGAAGAGTGGGGTATTCATATTGAATCTTTCAAAGAGGGCAAGGATCAAGGGATTGATCTCCGATACTCCCCACTGAATAACAGAGAAACAATAATACAGTGCAAGCATTATGCTGGATCTGGTTTCAAAGCACTCGCTCGTGATCTTAAGACCAAAGAACTTCCTAAGGTAAAGCTTCTCTCTCCAAGCCGTTATGTGCTCGTGACCTCTGTGGCATTATCCCCATCCAATAAATCTGAAATATATCGGATATTTTCCCCGTTTATTCAGACTTCATCAGATATTATTGGGCAGAATGATGTAAACAACCTACTGCAGATACACCCTATTATTGAAACCAGGCATCACAAGCTGTGGCTTACGAGTAAAGCTGTTCTCGAAAGAGTGTTAAAAAATGCCATCTTAGTTCAATCGGACTTCAAGATTGAGAAGATCACCAAGAAATTACCCCTGTATGTAGAGACTGTAAGTCTTCACGTAGCATTTAGAATATTGGAGAATAACCATTTTTTGATTATTTCTGGTATCCCAGGTATCGGCAAGACAACTCTGGCTGAAATATTGCTTTATGCGCATCTTGAGAAAGGATATACTCCTATCCAAGTAACAGAAAACATCAAAGAAGCTTTTGATCTGTACTACCCAGATCAAAAGCAGATATTTTACTACGACGACTTTTTAGGACAAACATTACTTCATGACCGGTTTGGAAAGAACGAAGATGCTGCAATTATAGATTTCATTAATCTTGTTCGCACACGCAAGAACGCTAGGTTTGTACTGACTACACGCGAGTATATTCTTCAGAGTGCTAGTCTTCAATATGAAAAAATATCCATGAGTGGTTTGGAAACGGCGAAGTATATTCTCAAGCTATCTGATTACTCCAAAATGGATAAAGCCCGCATGCTCTACAACCATCTATATTTTAGTACATTACCTAACTCATATATCAAAGAGTTACTAAATGAAAAGTTCTATTTTGAAATCATTGATCATAATAATTTTAGCCCGCGCATCATAGAGTGGATGACAAGTCTACAATATGTTGAAAAAGTCTCTTTAGAGGAATACCCGAAATTCTTTAAGAACACACTTGATAAGCCTCAGAAACTGTGGGATCATGCTTTTGAAAATCAAATAGAAGATGCTTCACGGATACTACTACTTGCGCTATATTCCCTTGGCTCGAACCCTAATATTGATGTTCTTAACGAATCATTTACATCCCTCCAAAGATTGTTTGTTGATCGTTACAATATTCAGGCGAATCCCAAAGATTTCCAGTTTGCACTTAAGGAACTTGAGGGAACCTTCACACTTACAAAACAGAATTCGATTGAATTCCACAATGCTTCTGTAAAAGACTTCCTAGAACTGAAATTATCTAGCGTACCAGACTACATACCTCTACTTCTCTCCTCTGCTGTATTCTTCCGTCAGGTGATTACTCTATGGCAGTTGAGTTCTGAAAATCAGATACTACCCAAGTCTGCAATACAACTAGACATGAAAAAGCAACCACTGATCGACGCTTTAAGAAGGACAATCAAGACTGATGCTATGGTTGTAAAATCATCCGGTGGAGTGATATCCCTGATAGAGCGTGATTCCAAACTAATCGATAAGGCATTATTCATAATAGAGATATTTAAAATTTTCAAAGATCTGAATTTGTTAGACTTACTAGATCAGGTAATTGCTAGTATTGTTGACCTTATGAATAGTGAACAAAGTGAATACATATGGGGCTTTGATTCTAATGAATTCAAGGTATTGATTAATGCGTTAGTAGAGATGCAAGAAACGGATGAAGCCTTCCGAGCTAAAATTCTGCTGAATCTGAAGCCGATTTTGTTTTCAGCTATTGACAAGGCATATGTGCTAGAAGATATTATCAACCTCCAAGAGATATTTGATAACTGTTCAGCATACTGGGCTTATGAAGAATCCGTCTTTGAACAGGCCTTTGATAACTATTTGTTTAACGACTTTAATGATGAGTGTTCTAATATCCAAGAGTCACAAAGGTTCAGTGAGTTTGTACAGAATCTGACTTTAAGCGGAAATAGATATGCCATAGATGTTAGCAAGGAAATTGAACGAGCAGAGGAGTTGGCGTATGAATACGATCAAGAGGAGAATAGACGGGTAGAAGAACTGATAGAATCGTGGGGGGAAAACATTAATTCCTATGAAGAGGAGAAGGAAAGCATTGAGGATATGTTCAATACGCTTAAAGAGAGTTAATCTCGTTAAACAACAAAACTCTCATCTGCTATCCAAGCATAATATTGATTTTGATGGCATCATATACCACGTATGTCTTTAACATCGGTTGTTGTAAAGCATTATTGATTTTACACACAATAGTCTGTTCAAGTATGAGCCTAGAAATACCCCTTAAGCCCTATGTCGCAAAACGGGTTTACCAATTTCCCGCCAATCCAAGAAATTGCCTAACGAATATGACACCCTAACTTAACATTTCATCATCGCTAATCTCGCCAAGAATCTTGGCTGCATTCATGCGCACCGTCCATTGTTCATCCTTTAGTGCTTTAATAAGTGTAGGTACAGCAGTCTTACCAATCTTACCCAGCGCCTCAGCTGCATCCCAACGTACATTCCCCTCCCCGTCCCTTAATGCTCTAGCCAAGGCAGGCACGGCTGCCTTATCACCAATCTCACCTAGAGCCTTGACAGCCTCTAGAGAACCAGACCAGCCACTTGCCGCGTCGATCAATCCTTTAATATCCCTTTCCTTCTTCAACTTCTTCACATTTGGTTCGGACGAGTTATGCCCCATTTTTACACCTTCATTTTATTGTTTCTTCACAAGATTCAAATCTTTGTAATTTGCAGGTGACCACCAAAATTATCAGTCGTTAAACCACTGTATACTGACTTTGAGCGACTGGGGGTAATCTCTACTAAACGTGAGCAGAGATGTTCCACCTTGACCTTCGGAGATCTTTAAGCTTCTAAGCCGCAGCGGATTAACTCTTGCCGTGCCAGCTGCCTCACCTGCAAGCAATCGACTGTGGAATGGAGCTCTTCATCTGGTTCATTGGCGCAATTTGACTCGGCCCAGCGTACGCGGATCACGTCCTGGAGGTTAGCAAGCATATATAGACTGTCTGGTGCAATGCTCGCTGCATTGTTCTCAACTATCCTCTTCAGCCCTCTAGCAGCAGCTCTGCCTACACTTGTGTACTCATCGTCAATTATGGCGGTGAGCGGTTCCACTGCCCCTATGTTGCCAATCTTCCCCAAGGCTTCTGCAGCACCCTCACGCACTGCATAGTTCTTATGTTTGAGAGCGACAATGAGTGGCTTGAGAGCAGGCGCGCCGACTTTCCCCAAGGCTTTGGCAGCAGCATCGTTCACCCCCGGGTATTCGTCGTTGAGGGCGGCAATGAGCGGCACCATCAACCACTCGGACACCTCTCCTAGCTTCAAATTCTACTCCAAAGCCTCCCACAGGAAGTTTAGCCCGGCTAATAACATGGAATTGAGGAGAAATGGAGCAAGCCGAAGGTAAATAGTGATATCTGAGCCAATCTTTACTAAAAGTAGTATAATTAAATAGAAGGTTTTGGTTAAGTAAGGCATAACAAAGTAGGGTAAGGCAAGATTAATTATCAACTGCCGAAGGAGTTAGTGCTATGACTGATTCAGCCTCACCCGACAAAGAGCATAATCTCGAGACGACAACTGGAAACAGGATCGCTGCCTTTACATACCTGATGGATCAACCGATTTTAAGTCAAACTTTTGAGTATCCACTAGAAGAAGATGCATTTAATATATATAGTTCACCCCTGGGACAAAAACTTGCCGCATTGACCCTTTCTAACTTGCCACTTTCTGCCGATGGGAAAGCGATGCCTGAAGAAGTAGTGGCTTCAGAGGCAAAAAAGATGGCAGATGAGTTGGGAACTATGTTGTCTGAGCCATTTGATTTAGATACCCAGCTTACAGGCCTATCTGATCGTACTAAGGAGAACTACAGGAAAGCTCAGGAGGGTGGGTTAACACTTGAGCAGATGCTCGACAGCTTTCGGATTTTTCTGGAGAATGTGGCCGGCGAAGTCCGCATCACAACAAACGCTACGCCTTCTCTATCTCCCCAAGACAGTATGATGATAATGATCTATCTTCAAATGGGTTGGTTTATAGGGGTTGTCACTGTCACAATGGTTGGTTATGGGAGTGAGGATAGATTAAGACTTGAGGGTTACCAGCGTCCTGTAATTGATGCCCTTGTTGAACTTGCTAGAGCACGCTACAAATGGGGAGGCAACAGAGAAAAGCCATTGGCTACGCTGTGGGACTCGGGTGTAACAGCGGGCGGAAAAGACAAAAAGTGGGAAGACGGGGCGAGGCCACGCATCGTTGATAACAGGCTTGAGCTACCTTCAGACTTTCATGAATCCGCAGTTCGTTTAAACAAGAGCATGGTCAACCTGATCGAAAAAGAATCATTGTTGTGGCTGATATTTCACTTGGAAAAGTCAACCGAGGTTGGCTATCTCAAGCGAGCTACTTGGCGCGACTACATCGATGAAAAAAGGAAGGAGAACACTGACAAGCGCAAGATAAATGATATTGCGATACCTCTGAGCCAATTGGAAGAGGAAGGCAAGGAGCCATCAGTGGAAGACCGTGCCTTTAATTCTATTGATGTAAAAATCACACTCGAGCAAGTAGCTCAGACACCAACTCTCTCCGATCGAGAGAAGGAAGTTGTGACCTTGAGAATATCAATAGTGAAAGAGGAGGGCAGATACGCGACCTCTAAAGAATTAGGGAAACTTATGGGCGTAAGCACACGCACTGTAGACCGGAACTGGAATAGTGCTCGGAAGAAGATAAAGGAATATCGTGGGACAATCTAGTTCCTAGAACTCAGACCGCAATATAGCTATAAGGCTGGGATAAATACCCAGCCTTATTTTTTTTCTCCATTTTTGTCTACTTTCTGAATATTTTTCCGCATATATATAGTAGGAGGCAAAAATGGAAAGTGAAGAAGTCGAACTGGCAGGTATAAACCAAGCCATTGAGCGCCAGGAAAAGATTATGAAGGAACTCGAAGACAAGCTATTTGTAGAGCAACTTCGGTTAGCCGGCTTGAAGGCCGCTAGGAGTAGAGCGCTCCACCACGCCATATTATCTAATAGTAAGGAAGATGACGGGGATGATCAAGAAGAGGACTAGGAAAGATAGCAAATCGCTGCCGCCAAGTCCGGTTAATCTTTCACAGTCGGCGAAGACCACCCCAAAACCCCGGGTTACCGTGAACATAGTGCCAGGCAAGGCGACCGAGTACCGTAAGAGATTATTGCGGCTCCTATGGCTACGTTTATTTGCTACACCTCCAAGTGAATTGAAGGTTGAAAGTAAGAATAAAAATAGGGGAAGTCCCAGTTAAGATTTGAAGGAAAGGGCTGACAGAATGATAGACGGGAAGGACTTCAAGATGCAACGAACCGATGTCATTAAAGAATTAGGTTACTCTAAGCAGGTAGATATAGGGGAGAGCCCTGCAGACTGCTACCGGATAATATTAAGGACAGCGGAGAAATCCCCCCCTAACAACCCCCCCTAGAAAAGAATAGAGAAGAATAGAGAAGAGAAGAGTAGAGTGAGTGCTAAATAAATTGTAACTAAGTTACAATAATAACTGTAACTAAATAAAGAGGGGTATATGGATAACAATAAGACAAAGAGAGGGCGCCCGCGGCGGATTTGGGTTAAGCTACATTGTGATGGGGTATTAAGGGGTAGTATAAATTACCAGTTGACCCTCGAAGAGCAGGCCGTGTGGATGAAATTACTTGCCTTTACTGCGGTATGTGGTGGGCAAGAGGGGTGGATACAGGATAATGATCAGCGGGCGTTACCCCACTTTTTTATAGCCAGTGAATTGCATTGCCCACTTGAAACCTTTGAGAGCACGCTTACGAAGTGTATTGAGGAAGGGCGGTGCCAGGATAACTCCCATGGTATAGAGATAGTCAATTGGAAGTATTATCAATCCGAGTATGATCGGCAGAAGCCATACCGGGAGGCAAAGAAGAGGCCTGGGGATGATTCGAACCCCGATAAATATATAAAGGGTAAATATGGCCACATGGTACGTCGATGAGGGGGATAAAATGAAAAAAGAGCAACAGCAGCCCCTATTTGAAAAATTTCGTCGTCAATGGTTGGCTAAAAAACTGGCTATTCCTTGGGATACCTCTCCAGGGTTGCCACCGGAAAATCGGCCTTGACCAATGCCTTTAAGGATCGGTGTTCCTACAAGCTCTGCATGAGCCAAGAGGACCTATTTCTGTAAAAAAGGGAACAGGTAGGTGCAAGGAATATAGTTCATAAAAAGCTAAAAAAAGATAGCCGGGGTATTGACTTTATACAGTTATAGGTGTATAATTAAGGCATGAGTATGAACTTTGAACTACCGAAACTGAAATGCCTGCGTTGTGGTCACGAATGGATACCACGAAGGCCAGCAAAGCCGAAAGTGTGCCCTAAATGCACATCTCCCTATTGGGACAAGATTAAGTGGAAGCAAAGCGGGCCAAGAAGGCGGGAGGAGAAACAATGAAAACCGCGGCTATCTATTGCAGAGTATCAACCGACAACCAAGAGACCGAGGGCACCAGCCTACAGACACAACTTGAGGCTTGCCGTAATTATTGCCATGACAAGGATCACAACGTGTCTTACCGTTTCAGTGAGGCCTACTCCGGGTTGACATTAGAACGGCCAAAGCTAGGTGAACTGCGAGAACTGGTTAGGAACGGGCAAGTTGATGTTATCGTTGTCTACTGCCTTGACCGGCTGTCGCGGGATCCTACGCACGGCGTCATACTCACCCAGGAGCTAGAAAAGCATAGTGTCACCCTTGAGGCCGTCACCGAGACGGTAGATAGCTCTGAATTGGGCAAGCTGATTAGTTATATACGCGGCTTTGCCTCAAAGCTGGAAGCTGAGAAGATAAGGGAGCGCACAATGCGTGGTAGGAAGGCCAGGGCAGAGAAAGGTAAGATACCAGGTAACATGGGGAAATCCTTCGGTTTTTGCTATGTCCCCGGTAAAGGTGAGGGGGAGGGAATCCGCTATCTCAATGAGGATGAGGCCAAGTGGATACAAAAGTGGAAAGACTGGCTACTTTACGAGGATGCGAGCCTCAACGAAATAACCCGCCGGATGCGTGGTTTGGCAATCCCTACCTGCTCAGAGAAAGGAATCTGGCAGCCAAGTACCATACGGGGGATATTAACAAATCCCACTATCATAGGTAAAACCTATGCCTTCACTTACGATTATGAGGATGTAGCATCTAATGGTAATGGAGCTAAGAAACAGCGCAGGAAATTGGTGAAAAAGCCAAGAGAGGAATGGGTTGAGATCCCCGGAGCTACGCCAGCAATCATCAGCAAAGCTGAATTTGATACGATTCAGCAGAAGCTAGCTCAAAACGGGTCAAGCCCGTGCCGTAAGGCAATGGGTTTTTATTGGCTCCAGGGTCATGTCGTCTGCGGCTTATGTGGCAGACGCTACAGAGTAAAATCCCATTTGGTGAAAAGCAAGAGTAATCCCCACTATGTCTACTATTACCAGTGCCCCCGCGGGGATAGAATGGTATCACCCGATAGATGCTCTAACCGCCGGTGGAATCGAGATAAACTCCAAGACCTCGTTTGGGAACAAATCCGAGCCTTACTTCTGAACCCACAAGCCGTGCTTGCCGGGATTAAAGCCGTTCAGGATAATGCGTCACAGGCGGATTACTACGAACGGGAATTACACGACATTGAGACGGCGTTGAGACGGATAGATGACGAGCAGAGGAACTTACTGCAACAGGCAAAGAGGGGCTTCCCTGAAGAAATGGTTGAGTCAGATAACAAGAGAATCAATGAGAGCCGCACGTCGCTTATGCAGCGCAAAGCCGATTTTGAAGATAAGATAACCCGTGCTGCGCAAGCCTCTGACAACATGGCTAGTATTGAGCAGTTTTGCGAGCTAGCGAGGCACAACATTGACAACCTGACCGATGAAGATAAAAAACTAGCGGCACAGATGCTGGATGCAAAGGTAAACATTTATCCTGACACGGTAAACATTGAGGGGATTATTCCCATACTTGACGATGTGTCCTCTGATTACGTAACATTAAGATGTTCAGGATAGGAAAAAGTTAAGGCTGATAATTAATTAGGAATTAGAATCCTATGCAAGGCTAGATATTTGCAGTTCAGGAATATCCAGTCTTTTTGCTGCACATCACACATTCTGGATGACTGTTCAGTAGCAGACACAGCCATGGCAAGTAGATTGCGTCTCTCCAGGGCTAGCGTAGTAGCAATAGGCTACTTGCCATAACCAGCATACCAATTCCCAGCCCTATGATTACAAGGTGCTCTCGGCCGTATCGGTGAGCCAGAGGTAATATTTCATCCAGACTAATATAAATCATTATGCCAGCTACGAAGGCTATAACACTTGACAGAAGCGCTGGGGTCAAGAAGGGGAGTAGAAGCACGTAGCCAATGAGAGCGCCCACAGGCTCGGCTACCCCCGCTAAGAACGAGTATGTGAAAGCCTGGCGGCGACTGCCTGTAGCATAGAAGATGGGCACCGATACGGCAATGCCCTCAGCCATCATGGCATCGCATCGAAAGAATCGCACAAAGCCTTGACTGTCTGGTCAATATCCTCTTCAGTGTGAGCTGCTGATAGGATAAACATTCTCCCTCCCATGGTAGCAACACCACGCTGAAGCAAGTGAAGACACAGCCGTTGTTTCGCTGGGCTTCTTGCCATTAACTTGTCAACATCCTTAGTGGGTGGCAAAGTATCGTCAGATGGTTCATAATCAAGTGGACCAAGGTAGATGTGGACAATGGACCTACCGTAGAGACAGACATTAATACCCCGTTCCTTTAGAGCTTGGTTACCTCTTTCCCGAAGGTAAGAGCCAAGTTGATTAGCCCTTCTTTGTGGTTCACCATTCAGATAGAGCTTGCAAGCGGCAATGCCAGCGGCTGCTGTTAGGGGGTTAGCATTCCAGGTCCCGCTGTGGCCAACGAACTGTTGAGGGGAAGCCTTAGGCTTTAACATATCCATAATATCAACTCGACCCCCCAGGGCTCCAACACCTAGTCCCCCACCTATGGTCTTACCCAAGGTGGTTAAATCAGGCGTTACCCCTATCGTAGCTTGCCAGCCTCCTGGTGAATCGCGGAAGCCAGTAACTACCTCATCAATGAGACAAACAGTATCATACTTTTGGGTGAGACCGGGCAGGGCACGAACAAAATCAGCATCCCAAGGAATCTGGCCACCCATGTGGGCGCCACCCCCTTCAATGAAGAGAATAGCGTATTCTTTCTTGGCCAGTTCCTCTTCTACCAGGTTAAGGTCATGCATAGGTATTTCCTTAACCTCATCGGCAACAATGCCCAAGTTGCCGAGGGCTACCACTTCCTCGCCCCAACCATGAAAGTTCTCTACGAACCTGAGGACCTTTCTCCTACCAGTAAAAGCCCGGGCAAGCCTTATCGCCATCATATTGGCTCCCAGCCCACAGGAGAAAAACTCGACCCTCTTCATTGCTGGCATCATGCTCTTTATCAGCTCAGCCCACTCAATTTCCAGTTCGTGGTTTTCCCCATAGTGAGTTCCCTTGGCTACTTGCTCCTGTACTGCCCGTACTATATCAGGGTGACAGTGACCCAATATGAGAGTTCCATGACCCAGCACATAATCTATGTATTTGTTACCATCTACGTCCCATTTTCGTGAGCCCTTGGCGTGAGTTATGTACGGCCTAAAAGGGTCAAGGATACGAGCAGAATGAGTAGCACCATTGGCAGCGAAGACCTTCGCTGCCCGTTCATGTAACCTCTGCGAGCCTGGATGAGTTCCAATGTATTCCTCAACTATTTTATCTACAGCCATTATTCCTTTCCTCCTATTCTAATTTATTCCCCCAACTATTCTATCTACATCCCTTTCCTTCTGAGGAAACCTAGCTATGTCTCAACCTAGTTTATTAACTCTACCTAGGCGCTCAATCCCAGAGCAGAAACCATCGACAGATCCTTCATAGTCACTAATCCCGATGGGGCGTCTATAACCCGGTGAACGGAATTCACCACCATGGCTGCAGTAGCTATATCACCATGGGTGCCTCCTTTTATAACCACCTCTAGGTTAGGAGTCCCGGTGAGGTATACAGCGTCATAGGATTCGGAACGACCCACACACGCCTCAAACTCCAAAGTTATTAGCTCCTCTCCAGCACGGATTCCTCTACCTACCTGCCTGACACCAGCCGCCTGCCCAGGCTCTACGGTTACGAAAGCGGTCTTTACCTGAGCCTTGGCAACTACAGGTTCGATACTCTCGGTAATCTCATCTAACTTCCACCCTAGCCCGCTAGCAATCATGGCTATGGATTCCGGCAAGCC
>SDBU01008382.1_pt1 | contig 11763 bp, 12 predicted proteins | sample 2277071 | NCBI WGS metagenome assembly SDBU01 (sample SAMN10397929, study PRJNA504765) | marine sediment metagenome | isolation source: marine sediment core GS08_GC12, 126 cmbsf | place: Arctic Ocean: Gakkel Ridge, Loki's castle | collected 2008 | reverse complement strand
AGGTCAGTATGCATATCTCAAGACGATCACATTCTACGTTAATCCGGATCAGCTAAGTGCACTGATGTTGGGTGCACAATACAACAGCACACCGAGTGAACATCCTCCTGTGATTGCACCGTTTGGATCAGGTTGTATGGAGCTGGTTCCGTCGTTCAAAGATTTAGATGTTCCGCAAGCTATGATTGGCGCTACTGATATCGCAATGCGCCAATATTTACCACCTGATATTCTCGCTTTCACTGTTACCAAGCCTATGTTTCAACAACTCTGTGCATTGGATGAACGGAGTTTCCTTTATAAACCATTCTGGAAGCGCCTGAGAAAAGCAAGAGGCTCTGCCACTTTCTGAGGCTTGGTTTGTAATTCAAACCGCCTCTTCGCATAAGAAGGACAACAATGGAATCGAATATCTTCATCACTCTCCTTTTCCCCATCGCCCTAGCGATCGTGATGTTTGGGATGGGGCTTTCGCTCGTCGTTGATGATTTTAAGCGCATCTTAGTATATCCTAAGGCCGTGGCTCTCGGCTTGGTGGGCCAGTTGGTGTTAGTGCCGGCTGCGGGCTTTACTGTGGCTTCGATCTTTCATTTCTCGACGCCGGAATTCGCAGTCGGACTGGTGGTCGTGGCGGTGTGTGTAGGGGGCTCGAACTCCACGCTCCTCAACCTCCTGGCACGCGGCGACGTGCCGCTTTCGATTACCCTCAGCGCTTTCACAAACACGTTGTCGGTGTTTACCATTCCGTTTATCGTCAACCTAGCATTAGTCAGGTTCATGGGTAGCGGCCAGGTCATCCAACTGCCGGTGCTAGAGACGATCACACTGTTACTCCTCATCACCATCGCGCCCCTGGCAATTGGAATGGCGCTCAACGCTCTCTTTCCTCAGTTGACAGGCAGGACAGAGCGACCAGTGAAGATCATGTCAGCGATTCTGCTCCTCATAGTGATTGTTGGAGCCCTCATTAACACAGCTGATATCATCTGGCAGGGGCTGCTGGAGGTCGGTCTGCCCGTGATCACGTTAGACATAGCGTTAATGCTGATGGGATATGGCTTAGCCCGGGTGCTCCGGCTGAGCGAGGCGCAACGCATTTGCATAGGAATTGAATTTGGTATCCAGAATGGGATTTTGGCAGTGACTATTGCCTCCTCGCCGTTGCTGCTGAATAACCCAACGATGACGCTCACGCCAATCATTTACAGCCTCCTAATGCTAGTGTTGGGCTTCGGCTTTGGTATGGTCGTGAACCTGTTACGCAAACGCTCTCCAGATATATTCATAGGAGGACCCGCCAAGTCATGACGCTACCCTCAAGGCAGGTCCTACATAGTGGAATTTGAGTTTAGCCCTCTACTGTGAGTTTGTCAATACATTAACAAACAAAGGAACCATTTTACTAAGCATGCCAGCATGCATAGCCCAAACACTCAACGAGTAATTTAGGGCTAAGAAGCGGTCAATTCCATTACCAATCGCTCAATCCCGGTACAATGAATTTAACCATGCTCTTGAGTTGATATATATATTCACAAGCCATCTAACGAATTGGCTTTTCCGACGTCCTGGTAGTAGGGTAAGATAAAAAAGGCGCCTGATTTACTACCAGACGCCATATCATTTCAAGTCATTTTGAATTAAAAATTTATTACCATTGAACAAACATCGGCATGATGACGTGGATATAGTTATCCATCCCTACTGGTTTGATGACCCCTGGGCTTGAGGGATTGGTCGTCTCCAGGGCAACTTGCGCCTCATGGAGCACACCAAGCACATCAATTAGATACTTGCCATTGAAGGCAATCTTTGCCTCATCACCATCAACACTGGCATCAATCTCACCAACGTCATCACCAATCTCCTCAGACCGAGCCGAGACTGTCATCTTGCCCGGGGTTAGCTCACCACCTGAGGATACTACCAAGCGGACAATGCCACTACCATCACGGGCAAAGATAGAGGCGGTCTTGGTCGCCCTCAAGAAATCGCTGATGCCAACCACTGCCCGGGTACTGTAGCTCTGAGGGATGAGCTGGGCATAATTGGGGAAGGCACCCTGAATAAGCTGAGATACCAGTTCGGTGTTCTTCAGGCGGAAGAGAATCTGGCTCTTGTTAGGATGTATCGTTATCTCAACTGGCTCTTCCTGGTCAGCAATAAGCCGATTTAGCTCGGTGAGGGTTCGTGCTGGAATAATGACCTCAGTCTTCTCGCTAACTGGGACAGCAATAGGTAGCTTATATACCGCTAACCTAAAGCCGTCAGCCGCAGCTAGGGTCAACACATCACCGTCAAATTCAGCATTAACACCGGTGAGCACCGGCCGAGACTCCTCTGCGGCGGCAGCAAATACAACCTGGCTAATTCCCTGGCGCAGGGCTTCTACCTCAACTCTGGTGGCAAGGCCATCTTCAATCTTAGGTATCGGTGGGAAATCCTTGGCATCAACCCCGCTGATTCGTGCCTCAAATCGGGCACACTTTATCTCGAGGGTCTTAGTTCGAGGGGAAAGGCTCAGGTCAACCTTCTCGCTGGGTAATGAGCTAATAAACTCAGTGAGGAGTCTGGCGGGGACGGTGATTGTCCCCTCTTCCTCTACCTTGGCACCAATCCAGTGGCTGATAGCTATCTCAAGATTGGTAGCAACAAGCTTAAGGCGGGACTGGTCGGTGGCTAACAGGACATTGTTAGTTATTGGTAGAGTGGTTCTGGTAGCTACCGCCCTCCCCACCACACTAAGTCCCCGATTCAGGTTTTCTTGAAGACATGACAACTTCATGGTACACCCCCAAAATTACAGTCCTGATAATGGTGTAGTATATACTAATAATTAGTTTTACTCAAGTATAACTACCCCACTTTTACCACCACTTTTTCTCACCAGGCGAATATTCTCGATTTTCATGCCCCGGTCTACGGCTTTGCACATATCATAGACAGTTAACGCAGTAACTGCGGTGGCGGTAAGTGCCTCCATTTCCACTCCGGTCTTACCGCTACTTTTTACCGTGGCGGTAATCTCCACCACGGTATCCTCTTCATCCAGAGTGAACTCGACCCTAATATCTTCAATGAGGAGCGGATGGCACAAGGGGATTAAGTTAGGCGTCTGTTTGGCAGCCATGATGCCAGCTAGTTGGGCGACAGCCAAAACATCCCCCTTTGGCAGAGAACCCTTCTTTAACCGCTCAAAGGTCGATGGCTTCATTCTGACCGTACCTTTGGCTACTGCCTCACGCTGGGTATCACGCTTCTCAGTTATATCCACCATTCGGGGACGCCCCAATGCGTCTACGTGTGTCAGTTCTTCCACCACTAGCCCCCTACTTGAGAAAACGGTCGGTCTTTAGGCACATAGCCCTCAGCAAGATTATGGCATAATGGCTTGCGGGCAATTGCCTCCTCAATCAGTTGTTTCAGTCCGGTTGATGATATACTACTGCGTAACGTCTGCCTCAGGTCTATCTCATTTTCGGCTAATAGACAGGGACGGAGCTTACCATCAGCCGTAAGCCGCAACCGATTACAGTGGAAGCAGAAATGCTCGCTAACCGGGGTAATAAAACCAATCGTGCCTGTGGCCTGAGGAAAACGGAAATACCTAGCCGGTCCGTTACCGATACCGGGCAAGCAAGGCTCCAGTTCCCCCAGAAATTCAAGACGCTTTCTCATCTCTTCGACCGTAACCAACCGTGAGGCGGTAAAACCTTCACCGGTAACGGGCATCAGTTCAATAAAGCGCACATGCCACCCATCATCAATAGTCTTAGCCGCAAAATCAAGGAGCTCATCATCATTAATACCGGCCATCACCACCATATTAATCTTCACCGGGTTTAGCCCAACTGATCTAGCGACCTCGATTCCTTCCATCACATCGCTGAGACTTCTACCTCGGGTAATAGTCTTAAACCTATCGGGCTTGAGTGTATCTAAGCTAATATTAACCCGTCTGAGTCCTGCCGATTTCAGCTCAGCAGCATATCGGGCCAGTAGAGTCCCATTGGTAGTCAGCGAAAGGTCGTCTATAGTATCTATTTGTGCCAGTATGCCTATTAGCTGAGACAGCCCCGACCTTACCAGTGGTTCACCGCCAGTAATCCTTACCTTGCTTATTCCAAGTTGAGCAGCTGTCTGTACCACGGTATGAATCTCTTCATAGGTAAGTATGTCACCGTGAGACATCAGACAGACACCACTAGCTGGCATGCAGTATATGCAGTGCAGATTACAGCGATCAGTTACTGAGATACGCAGATAATCTATCGGGCGCTGGAAAGAATCAGAAAGTCCGGTCATGGATGATACTCCTTACAGTTTCGTCCAATCTATACCGCATATTTACTGCCCGTCAACCTCTCCAGCACTTGATATACCTTCCTGGCTGCCTGCCCGCGGTGGCTTACCTGATTCTTTATTTCCATAGGTAACTCAGCCATTGTCTTACCTAACTCAGGCAGGTAAAAGACCGGGTCATAGCCAAAACCATGTCCCCCCCTTGGCTCAAAGGTTATGAATCCATAACACTCCCCGGAACAAAGCTCAACCTGCCCCTCGGGTGTGGCTATCGCAATCACGCAACGGAAGCGAGCCGACCGCCCCGACCACGGCACATGTTTGAGCCGTGATAATAGGTAGTTAACCCGGTCGCTATCTGAAGCTCCCTCACCAGCATAACGAGATGATAGTGGCCCCGGTTCACCACCTAGGGCATCAACCTCAAGCCCGGAGTCATCGGCAAGAGCCAGAAGCCGGCTCTGGGTAGCATAGTCTACAGCCTTTAATCTGGCATTTTCTTCCAGGCTTTCTCCATCCTCGCTAACAGTGGTGACTTTCTGCTCCGCCAGGGTAACTAGCTCATAGGGAAGGTCTTGGAGTAGCGTCATATACTCACGCACCTTGGCCTGATTGCTTGTTGCCAGGAGAAGTTTGGCCATACCCTTAATCTAGGTCGGTAAACCTGCCCTCCAGCTTCTTCATTACTTGGGGCATAGTAGTGTATTCCATCTCCTCAAGGGGTAGACGGTGCGGCTCAAATGGACCGTGGCGCCGCAGATAGTCAGCGATATCATTGGCTTGCTGGCGGGCGTTATCAAACGACTTGTCAACGAACATATCACGAGGCCCAACGAGCTTGCCACCGGCTAGCTGAAAACCGAGAGAAGTAACCCGGGGTGGTCCGTCAAAGCGAGTTGGGGTACTATCCTCAACAGACACCGGCATCAGCGGGCCATGATGCGAACCCCGCATCCACCCCTCTACTGCTGCCGGCAGGGTAATGGTTCCAGGACCTCCCCTACTGCCGGAAATTGACCTTGAGAGCGCACGACACACACCGGGTCATCCTTACCCACATACCGACCGGCAATCAAAGACAGACGCTGGGTGGAAGACACGGCAGCTATCTCCTTTGTCTCCCGATGGTAGACTGCCTTTACCATGTAGCGTGAAGGTGCCCCGATGAAAATGAGCAGGTCATAAATCTCCTCCGGAGCGTTGAAGATTACCTTCTTATGTTCCTTGACATCGTGCACTTCGAAGGCGAAACCGGTGTGCATATTGGCGGCAATAACCAGCCCGATGGTATTAAACGGGTCGGCAAACATCTTGTACAGCGGCATATTCCATGCCCCAGCCGAGGTCTTGTCAGCCATAAAGATAATAATCGTCTCGGCAGCACGCTCCTCAAACTCTATCTCAGCCACGCCGGGACCCATACCCTTGACATTGCCGGAGAAAGCATCCGATAGTAAGTCCTGCCCGGCACCATGGAGCTTTAGGGTTTTGGCTACCTCAGTACCGGCAATAAAGGTATCCCAGGCCAGCTTATGTATTCTTTCACTCTCCTCACCCTGCTGGTGGGTCATAATCAGTTGCAGGTCATCGCCGCACTTGGTGACATGATAGTCAATGAGTAACCCCTCCTTCTTAGCCTTGGCCATATATTCTTCAGCTTTGGCCAAAACATCAGGATGAGATGCAGAGTGCCCCACCCAGCCACCAACGTCAGCTTTGATTACACTCAGTGTGATCTCCATATACTCTCCTTTAAGGTATTCTTTAGTATTCGATCCCCCGTCGAGCCGTTACCCCTTCATCATAGGGATGCTTAATCTTCAGCATCTCGGTAACCAGGTCTGCCCGTTGAATCAACTTGGTATCGGCCTTACGGCCGGTGAGAATAAGCTCCACGTTCTGTGGCTTATCGTTGATGAACTTAATCACTTCATCCAATTCCACCAATTTCCAGGCTACCGCCAGATTAACCTCATCCAGTACGACAAGGTCATAGTTGCCGCTGAGCATTGCCTTATGAGCCGCCGCCAGAGCTTGCCTTGTCTGCTCTATTTCCGCTGGCTTAATATCATCCGGATTAATGAACTTTCGCTTCCCGGAACTGGCGATATTAACATTGGGTAGCTTGGACAGGATATTGCGCTCGCCAGAGTGGTGGTCACCCTTCATAAAGAAAGTAATGTATACTCTCATACCATGACCCAATGCCCGGAGTACTACCCCCAGGGCGGCTGATGTCTTCCCCTTCCCGTCACCGGTGAACACCTGCACCAGCCCCTGGCTCAGCGCTTCCGATGAATCAGATAATGATAATTCTACTGTCAATGGCACCCTCACACTATATCCACAGACCAAGGCTATGACAAAAACAGTTTAACAACCCACCCCCACCATGTCAAGAAAATGCGGCAAATTACTTACCAACCCTATATCCTTTATTCTTAGTAACCCATCCCCTTTTCCCCCTTCTCCTTTAACAGGAGAGCCGATATGTGGGAGTATAAGAGGGACTGGCGTCCCTCTTATTAATATTCCCCCTCTCCTTTGGAGGAGAGGGGGACACAGGGGGTGAGGTTGATAAACACTGTCTTCTTTGCTATGGCTTAGGCTGAGGTGATATAATCATCATACTTGCTTGAGTGACGGTGATATATGACAAGAATCTCCAGGGTGATAAATAGGAAGCTCATCGCTGTTATTGGGGGAAGCCAATGCACTAAGGAGGAAGCCCAGACGGCCGAAGAGGTTGGTCGTGAGCTAGCCAGGCACGGGGCAATTCTGGTTTGTGGCGGTCTCGGTGGGGTAATGGAGGCCGTTTCTAAGGGCGCCAGCGCCGAGGGTGGGATAACCGTTGGCATACTGCCCGGTGATAATCGTCAGGCAGCTAACCCTTATATCCAGATTCCCATAGTTACCGGGATAGGCTATGCTCGAAATGTTGCCGTAGTCAAATCAGCCCAGGCGGTTATTGCTATTGATGGCAACTATGGTACCCTCTCCGAGATAGCTTATGCTTTGCAAAGTGGCATACCGGTTGTGGGCCTGAATACCTGGTCACTATCTAAAAACGGTCAGCCGGAAAACTCGATTATCCTCGCCCAAAACGCAACCGAAGCCGTAAACAAAGCACTCAGTCTAATTGCAAACTAGCACCACGAAATCATAAGGGCAATGTCAACTATTGAGAATATCAAAGCTAGAGAAATCCTGGACTCCCGGGGCAACCCAACGCTGGAGGTTGAGGTAGAGCTAGTTGACGGCATAATGGGTCGTGCTGCGGTGCCCTCTGGAGCCAGTACCGGCAAGTACGAAGCGGTGGAGTTGCGAGATGGGGATAGTTCCCGGTTTAACGGACGGGGTGTGCTCAAGGCAGTAGCCAATGTCAATGAACACATCGCCGCCGCTATAATCGGCATGCTGGCTACGGACCAGTCTGCCGTTGACCACAGGCTTATAGAGCTTGACGGCACTGCCAGCAAGTCACACCTGGGGGCTAATGCTATTCTGGGCTCGTCGCTGGCGGTGGCTCATGCTGCGGCTAACCGGCTCAGTATGCCATTGTACTGTTATCTGGGCGGTGTCGACACCTATACATTACCGGTGCCAATGATGAACATCTTGAATGGCGGCAAACATGCCTCAGGTTCGACAGACTTCCAGGAGTTTATGGTAGTACCAGCCGGAGCCAGCAGCTTCCGGCATGCCCTGCAAATAGGTGCTGAGGTCTACCACTCTCTAAAGCGGGTGCTTGGTGGCCGAGGGCTGAATACCAATGTTGGTGATGAGGGGGGGTTCGCCCCTGCCTTATCATCAAATAAACAGGCAATAGAGGCAGTCCTGTCGGCGATTGAGAAGGCGGGCTATCAGCCAGGCAAGGATTGCTTTATCGCCTTGGACCCGGCAGCTAGCGAATTCTATCAGGGCGGTCAGTATGTCCTGTCACGGGAGGGCACTACCCTCAGCAGTGACGAAATGGTTGATTACTACGCCAAGTGGGTAGCAAGCTACCCCATTATTAGTATTGAGGATGGAATGGCGGAGGATGACTGGGATGGCTGGCAACTCCTGACTCAAAAGCTAGGCAGCAGAGTTCAAATTGTTGGTGATGACCTCTATGTTACTAATGTAGACCGGCTTAGCCGGGGCATCAGCTTAAAAGCGTCCAATTCCATTCTAATCAAACCCAATCAGATTGGAACACTAACCGAGACGATTGCGGCAGTTCAGATGGCGCAGCAGGCAGGGTGGACAGCAGTGATAAGTCACCGCTCAGGCGAGACTGAAGATACCACCATCGCTGACCTGGCAGTGGGACTGAGCACCGGCCAGATCAAGGCTGGTGCCCCGTGCCGCTCGGAGCGCATCGCAAAATATAACCGTCTCCTCAGAATAGAAGACGAATTAGGGCAAGGTGCCAGGTTTGTTGGAATGGAGGCATTCTACAACCTGAAGGGATGAGAAAAGATGATTGAGGTCATACCAGGTATTTTTCGTCTGGTGCTGCCCCTTCCGAACCCGGCTCTGGACCATATTAACAGCTATCTGGTTCGCGGGGATAGAGAATGCCTCCTGATTGATACCGGCTGGAATACCAGAGAGGCATTTGATTCCCTGCAAGAACAGTTGGCTGAGATTGGCGTTGACTTTGAAGATATCTCGCAGATAATAGTGACCCATGTTCACCCCGACCACTATGGTTTGGCCGGTAGGTTGAAGCAGCTTTCACAGGCTACAATTGCTCTACACTACCTGGAGAAGGGTTTTATTGAGTCGAGGTATATAAATATGGATTGGCTGCTGACCCGACTGGCACACTGGTTACGCCTTAATGGGGTGCCCGCCGATGGGCTGTCTGATCTCCAGTCAGCGTCCGTGGAAATGACGAAATTTGTCACCCCTATCCTGCCTGACATTACCCTGCGTGGCGGGGAAACAATCACCCTGGGTAGTTTTAGTTTTCAGGTGCTGTGGACGCCGGGGCATTCCTCAGGGCATATATCCCTGTTTGAGCCAGAGCGAAAAGTACTCATATCAGGAGACCATATTCTACCCAATATTACCCCCAATGTTGGGCTACACCCCCAATCAAGCCCTAACCCACTGAAAGATTATCTCAATTCACTGAACGCTATAAAACAGCTTGGGATTAGCCTAATCCTGCCGGGGCATGAGCATCCGTTTAGTAATCTCCAGCAGAGGATTGAGCAGCTTATCCAGCACCACCAGGAAAGAAACTCAGAAATTCTGGAGGTTTTGAGCAGTGCGCCGAAGACAGGCTACCAGATAGCTACCGAAATAACCTGGGGGCGGGATATTGGTGGATTTAACTGGGATAACTTGGGGCCGTGGGATAAGAGAATGGCAGTAATGGAAACTCTTGCCCATCTGGAAGCAATGAGAGCTGATGGAAAGCTGGACAAATTTGTACAGGATGACGTCATATACTACCGTCCCCGAAGTGGGAGAGTCTAAGAGGGGCGTCAGCCCCTCTTCTAGAACCGTTTCCCTCTCTCTTTGAAGGGGAGGGGGACTAAGGGGGTGAGGTTAATAAATAACCCCTTGAATAGACCGGAGGCAATTCCAAGGCGGATTAAAAGATGGGACTGCCACAAGCTGGAGTGCTTTGCTGACTATATAGATGCCTATACCGGGAGTCTGACCGACACCGAGTGTTACTACGTAGAGCTGTATGCTGGCGGTGGTAAGTGTCTTTGTGAGGGGACAGATTGCTGTATTGAAGACTCGTCACTCCGGGCATTAAGAAGCAGAACAAAATTTGCTAAGTATATATTTGTCGTCAGAGACCACGAGAATGCCGAGAGCCTTCAACAGCAGATTGCACCTGACAACACGAATGATATAGAGATAATAGCGGACAACTGTAACCGTGAGAAGGGTATCCGCCATCTACTTGACATAATCCCTCGTTCGGCATCTAGCTTCGCCTTTATCGATCCCGGCGGATACCGGAGGTTGCGCTGGTCCACAATCAGGAAACTAGCTGCTCACAGCAGTGATTGGAAGGGGCGAAAGATGGACCTGCTACTAATCTTCCCGTTGGAAATGGCTCTGCTGCGGAATTTAACACGCCCGGAATGCGCGGCTTCCATAACCAGGCTCTATGGAAACTATAAGTGGCAGGAGATTAAGCAAAAAAAGCTGGATGGTGAAATCGGACTAAGTGAAGGCAGGCACCAACTGGTGGGGCTATTCAAGGCAGGTTTGAAAAGTCTGGGCTATAAGCATGTTGAAGACTTCAAACCGGCCTCATTCTCCCGCCAACCGTTCTACCATTTGATTCTGGCTAGCGACCGTAATCGCGCAACTGAAATCTTAGAGGATGCCTGGGGCAAACCAAGATACCTGCCCTGCGAGCTACTTTACAGCAAAGAAGCCAATATCCGCACTGATATAAAATGGAAGTATTTGAAAGAAACTGGGTAGAGAATTTAGAGCAAAGGTATCGCTCTGCATCCAAATACACCACACCTTTTATAGTTCGCCTTGCGCTTGATCCTGTCCTTTCAAATGAAAGGGCTAAGGTCGAAGAGTGGTTTCAAACTCTGCCCGAGGATGTGAAGCCAGATATACTAGGTAGACTTAGAGATAAAAGTAGTCATCAACATTTCAGTGCTTACTATGAGCTGGTTTTATATCAGTTCTTCAAGAGTATAGGGTATTCTGTTGGTATACACCCAAAGCTTAAAGAGGGTGAACCTGATTTACTAGTTACAGGTAAAAATCTTAATAAACCCATAATTGTTGAGGTAGCCACAGTTTTTGATGACCCTGATTGGGAAAAGGAAGAGCACAAATTTAATCTAATTCTGGAGCACCTGAATAAAATTGAGCATTATTTCTTTATTATGGTCTCAGTTTATTCTGAACAAATTCCCGAAAGGGTAGATTATGAAAAGCTAACGCAATTCGTAACAGGATGGTTGGATAGCTTTGACCCTAAAATAAGCCACTCCACTCAAGAAACTAAGTATCAGGTAGATGGGCTTAATCTGGAGCTAACTCTGATTCCCAAGAAGACGTCAGAGAAAGCTCCGATAGTTGCTAGCTACGGTCTACCAGCAAGATTCATAGGCACTGACCAGTTAAGAAGTATGATAATAAAGAAAATTAATAAGTATAAGAGCATTAAAGAACTTGGACTAAGTTTTATTATTGCTTTAAATATAACTAACATGCCCGCAGGTGAACGAGGTCTACTAGATGAGCTTTTTGGGAAGATGTCACTAACTATAACGAGAAATCAAGAGGGGGAAGTAATAGAAGAAAAATGGCATAGGAACTTCAGCGGTCTACTGACACCAAAACCAGGGCTTGGCGGAAAGGCACAAAATACGCGTCTAAGTGCAATTCTAAACGTCGAGAGAAAATTACTAGAGCGCGAAGCGAAAAATGAACAAATAAGAAGAGTGCAGTTCTTCCGTGTAATACACAATCCTTGGG
>SDBU01008381.1_pt1 | contig 11763 bp, 5 predicted proteins | sample 2277071 | NCBI WGS metagenome assembly SDBU01 (sample SAMN10397929, study PRJNA504765) | marine sediment metagenome | isolation source: marine sediment core GS08_GC12, 126 cmbsf | place: Arctic Ocean: Gakkel Ridge, Loki's castle | collected 2008 | reverse complement strand
GCCGACAATAAACAGAATCGCTACAATATTAACCAATCCAAAGCTAAAGGCGATAGGTATCACCCCCTACCCCGATTCATGGATACCCCCTGTAGGCGGCCATCCCACCGGATTCATAGTAGCTGATATGCCGATAGATAAGCTTCACCAACTGGCGAGCAAAGACTACGTACTGCAGCTTGATACCGCAGAGCAGGTCCTCGAACCCCAGGTGAAGTAGGCGACACAGCTACAGCCCACAGTCCACACAATTTGACCACTTCCCTGCTTTGACAATAAGTATATAAGCGAAAGGACTATTGACAGAAAGCCACTAATGCGCCATAATTAGAGCCAACAGTCCACACAGTACATCCAGGGAGGATGCTATGGAGAATTAAGTCTGTGACCGAGGATTTAAGTTATTCAAGGAGGTAAGTGTGAGGAAAGGAACAAAAATTTTCGGGACCATTTTCATTCTGTCATTACTTATTTTCGGTAGTATGCCTGGCATCGAGGCCGTTTCCTCTCCAGCGTCTGGGACTGGTAGCCAGGCGATTTTATTTCAGGCGGCTGAGTCTGGGGCAAAAGTGACCGCCTTGCTGTCTCTCCAGGTGAATGCCAAGGCGCGCTGTCAGCAAGTCGCACCAACAGCCGATGAGCTGAGCATGATGAGGCAAATGGGGATGAGGACAGAAAACCTGGCCGTGCAGCGGATATTCATCCACCTTGCCCAGGAGGCTACAGCATCGCAAATAGATGAGCTAAAGGCAATGGGTATCATCCCCTACCCCGATTCGTGGATCCCCCCGGTAGGTGACCATCCTACCGGATTCATAGTGGCTGATATGCCGGTAGATAAGCTCGATGAGCTGGCAGGTCAGGATTATATTGGCTCGCTGGATACCGCAGAGCAGGTCCTTGAGCCCCAGAATGACCTGGCAGCAGCCGAGATAAATGCTGATGATGTCTGGAACTCGGGCTATGATGGAACTGGAGTCAGGATAGCAGTGATAGATTCTGGACTGGACAGCACTCACCCTGATATCCCGGCACCAGTGGCTAGTAAAGACTATTCAAACTGGCCGGTACTGGATGACACGATAGCTAACACCGTGACCGGGCATGGCACACACGTTGCCGGCTCCGCTCTGGGGCGAGGAACACAATCCTCAGGGGCCACCAACGAGTATACCGGGATGGCACCAGGCGCTGACCTGGTATTTCTTAAGATTGGCACCGATGCCACGGCTGGTGCTTCCCTTGACGCCATGACCAATGCCATAAAGGCAGCAGTCGATACTTATGATGCTGACATCGTAACCATGAGTTACGGTGGCTGGGGGTATTACCACGACGGGACCCGGCAGACCTCCCAGGCGGTGGACTATGCCTTTAGCAAGGGAGCCGTGGTCTTTATCTCGGCGGGAAATGAAGCCAATGACGGCGAGCATTACTCGGGTACAGTGAATGCCCAGAGCACCACCGGCTTCATTCAGGTGAATGTTACCGGCTCCAATGGGAGCAACGCTGGCCTTGGCTTCAACCTGGTCTGGTACGACGGTCTGGCGGATAGCAATGACCTGGTTCTGGAATATTACAAGTCTGACCAGACAGCGCTGGGAGATATTTGGGCAAGCGCCCAGGAGGAGAGCTGGAAGGGTACCGAGCATGAACTCTCGGGATATGGCCCTGATGCTGGTTGGTACTACTATCTGCCGGCAGGAGGCCCAACCTACTACGTGAGGGTGACCAACAACTCGAATAGTAACCAGTTCTTCCACATCTACTTCGCCGGTATTGCCAGTGGCGGTGCTTCGGTGCAATTCCAGAACCCCGATACCTTTTATACGTTGAGCTCACCGGCGGATGCGGAGAAGGCTATTGCCGTGGGCTCTTATACCACCAGAAAGACCTGGACTGATTACCAGGGGGTTGACCATCACTATATCAACCCCGAAGAGACGGTAGGCACCATAAGCGGCTTCAGCAGCCGCGGACCGAGGGTGGATAGTGGTGCGCCGCAGAAGCCAAACATCGTTGCCCCGGGCAGCGCCGTCATCTCCGTTCGGGACCAGGATGTCTATTCGTGGCCGGGTGGGGCCAATGCCTATTTTATTGACAACGATGGCTTGAACCTGGATGGCTCAGGACCGGCAGATTACTATGTGATGCGGGGGACAAGTATGGCTTGCCCCGTTGCCGCTGGGGCCGCTGCCCTGCTGCTGGAGGCCAAGCCTGAGCTAGACGGGCATCCTGCCGCAGTTAGAAACCTGCTCCAGTCAACGGCTACTTCGGTGGATGACAATAATAATATAGACGGAAGTGGTCTGATAGACATCCTGGCGGCGGTAGCTGCCAGTGCCTCCGACCTGGAGGTGGACTGGCTGTTTCTGGTCTACCTTGATGCCGATAATAACCTGGAGAGTGCCGGCATCGATGATTTGAACGAGATGGAAGTAGCTGGCTCCACCGACCGTGTCAAAATCGTGGTTCAGATGGACCGCGCTTTACGTGACTGGGATGATGACACCACTAACGGAAACTGGACTGGAGCCAAGAGGTTCTATGTAACTCAGGATACTGATGCTGCCATTATCAACTCCCCGGTGATTACCGACCTGGGAGAGGTAAATATGGGTGACCCGGCGGTCCTGCAAAGCTTTATCGAGTGGGCTATCGCCAACTACCCGGCCCAGCATTATGCCCTGGTGCTGTGGGACCATGGCAGTGGCTGGAGGGAAAGAGCTGCCGCCGACGCCATGAAGTCCATCTGTGTTGATGACCAGGCCGGTGACGAGTTGACCATGACCGAGCTGAGGAGCGCCCTGAATGCAGCTAACGCCACCACCGGGGAAGTGCTGGATATTGTTGGCTTCGACGCCTGTCTGATGCAGATGGTGGAGGTAGCCTACCAGGTCATGGGGAGTGCTGACCGTCCCCTTGTCGATATCGCCGTGGGCTCAGAGGAAACCGAGCCCGGTGACGGCTGGGACTATGCCGCTACCCTGACCGCCCTAACCGCCAGTCCGGTGATGACACCGGCCCAACTGGGCACCCAGATAGTCAATGACTACATAAGCTCCTACAGTCCGACCTGGGGCATAACCCAGTCAGCGGTTACGCTAGACCTTGTTGACGAGCTGGTAACCGCCATTGATAGCTTTGCTCAAGCCATGACCGGTGCCACCGATGATTGGGGTGCAATCGGGACAGCCAGGAGCCAGGCACAGGAATATTACTATGACTACTATATCGACCTCTGCCACTTTGCCCATCTGGTATATCAGGATGCAAGTATCAGTCAGGCGGTTAGAGATGCTGCCAGCGTAGTTATGATAGCGGTAGATAATGCTGTCATTGCCGAAGGACATACCGCATCACTGGCCAATTCCCACGGGCTGTCCATCTACTACCCGGAGACTGCTACCGATTACTTCTCTGACTATGAGACCAGTGTTCTGTTCACTACCGATACCCAGTGGGATGACTTTCTCAGCGCCATACTCTCCTCATCTACCGAGGGGGTAACCGTTACCCAGTCGGGTGACTACTTCTATATGGACAACGGCATAATCAGGATAGGCTTTTACGGTGCGGAAGGTATCGAGTGGTTTGGCGGCAGCCCCGGTGCGTTGACCATGGCTGAGGCAGAGAGAATGAACGCCCTCCTTACCGAGAAGGTAGCTCAGAAGCAGGCCGGGAAAAAAGACTCGAGGGCAATACAGCCCGTAAATCTGCATGTTTATGACGAGGACTGTGCCATCTTCTCGCCAGTTGGGGCCAGTGCGGCTGCGGTCAATTTTGATTACTGTGCCGGTTATGCCACCGAGATTACCAACTCCGGCCCCGTGGAGGGGGTAATCAAGGAAAGTGGTACTGGCACCGTTGACGGTCAGGCTGTAGTCTGGGAGAGATACACTTCCCTCAAGACCAACCAGAAGTTCGTCACCTGCCGGGTGGTTATTACGAACCAGGGTAGCCAGGCCTTAGATAGTATTGAGTTCTATGAATACATGGATATGGATTTGTATGACATTCCCAACGACTACGCCATGGTGCCGCTGGCCGCTGGCGATACCCGGGTTCATGTGGAGACAAATTATGCCTCGAGCAATTTCGTGGATAACTGGATCTATCAGCGAGATGCCAGTGCCGATTATCACTTCGGCATGCTGATGAAGACTCCGGAGGATGTTACCAATTTTTACGTTGCTCAGTACTATGGTGAGTCTCCCCCATCACGGATAGTCCTCGATGGGCAGACCATCACCACCGGTGATATCGTCACCGCCTTCTCCTGGCAGACAAGTATATCGGCGGGGGGACAGCAGGAATTCTACTACGGTTTAGCTGCTCCTGAGGACCTGGCTGACCTCAAGACAGTCTCCAACCAGTTCCATGCCGGGGGAGTACATGTCAGCCTGAGTGCACCGGACAAGGCTGTCCAGGGGGACCGGGTATCCATCTCGGCTGCGGTTACCAACTACTTCAGTGAACAGAAGGCGATGACGGTTACCCTGACCCTGCCCTCGGGGCTGAGCCTCGCCTCAGATTCACAACCACTTGAGCAGCAGGTAAACGTAGCTGGCGGTGGGACGGGGACTGTTTCCTGGGTAGCAGTGGTTGCCAGCGATGCCACCGGGACTAAAACCATCAGTGTGACCGCCGTCGAGCCGATAAGCAACCTATCCGATGATGACTCGGCTACCATCAGCATCCAGCCATTCAATACTGTTTCCCAGAGCCAGAGCGAAACTGCGGTATTGATTGATGATGATTCGCACAGCAAGAGCCTGGACCTGCCCTCAGATGCAGCTGGTGCCGAAGGTAGTGTTACCCTTCACCCGTCAATAGAGCTGGTATTTGTTGATGAGGTAGAGTGGCTCGTCGCCTATCCTTACGGCTGTATGGAGCAGCGGAGCAGTATCCTGCTCAGCGATACCAGCATCTATCACTATCTGACAAACGCCGGCCGGCTGACCGATACCCTGGATAATACCCTGAGGCAGGATATAGTCAGCGGTTCCCTCGGTGTTATTGACCTCCAGCATGATGACCAGGGGTGGGGCTGGTATGATAGCTATAGCTCTACCCCGTTCTTTACCTGCTATGCACTGCTGGCCCTGCTTAAGACCAGACACTGGGCCAACACCTACAGCATCACCATTCCACTGAGCGACAATGGCCGGGACTTTGATACCTATGTCACCAGCGGCTTGGACTGGTTGATTGCTAACCAGCAGACCGATGGTCACTGGGATGGTACCTCTCCTGACTATGTCCAGGATGCAGTACCGCTGACCGCTTACATGCTGTACACCCTGGCGGTGGCCAATCAACTGGGCTACTATCCAACGGGGTTGACCGATGCTATCGCCAATGCCACCAGCTGGCTGCAGTCGGCTCAGAATACCGACGGCGGCTGGGGCCGAGCGGCTGACGATGAAAGCAGTGATTCCTTTGTTACCGGGTTAACCATGGTCGCCCTGAGAGAGGCAGGGGTGGCTTCCAGCGAACCCTGTATTCAGAATGGTCGGACCTCGCTAATAAGTGAGTCAAACCCTCAACCTGCCCCGGCACCTGCCACCCGCCACTGGCAATCCAACCTGGAAAGTGTATACCACTGGTTTGCCCATGTCCCGGAGACGACCTCCTATGCGGTGGTAGCACTACTGTGGACCGGCAGCAGCAATACTGATGCCGAGGTGGCGGAGGCCCTGGACTGGATGCTCATAAATAGCGATACCTGGCTTCATGGTAGTACCAAGGATGGTGCCAACGCGGTGTGGATGTTCAACCAGCTCGGGGTAACGCCGGGAACCCTCAATATTGATGTCGATATAAGTGTCAATGGCACGGCGCTATCTACTCAGCACTTTGAGGGAACAGCACCCAGCTCCGCCACCGTTGATGTTACCAGTTATCTGAACACCACCGGCATTAACTCCTTTGACTTCACCGCTACCGGTACCGGGAAGGTGACCTATGAGATAAGCCTGAGTTACTTTGTCACTCGGCTCGCGGTGAGAACAGACCCGACTCTCACCCTTACCAAGAGCATTACCCCGGTTATCGAGCCCGGAGGCCAGGGTACAGTGACCTTGAACTTCACGCCCTCAAGTGATGTCGGATATGTAATCGTCAGTGACTATATCCCTGGCGGCTTCACCCTGGACACCAGCTCCATCACGCCTGGCATTGCTTATGAGGTCTCGGGGGACCGGGTCACTTTTGCCCTGCAGAGCGTCAATGCTGATGACACGGTTACCATAAGCTACAGCATGACAGCTCCGCAGGCAACCTTAGGACAGATAAACGTAAGGGGTGCTGAGTGTTCGCTGATGTATCAGCCAACCATTGCCGGTTCGTCAGCGGGAGTAACGACCCAGGTCGAGATGGACACCACCCCACCTACCGTGTCCAGCACCTCGCCGGCGGCGGATGCCACTGATGTAACCACTGATGCTACAGTGAGTGCTACCTTCAGCGAGGCTATGGATAGCTCAACTATCACTACCGGTAGCTTTACTCTGGTAACTGACAGCACGCCGGTATCAGGTAGTGTCTCCTATGCTGGCAGCACCTATACTGTTACCTTTACCCCTAGTGCTGGCCTGCTACACAGCACTACCTATGCTGCTACCCTGAGCACGGCTATTACCGATGTTGCTGGCAATCCATTGGCTTCAGCCTACTCGTGGAACTTTACTACAGCCGAGGCACCACCAGCACTGGCGATAGTCAGTATCGATGCCCCCGATGAGGCAGCCCCGGATAGCGAATTTACAGCTAATGTCAATATCGGGGTCACGGACTTTGACGCCTGTAACTACGATGTCTCGTTTGATGCCTCGGTGCTGCGGCTGGATAATGTAACCTCGGGGCTGATAGGTTCAACTGAGATACCGGTCGATATCTATAACGAGATTAGCTCGGGGACATACCGGGTTATTCAGAACGTACCGGGCCTAACTGGCGTTAGTGGCTCTGGATATCTGGCGGTACTGCACTTCCATGTTATTGGGTCTGAAGGCAGCAGCAGCACTATAAGTCTCTCCAACGGTATGCTAGCCAATAACCTGGCTGAGGAGATAACGGCAACGTGGGTTGGGGACAGTGTGAATATCACCTCAGTGCTGCCAGGTGATGCCAATGGCGATGGTGCTGTCAATGCCTTGGATATAACCAAGGTAGAGAGGATAATCGTTGGTCTGGACGCCGAGACACCGGGGGCTGACGCCAATCAGGATGGCAATATCAATGCTCTGGATATCACCAAGGTAGAAAGGATAATTGTCGGTCTGGATTAAGACAAGCTGAAAATGACGGACCTCAGCCGGAAGTCTGAAAGGACACGGAACTCTGCTCGAACCTCGCCGTTCCCCCTCTCCCGTTGGGGGGACGGCGAGGTAAGGAGGGCAGCGATGAGAAGAACTATAAGAATCCTGGGCATGATCGCCATCATGGCGCTGCCTCTCAGCGGTGGAGCCGCGGTGTCAGTGGCGGCAGCCCCAGAGGTTACCGTCAGTATCGATGTCCCTGATGAGGTAGCACCGGACAGTGACTTCACCGCCAATGTTCATATCAGTGATGTTGTGGACTTTGATTGTGGCTACTATGATGTCTCATTTGATGCCTCAGTGCTTCGGCTGGATGAGGTAACCTCAGGGCTCATAGGGTCAACTACAATACCGGTTGATATGTATAACGAGATTAGCTCAGGGACATGGTGGATTCATCACTGTATTCCTGGTGTACCAGGGGTAAGTGGCTCCGGGTATCTGGCGGTATTGCATTTCCACGTCATTGGTTCTTCAGGTGAGAGCAGTGCTATAAGCCTATCAAATGGTGGGCTGTATAATAGCCAGGCTGAGGAGATACCGGCAACATGGGTTGGGGATGGTGTAAATATCACCTCAGTACTGCCAGGGGATGCCAATGGTGATGGTACCATCAACGCTCTTGATATTACTAAGGTAGAGAGGGTCATAGCCCAGCTGGATGCCGAAACTCCTGGGGCTGATGCCAATCAGGATGGAAACATTAATGCCCTGGATATCACTAAGACTGAGAGGATAGTCTGCTGTTCTGGATAAATCATGGCTAGCTCAAGATAACAGGTCTTACCAGTAGTGTAGAACGGCGCCAGTCTCTGCTAAAACCTAATTCCCTCTGACGGAAGGGGGAATGGTGACGTGAGGAGGATAGCTAATGAGAAGAATAATAACAATCTTGGGCATGATAGCTATTATGGCGCTGCCTCTCAGCAGTGGAGCCGCGGTCTCAGTAGCGGCAGCCCCAGAGGTTTCCGTCAGTATCGATGTCCCTGATGAGGTAGCACCGGACAGTGACTTCACCGCCAATGTTCATATCAGTGATGTCGTAGACTTTGATGCTTGTAACTACGATGTCTCCTTTGATACCTCGGCACTTCAGTTGAATGCGGTAACACCAGGGCTCATCGGTTCAACAGCAATACCAGTTGATATGTATAACGAGATTAGCTCGGGGACATGGAGGATTATTCAGAATGTTCCCGGCTTAACTGGGGTAAGTGGCTCCGGGAATCTGGCGGTATTGCACTTCCAGGTTATTGGCTCTGAAGGTAGCAGCAGCGCTATAAGCCTCTCCAACGGTATGCTGGCCAATAACATGGCTGAGGAGATAACGGCAACCTGGGCAGGGAACTCGGTGACAATATCGGCAGCAGCATCTGAAGATGCCACACCGCCGACAGCAGCTAACCCATCACCTGAGGCTACTCCCTCCAACAAGGCAGCACCATTACCGGCTAACTCAATCAATTGGCCAGTGCTCTGGGGGGTAATAGGTGGAGTGATTGCCACGGGACTAATCATCTTCTTACTGGTTAGGAGAAGGGCATACTAGACTTAATGTAGCCGTGGGAGGTAACAGTTTTCTCAACGGGAGACTTCTATTTTGTCATACGCACATAAGCTTTACCCAGTGGTAGGCGTGAATGAGAAGGAGTGTCATAACTGAAATGCTAGCTGGGATATTCTTTTTGCTAGCTGCATTCGGGAGTCTAAAAGGAAACAGGAAGAAATTGAGAGTAAACTGAAGAAAGAGGTCTCGAAAGCCGTTTCCTCCCTATTTTAGGCCGATTTGAGCCTACGGAACGTAGGCGGAACTTGTCTACCTTGGACCTAGTGGGCCCTGTAGCGGCTGCCATAGTAACAGAACCGCGAATATGGTGATTTACCTTATCCACCTGGACGAGTTGGGAATCATCCAGCAGGCTCCAGTTGAATATCAGAATTATCATCTGTTGATCAGCCACCGCAACCGAAAACCACGACTTAAGATAAGAATTCACTAGACACACGTCATGTGACTTGCTAGAATAGAAAGCAATGTGATGTAGCCGACCTCTTGCTCTACAATCAAGACAGTAAGCCCGCAAATAATCTAGGAATAGCAGAGGATCAGGCACAGAGAGCTTGAGTGATGAATCAAGGTAAGGAGGCCGTTCTATTATGGCAGGATTGGCTTGGGTCTTTGGCACTCTTGGTGGACTGTGCACGGTTATGGGTATTATTACGGCAGCAGAAGTAGTCCCGTTACTCGGTTCAGCATTTACCTGGACGTTCTGGTTGATGCTGGCTGCAATTTTGTTTCTGGCCTCTATCGCTTTTGCCGTTGGGCACAGTAAATCTGAATAGCTGATCTTATCGGCTGGGTTAGTTGACCAGTGGCATCGCTGCAATTAACGAAACACTGTTGCTCAAGGGGTTTACAGTTCGATTCTGAGTGGGCTTGGCTAGCGTTTAGGCTCCCCTCCTGCTTTGGATTATGACCTCTACCGGGAGCCTTTGCCTAGATGGCGGAGGACGAAGACGGCCAAAAGCCGATTAACTCTGCACCTGTTTCCAGCTTCCTGTTCCCGGTATAGGCTCCAACGGCCCTACTTCATGCCGGTCACTCTCGTGTAGAATCTCGCCATTTTCGTCGAGCAAGACTACGAAAACAGTGTGACTACCACCATCGTAGCCTTCCATCATAGGCTGGACAACCACACTCTTTCTTGCCTGTCCAGGTATTGCCATATCGACGTCGAAAAACCGGCTGTTCTCGTCGACCCTCATTTCCAGTTGAGCAACAAAGATATCAAGATCGCCAGCGTTGTGTATTTCGATTGCCAGGTCCTCCAAGGTATAGGTATTATTGGGCAACTTCTTGTGCCAATGGAGGTTACCGCCACTTACCTGTATTGGTGGTGCTGATATACTAACACTATAAGCAAACTCGGGTTCCTCGGGTATTGTTCGCTCACTGTAGGTTATTTCCGGTGCAGAACAACCTACTAGCAAAGCTACGGCAAACAGTAGGCATAATCCTCCACTGAGAAGGACATGTTGCCTCTGTCTCTTCCTTTCAAACCGGTCTACCGACAGTCTCTCCCCTAACATAATCAAGTCTGACTTGGCCTCACCCATCCTCTTTTACTGCAATTGACGATAGTACTAGTACTATCGTTATCAGTATATTTTGCCAAATGGCGAATGTCAAGATGACTAATCCTAACTTTACCCATCTGTTTGTAGAAAGGTTCATTCCATGCTCGGACCCCTTTTTGCTCACGTTGCTTGCATCCATTCTTCTATGCCTATGCCAAAGGTAAATGCATTAGCGCTACCTGTATCATAGGCGGCACTCATGCATTTCTGACCGTATCCTGATGTTTCCCTAATTCTATTTCTATGAGTTTTTGATGATAGAGGTGCTATTTTGCTAGGTAGGAGTAGCAACGTAGGAGGTGAGCAAATGAAGAAAATACTTCTATAGTGGCAAAATGGGAGGCCACAAAACGAAGAGAATCCCAAATAGTAAGAAACAGGAGTTAAGAAAATGAAGAGAATCCTGTCTTTAGTGGTGGTTCTGGCGCTGCTTTTCAGTGGTGGAGCCGCAGTGCCGGTGGCGGCGACAGCGGAGGTCATAGTTAGCATTGATGCTCCCAATGAAGCTGCCCCCGATAGCGACTTCGCGGCGAACATCAATATTAGTGAGGTCGCCGACCTTGATGCGGCCAACTATGATGTCTCGTTTGATGCCTCGGTACTTCGGCTGGATAATGTGACATCAGGGATGATAGGGTCAACAACAATACCGGTTGACATCTACAACGAAATTAGCACGGGGACATACCGGATTATTCACAATGTTTCCGGTCTATCCGGGGTAAGTGGCTCGGGGCATCTGGCAGTACTGCACTTTCATGTTATCGGTGCCAATGGTGACAGCAGCCCCATAAGTCTATCTAATAGTATGCTGTCAAATAATCTGGCCGAGGAGATACTGGCAACATGGGTTGGAGATACCGTAGATGTGGTGATGCCACCGGTGTCAGTTACCATTGATGCTCCCAGTGAGGCCGGCCCCGATAGCGACTTCACGGCCAATCTCAATATTAGTGAGGTGGCAGGCTTTGATGCTGCTAACTACGATGTCTCGTTTGATGCCTCGGTACTTCGACTGGATAATGTGACATCAGGGCTAATCGCCTCGACAACAATACCGGTTGATGTGTACAACGAGATTAGCTCGGGGACATACCGGGTTATTCAGAATGTTCCGGGCTTAACCGGGGCCAGTGGCTCCGGATATCTGGCGGTATTGCACTTCCATTTCATTTGCGCTGCTGGCAACAGCAGCACCATAAGTCTGGCCGATGGTATGCTATCGATTACCCAAGCTCAGGAGATACCGGCGACATGGGCTGGGGCCTCAGTGAGGCTTGCCGATAGCATACCATCATCGCTA
>SDBU01008380.1_pt1 | contig 11764 bp, 7 predicted proteins | sample 2277071 | NCBI WGS metagenome assembly SDBU01 (sample SAMN10397929, study PRJNA504765) | marine sediment metagenome | isolation source: marine sediment core GS08_GC12, 126 cmbsf | place: Arctic Ocean: Gakkel Ridge, Loki's castle | collected 2008 | reverse complement strand
GACTTAGCACTGACTGGTATTCCTGAAGAGCGTGTAAGTATGACGGACTAACTCGAGAGATCAGTATATCCAAAAATCTGCGACGTTCAGCGGGAGCGCCTTTTACCAGGGACAAATCCTCAGGAGAGAACATCACAACGTTTATTCTGCCTATCACGCTGGATATCTTTTCCTGCATCTTGCCATTTATCTTAACCCTTTTCTTCTCCCCTAAAGCGTTGGTTATCTCTACCACAGTGGATAAGTTTCTACATGAAACCTGCCCTTTCAGGTAAAACCATTCCTTGTCACGCTGAATCAACTCATCATCACGATTCGTTCGATGCGACTTGACTGTAGACAGAAAGTAAATGCCCTCCAGAATATTAGTCTTTCCTTGAGCATTTTCACCGGTGATTAAGTTCACACCAGCGGAGAACTGAAGATTCAGCGACTCGTAATTGCGAAAATTGCGAAAAATGATATTTCCAAGAAACACGGTGATAGGCTCATGGGCTTATAGAAACTCATAGACCTATAGACTCATTGACCTATAGACCTATTGACCTAAACCCTCATAGGCATAATAACGCACATATAATCATGTTTGTCGTCATCATCATCATCTTCTGATTCTTTAGACGGCGTTACAAGGACAGGGCTTAAAGAATCTCTGAACTTGAGAAGAACCTCTTTCGACTCGATATTCCGCAGCACTTCCATAATAAATCGGGCGTTGAAAGCTATCTCGACGTCGCCACCCGAGTTCTTCACTTCCATCTGCTCCTGCGCTTCCCCCAGTTCTGGCGTGCTGGCAGATACGTTAAGCTCGGCGCCTTTGGATTCTAATTTTATGGAGGGAGTCTTGGGATTAGCTAACAGCGATACGCGCCTGATAACAGCTAGAAGCTGTTCTGTATTGGCTACCAACTCTATTTCATTGCTGATAACAGGGGCCATTACTGCGTTATAGTCTGGATATTCGCCCTCGATCAATCTGGAAATAAGAGTTATATTCTGTGTAGCAAACGCGATCTGATTCTCCAATAGCGCGATCTTTACATCTTCGTCAGCCGTAAAAGTCCTGATTATATTATTAACAGCTTTCGTTGGAATAATAACACCGATGTCCTTCTCCACTGAATATGGCTGATTTTGAGTTACAACAGCCAACCTTCTCCCGTCTGTCGCTACCATTTTTATGAAATCGGAAGTTACATTCAGGTAGATTCCGTTCAAAAAGTGTCTTGTTTCCTCCGTTGACACTGCAAATGCCGTTTTCTGGATCATGCGACGCAAAACATTGGAGTTTATGACGAAAAAGTCGTCTCCAATATCAGGTAGAGGAGGAAACTCGTCATCAGTCAAACCTACAATTCTAAATCTTGCACTCCCACAGTTGATTTCAACCCTGTCATTTGCCAGAGTGGTCAACTGAACTTTATCGGAAGGCAGCTCTCGAATTATATCTCCCAGTTTCTTGGCGGGAACCGTTATAGACCCAGCTTCCACAATCTCACCTTGAACAGTGGCTTTTACACCAACCTCCAAATCTGTTGCAGCTAGTTGAATATGATTGTTCACTGCTCTAATCAAAACATTTGACAAAATAGGTAATGTATTTCTGCTTGCTGCTACGTTACCAGCTATCTGCATAGCTTCCCATAATTCTTCTCTTTCAAATGTCAATTCCATAACAATTCTCCCTGGTAGAATTTTACTCTTTTTCGATAAGATACGAACATTTTGTCAAACTACTTTATTCCAGGTAAATATTCGGTTTTTCCCCTCCGGTATATTACCGGATTAGGTATACTATACTACTACTTATATTAATTTTAAATCTAGTAGTAGTAGTAGTAGGCAATGTGGAAAAGTGGATAACTCACCTAAACACACGTCCTGACTTGTCCGGGTTATGTGGATAACTTGTGGAAAGTTTTCCACATTTTATCCACATTTCCACAACGTCCAAAAGTTATCCACAAAACCGCCTCAGTTATCCACAGTCAATCCACAGACTATCCACAAGTTATCCACATACTTTTTTCCCGGAGTTTTCCACAGTCAATCCACAAGTTATCCACAAGTTATCCACAAGTTGTCCACATCGTTCATTTTCCGGGTTATCCACAATCTATCCACAATCTATCCACAATCTATCCACATGGTTATCCACATCGTTCATTTTCCGGGTTATCCACAATCTATCCACAAGTTATCCACATGGTTATCCACATAGTTCATTTTCCAGGTTATCCACATACATTTCACTTCCATTGGCATCATAAGCCAATCACCGTTCTAATCCTGCTTTTCTTTGACTTCCTCTATAAGTTGCTCGATAGTTTTTTCAAAATTCGGATCGTTTTGTATGTATTCCTCAATCTTATTACAGGCGTGCATGACAGTTGTATGATCTTTTCTGCCAAAATCTCTCCCTATGTCTACCAAAGGCAACTCTGTAAGACGACGGCAGAGATACATAGCCACGTGTCTTGGCAGGGTCAGAGGCTTTGTCCGCCTCTTCGATTTCATGTCTGACAGGCGAACGCCATAGTACTTGGAAACGACTTTCTGTATAGATTCGGCTGTAATAAGTTCTGCATACTCGTCGGAACCCTGTGGTATAATATCTTTGAGCGTTTCTCTTGCCAGATCAATCGACAATGGTACATCGTCCAGATCTGCACGCGCCCAGGCTCTGATCAGGCATCCCTCAAGCTGTCTTATGTTAGCAGTGACGCGGTCCGCTATGAACATGGCTACATCGTCTGGCAAGTGGGCTTTCCCCAATTCTTCGCTCTTCTTTTGCAGAATTGCCATTCTTGTTTCCACTTCAGGCGTTTCGATAACGGTTATCAGTCCCCATTCAAATCTGGATCTCAGCCTTTCCTCCAGAGACGTAATGTCTCGCGGGTGTCGATCACTCGTTAGCACGATCTGTTTTTGAGCGTTATAAAGGGCATTGAAAGTATGAAAGAATTCTTCCTGTGTGCCATCCTTACCGCGTATGAACTGAATATCGTCTATCAGCAGGACGTCTACAGTGCGATATTTGTTCCGGAATTCAGGCATTGGCGATCCACGCCTCAATGACTCAACCATTGCGTTGGTGAACTCTTCAGAGGACATATATAAGACTTTCAGATTGCTGTTTATTTCCTTAACTGAATTCCCTATTGCATGCATCAGATGGGTTTTTCCAAGACCCACGCGACCATAGATATATAATGGGTTGTATACCTTAGCCGGTGATTCAGCCACCGCGAGAGAAGCTGTATAGGCAAACCGGTTGCTTGGACCCACCACGAAGCTGTCGAAAGAGTATTTGGGATTTAAGGTAAAAGCGCCGGCAAAATCCCTTGAGGGCGCTCCTCTTTGCGCTTCCGCTGGCTCACTTTTACTTGCCCAATCATCTTCCCGCACAACAAAATCTATCCCTATATCAATCCCTGTTATATCGCGCAAAGCATTGTTAATGTGCTTCAGGTGCTCCCCTTCTATGTAATTCTTGGCTAAAGGATTAGGTACAACCACAGTCAAGGTGCTATCAGTACGCGATTCCCCCTTTGATTGTCTGAGGAGCATATCCGCTTGACCAAGACTTCGCTCCACCGATTCAATGGCTTCCGCCCATATCTCAACCGCTGTTTTCTCCGCCATTGTAGCGATCCTTTCTTTGCTATTTGTGTATCTATGTATTTATACTATTAGTAGTAAAATCTAAAAAAGTTATCCACATTTTATCCACATACTAATTCACAAGGTTATCAGCGGGTTTTCGGCATTTTCTCTTTTCGAAGGGATGTGTATACGCTGGAGTAGTCTTCATCTTCACTGATCCGAAGTTATTAACAGAGTTTTCCACATATGTGGAAAACTTCGTAAACGATTGATATAACTGCAATTAAGCCGTAAGAAACAGGGGTTTTTCAGGAAAAAACGCAGGCACTAGCTTAAAGGGTGTATTTTCCAAAAGTACTATCTACGAAAGCCGCATTTTGACTGATCTTTTTGAGCAAAACTGATTGGATATCAAGTCGAGTTATCCACAAGTTATCCACATACTCCACAATTTCGTAAAGCCTTGATTTATGCCCAGATCACCCCACATCAGTATACCACGAAAAGCCCTCTTTTGGCAAGCAAAAAAGGCATTTCATTTTCCCCTTGATCCGGTTCTGGTGATGAGGTATATTATCTGTGATTGGAATGTGATGAATGGGTTGTATAAGTACACACACTATTACGGATACCCGGGAGCGCGGACATTCTGTCCGCAACGACGTAATAAAGAGGCATATAACTCATGGCTTCGTGGAAGACAATTCAAAAGATTCTGGAAAAGCTCTCCGAAAATGGACTCAGTCCGGAGTATTCTGACCCGCATTTCGATCTGAAACTGGACTGGGAGCAAATGCCGGAGGGTGTTGACCCCTCTTCCGGATTCTTGAAGGGGAAGAGGTTGCAGGGAAAGCGATGGCAGGTGGAAAACTGCATCCAACTGGCCGAATCGCTGCTCAAAGGTGGCGAGGTGGTAGTGGATTTCTGTTCTGGCTCCGGTCATCTGTCCATACCTATGGCATACAGGTTTCCAGACTGCCATTTCATTCTGGTTGAGAGAAACCCTGTGCCGGTTAAGATTGGCAATAAGCGGATCAAAGACGCCGGTCTCAATAACATAGAGTTCTGCAATAGTTATATCCAGGATTTCCAGCGCGACTTCGATCTGGGAGTGGCCCTACATGCGTGTGGTGAGGCGACGGATCTAGCGCAGATGAAATGCCTCGAAGAAGACGCTGCTTATATTATGTGCCCATGCGATATAGGATTTCTTCAAAATAGCAAGCTCGACTATCCCAGAAGTTCAGCCTTCTCTCAGATCGTAACGAGAGAGGAATACATGAAAATTACCAGCGCGGCTGACTGGACGTGCTGGGATTTCGACAGCGATCAGGGAACGCGGGGGAAGCTTTGCATGGGATATATCAGCCTCGACAGAAATCTAGCCGCAGAGGAAGTTGGCTATAAGACGTACCTGTTCACTACCAATCCCCGCGAAGCCACTCCGAAGAATGACATCATCTGCGGACATAAATCTGAACTCTCCATACTATAGCAAAATGTAGGGTGGGCACTGCCCACCATTTCACTGAGAATAGGCTTGAACGGGCCGTTCTGATGCTGTATAATCTCTTAGTGGTAATGGTCACAGTTTTTTTGTTTTCACGAGTTATTCACTAAAAAGAGGAGAATAGAGGAGAAAATTTTGATGAAGAGATTTACTATTAGCCTATTGGTTGTTGGCATGGTTTTGTTGCTCAGTTTTGGAGTGTTGGCCATACCGAAGGACGGTTTAGTGCTGCACTTTGACTTTGACGGCGGCTCTGTTGATGGTGATTCGGCAAAAGATCTGTCCGGGAACGGTAACGACGCTGCAATCAACGGCGGAGTGGATACGGTAGCTGACGGATTGGAGTTTGATGGCGTAGATGGATACGTCGCGGGAGACCCGCTTGAGGTAAGAACCGGTGGTGAAATACCTTTCACTGCGCTGGGCTGGTTTAAGACAGAGGAAGCAGCGAACGGGCCGCTCTGGATGTGGGGTGACAATGCAATTCCTGGTGCCTCCAGCGGTGCAGAAGCGCCGGTAGGATGGAGAACAGGCACCGGCAACTTTGCTGCTGGATTCTACCAGGGTGGGCATTTTTACGCAGATGCTGAAGAAACATTAGCTGATGGCGAATGGCATCTCGTGGCCCAGGTCGGAACCGAGGACACAGGCTTTCTCTATATTGATGGAAAGCAGATATCCTCTGCTACTGCGGGATATGTCTATGCTCCACTCCCCTATTTCATTCTTGGAGCCAGAAGCAAAAACTCCGGCAGCGATATTGATGATACAGAGTATTTCAAGGGAGTTATTGGGGAGATCGCCATATACAACGTGGCATTGGATGAAGCGGACATAAAGGCGATTTTTGCCGAAGGATTGGCTGTTTCTCCAGCAGGTAGCCTTACCACGACTTGGGGGCAGATGAAGAGGTAGAATTACGGTTCTATGAGCCTATCCCGGAAGCATTAGTGAACGGGTTTCTTTTGGGCTTATACCAGAAATTCTGATAATCATAAGAACTGAGACAGTTTTCCCTATTGCGATTGAAACCAGTTTCTGAGAAGGCAGCAAGCGGACCCTACTTCTACATCATCCAGGCAGTTGATTTTGCTGTCGTTCGCAAGATGCTGATTGTGAAATAAGCTGAGATAGTAGATCAGAGTAAAGGCTCTCACATTGTTTGAGAGCCTTTATTTTGTATTGTATTCTAAAGAATTTGGCACCCATTAATGTGGATGATTCCTGAAGTTAAATTTTCACATTGACAAAGTGACAAGAAAGAGGTATAGTTCATAATGGGAGTGTGTCTGAACCCACCAATTATATTTAGCGGTCTTTGGTTAGTTGCGGAACCAGATTTATCAAAAACCTAATAACATAAAATCCGATTTTCGTTCTAAAGGTCTCAGTTCTTTACTTTAGTGTGTCTTTGCCATGACGGGTTTGCAATATCTACAGCACAAGGAGGATGGCTAAAATGAGAAGGAAGGGATTTATTGGTGTTCTGATGCTATTTATCGTGCCAGTCCTGTGTTCAGTTTTATTCTTGGGATCTGGTCATCAGGCGTATGCGCAAGGCGCGAACGAGGAGTCGCGGCCAACAGGTTTGATTGTGATGACTCCGGAGGAAGCCGAGTTATTCAGGAGAACACATAAAGAGGTTGAAGTATTTGTGCCCAATGAGATTGCTTTAGAGAGGATTAATGTAGCACGCGCTAAAAAAGGCTTGCCGCTTTTGCCTCCCGGGCTTGCCGCTCCGGTCGGTAAAGAGCTCCGTTCTTCTGCTAAAGGGGAGGCTGGAGGGGCGGGTGATATCTATAGCGGTCCTCTCTCTATCGCTGTTGATAATAGCACCCTGAAGTGTTTTCCGCCAATTGGCAACCAGGATGGTTTAAATTCCTGTACTACCTTTGCCACTACTTATTATCAACTCACCCATACGGTTGGTCTGATACGTCATAAAGAAGATTCGGCATGGGATCAGAAGAAGCCGGGTTATCCTCATTATGACATGATTTACTCTCCAAGTTGGGTTTATAACGTCCAGCGTATTTCTGGAAATGATGGGTCGCCTTTCTGGGGCAACTACGATGTATTGCAGTACAATGGTGCCTGCACCTTGCAGACACTTCCCTATGATGGAGAAGACTATAAGTCTTGGTGCACGGAGCCTGGTCCCTGGGAGGAAGCGATTTACCAACGCATTGAGCCAATCAGTTATATCATGGATGACCAAATTGACCTCATTAAAGGGGAGTTGAATAATGGCTACGTAGTTACCTTTGCCACGTACATAGGTTCCTGGCAATACAAGAGGATTAGAGATAACCGCCATACTACAGAGGACGATCCCTATGTGCGAAAATATGTCACCCACTGTGTTAATGGTCAGAAGGGTGGTCACGCCATGACCGTCGTTGGCTATAGTGACGTCATATGGGCTGATGTTAACGGTAACAGGAAGATTGATGCAAATGCAGATCCGGTCACAGATGATCCAATACCGGGTACAGGTGAACTTGGTGCGTTCCGGATCGCGAACTCCTGGGGTGATAGGTGGAGAGATGATGGATTTACCTGGCTTGCCTACGATGCCTTGAAGGAAGAATCTAGTATTCCTGGAGCTCCTTCTTCTGCCGATGGTCGTGTGCCTGCTTTCATAGAACGCCATGTCTATGTTATGGAGTTGAAGCAGGACGAGTCGGTGACAACATATACTCCCAAGTTGCTTGCGGAGTTTACCTTAAGACATGCCAAGCGCAACCAGTTGCTTGTACATCTAGGGATTTCAATTGAAGGTGCGACAGAACCATCCATCACTTGGTATCCTGGCGTCCTCAACTTGGCAAGCGGCGAGTATAACTTTGATGGTGGAACCGGTGAAAGTGAAGCAACTTTTGTCCTTGATTTCACGGACATTCTGTCGCCGGGATACACAACAAATAAATACTATCTTGGCGTGTTCGATAGTAAAACAGGAGACCCTGCCACGCTTAAGACTTTCTCAATCAGGGAGGTAGGCGGAGTAACGATTTCAACTGCGGATGCGCTTCCTCTGGAAATTGAAAACGATTCAGCATATGTTTCCGTTATTCACGCGTTTGATAGTGGCACGGGGAATTATCCGCCACAGGCAGTGATTATTGCTCCATCAACATCCGGGAACTCGCCATTGACCGTGAGCTTTGATGGACAGTACTCCTCCGATCCTGAAGGTTCTGATCTAAAGTATATCTGGTTTTTCGGCGATACTGGCTCTCACCCTATGGTGGCAGGAATTGACGGTTCGACTGCAAGTCACACGTATAACGACCCAGGCATATACGCTGCGAGACTCTCTGTTACTGAGTATGATGCCTCTACTGGTAATTACGGAGTTACCACGTCTGCTGTTGAGATTATTGATGTCGCTTTTGGGACTCCACCCGAAATACACGTCAAGAATATCGTTATGTCAGCAAAAAAGAAAGGCGTCAATGTCAGTGCAACCGCTGAAGTAACTATCGTTGATGCATTAGGCTTTCCAGTTCGAGAAGCAACAGTGTTTGGCGACTGGACTGGAGCAACGGAAGAGACAAACGTTTCGGGCGTGACGGACAGTGAGGGGATTGCAGCGATTAAATCCAGTGCAGTGAAAAAGCCCACTACAGCATTTACGTTCACTGTTACCGATGTTGTCAAAGATGGTGGGTGGAGATACAATCCTGCAGCGAATGAAGTTCCACCAAGCGCCTCCATTGACCCGCCGGCAACGGCGCCTGCAAATACTTTCGCGAACTCGTTACAACAGGCTTTTCCCGGTCCAGGCAACCCCAGCATCTGGATACCTTTCACTTTGGCTGATACGCAGCGCGTGGTTATCAGAATCCACGACATGAGCGGTCGGCTTGTAAGAACACTGGAACTGAGGCAGAAGGCACCAGGTGCATACCTGACCAAAGACAAGGCCGCCTACTGGGACGGCAAGAATGAAGTAGGTGAGCAAGTGTCAAGCGGAATCTACTTCTACACCATCCAGGCGGGCAACAGTTTTACAGCCACGAAGAAGATGGCGATAGCCAAGTGAGAAAGCGGAGGGTGCGAAAATGAGAGAGATAACAAAAGGAAGACTTCTCGATGGACTTACTGCATCATTTATCATTTTAGTTTTTCTTTGCCCTGCTTTAGCCTATGCGGCTCCTGATCCAGTAGTAGAGATGGAGTATACATTTTCAGAGCCAATGCTCGAGAGGGTTGATGGTGAATATTATTCTGTCGAGATGCCGGATACAGGCAAGTATCATGATGCTATTGGTCTGCCGCTCCTACCTGTGAAGACAGCCAAAATACTCATTCCACAGCGGCGCGATGTGAAAGCCATAAACGTAGCCCCAGGGAGGAGGGTAATGCTTGATGGGGAGTTTAAAATCGAATATGGCAGACCGCCGTCACCCATGGGACTCAGTGTAGCGGCGGCGTCAAGGCCGGATGAGTAAGGTATACGCTTCCAACGAGCCTTTTCCTGGGAACCTGTATTCTGTCGTCTCCACACAGTTCCTCTGTGGATATAAGATACTCATACTCAACCTCTATCCTGTGCAGTATATCCCTGCCTTGGGCAAAGTAGCATACTATGAGGATATGAAGGTTATAGTAGCTCATGCTCCCGCTGGATCACCTGGTCTTGAGAGGGCAAAATGTAGAGGATTGCGAGAGGACAGGGCGAGAGTGGAGAGGCTTGTGGACAATCCAGCCGTGGTTCACACATACACGGCGGAAGTGACATCCACAGAACGCACCGCATACCTCATAATCACAAACGAGGATATGAGGGACGCGTTCCAGACTCTAGCCAACTGGAAGGCGGAGAAGAAGGGCCTTACTACTCATGTTGAGACTGTCGAGAATATACTAAACAACTCAACTTATACTGGTGACGATGACCAGGAAACACTGCGAAACTTTATCAGGGAAGCATATGACCAAAGCGTTCTCTATGTCGTACTTGGCGGGGATGCCGATGAGTCTAAGGCCAAGAAGTGGGGGCCGATTATCCCCTACAGGGGTGTCTATGGCTATGTGGAAGGTTCTGCAGCGGGTGGAAGCCTCGGAATTTATGAGGATGATGATATTCCCTCTGATATGTATTATGGTGCACTTGATGGTTCTTGGGATAACAACGGTAATGGAATATATGGTGAACATAACGACGGACTGAACGGAGGCGAGGTGGATCTCTTAGCAGAAGTCTTTGTTGGAAGGATCCCCGCTGATAATGCGACGGAGGCGCTAAATCACATAAACAAGATAATAGAATACGAAAGTTCACCTCATACCGCGAGCGTGCTCCTGGTTGGCAGAAAGGCAGATGATATAACCTGGGGTGGGGACTATAAAGACGAAGTCTACATACATTTCCCTGGATGGGACGCCATAAGCCTTTACGATAAGGATGGAACGTATAGCCAAACAGCCCTCATCAATGAGATGAACAGTAACAACCACCACATAGTCAACTATTGTAGCCATTCGGGCTATACTAATGACATGGGTTTGAGTAACGCTCAGATCGCTGGATTGAGGAATACGAAATACTTCCTTGCCTATAGCCAGGGATGTATGGCTGGTGGGTTTGATTCAGGGACTCGACCACGCGATGACTGCGCTGGCGAGCATTTCACAGTGGAAAACGGTGATGGCGGCGCGTTTGCCTATATTGGCAACACGAGGTATGGCTGGTACTGGCCAGGTAAAGCGCCTTTGGGCCCATCGCAGCTTTTTGACGAGGCGATCTTCGATGCCATCTTCAATAAATCCACTACAAATGAAGATATGATGAAAGTCGGCGTAGCACTACAGGATTCAAAAGAGGTAAACATTGGGCATGTGAAGCAGACCGGAGCGGTACGGTGGTGCTATTTCGAGTTATGCTTGTTGGGTGATCCTGAGACGCCTGTTTCTGAGGAACCAGTCGTTTTGCCTGTAGCTGATTTCGTGGGTGATCCAACAAGCGGTGACTCACCTCTGACAGTGCAATTCACGGATCTGTCCGCCGGGGATGTCACCAGTTGGTCGTGGGACTTCGATGGCGATGCGGTAGTAGACAGTTCAGTTCAGAATCCACCACTATATACTTATAATGAACCCGGTATTTACACGGTGAGATTAGAGGTGGGTAGTAGCTCCAATGGCCTTGACATCGAAACCAAAGTAGACTATATCACAGTGACAGGGGCTGGTGGCAAAGTTATCGTGAGCAAGATTGACCCGTCCTCAATGCCAGTGGGTAGCATGGGAACTGTAACCATCACAGGTTCGGGCTTCGATGATAGCCCTGGAGTTGCTGTGACGGTAACCTTTGAGAACGGCGATGGTCCATCTCCCAGAGCATCCGACGTTGTCGTTTCTGATAGCAGTAATATTACAGCCACAGTTACTACCAAGGGTGGTGGCCCGCCACATGGGGATCATGTCTGGGATGTGCGTGTCACAAATCCAGATAACTCAACGGGCGTTCTGATGGATGGTTTCACAGCAGGGACAGCCGCTGCGCCCGCGCTTGCTATGGAGTGCTTATACCATTTCAATTAATTAACTGTTCATTAGGTGTGTTCTTAGATGGGACAGGAATATCCCGTCCAGCTAGTAAAACTAGGCAATAATCGGTGTCTTCCAATCCTGCTGACA
>SDBU01008379.1_pt1 | contig 11764 bp, 10 predicted proteins | sample 2277071 | NCBI WGS metagenome assembly SDBU01 (sample SAMN10397929, study PRJNA504765) | marine sediment metagenome | isolation source: marine sediment core GS08_GC12, 126 cmbsf | place: Arctic Ocean: Gakkel Ridge, Loki's castle | collected 2008 | reverse complement strand
AACATCGGTGGGAACTGCCAGGGCTTTTCTCCCCAGAGCCCTGACCTCCTGGGCTACAGCTTCTATCTCCGACTGAGTTCGAGCAGCCAGTACCAGATTGGCTCCCTCTTCGGCGAAGGCCAGCGCCATCTCACGCCCCAGACCGCGACCGGCACCGGCGACGATTGCCACCTTGTCTTTGAGTTTCATTGTTCCTCCCTTAGGGTGAGAGTCAATTCAAGGCCGTAGAAGATTGCCGATTTGTCTAAGAGTAATAGCACATCGTGATACGCGTTGTCAATCCATCTGATGGTTGGCACAACGCAGGAGACGGTGCTGGCTTGGAGCTGAAATATGGCGGGATGACATTTGCCCTGTTTTCGGTTTTGCGTTTGTCCGACCCTATCTGGTATAATGCGCTGGCGGGTGGGCCACACCCGCCATTTCTATGTGCTCTTTGGCTGGGAAAATGCCCTCCTCTTCTCTTTAGCGTGAGTTACCAGGGTTCAAGATTCAATGCAGAGGTTTGCTTTATGTGGTCGGACATAAGATACGAATGCACACCGCGCGAGGAAATCCTCACCCGTATTGGTCGATTCCAGAAGCTCCTGCAGGAGAATGAGATTGAAGGAGCTTTGATTTCACAGAATGCTGACCTCTTCTACTTTGCTGGTACTATTCAGCGTTCTGTCCTCTTCATACCGGCACAGGGCGAACCGGTTCTGGCAGTGCAGAGGAGCTTTGAACGGGCTTCAAAGGAATCAGGATTGGATCGAGTAATCCCCCTGAAGAACAACTACCAGATGAACCAAATTCTGTCGGATTTTGGCTACGCAGCGCGGGGTAGAATAGGCCTAGAACTGGATGTCTTGCCAGTGAGGCGCTATTTCACCATGTGCCAGGATTTCCCTGAGGCAGATTTTGTGGATGTCTCAGAGCTTGTTAGAATAGTCCGTATGATCAAATCAGAGTATGAAATCTCCCAGATAAGAAGGGCTTGTCAGATTTTGAACCAGGTCCTGGCGGAAGCTCAAAGAACCATCCGCCTGGGGATGAGCGAGCTCGAAGTTGACTGTCTGTTGGTGTCTTTAGCTATGCCGCTGGGGCATCAGGGGCCGGCCCGGCTGCGCGCGTATAACCAGGAGATGTTCCACGGACACTTCTTCGCTGGGAAGACGGCGGCCATTCCCTCCTTTCTGGAATCTCCCTTGTGTGGCCTGGGAACGACACCCGCCATCGCCCAGGGGCCGAGTTTCAAGACCATCGCTGAGAATGAACCCCTCATCATCGATTTTGGCGTGCAGGTAAATGGATACATAACCGATATCACCCGTACTTTTGTCATCGGGAAGCTCCCTCAAGAGTTGCAGCAGGCCTACTCCTTTGTCAAAGAGGCCAAGGATTTTATGGAGCATTGGGTTACACCCGGTAAGTACTGTTCTTCACTCTACAACGAGGTAGTAACACTGGCGCAGCAGCGGGGATATCAGGATAACTTCATGGGCTATAAGGGGTATCAAGTACGCTTCGTCGGACACGGGATTGGTCTGGAAATTGACGAATATCCCCTGATCGCGGCCAACTTCCCTAGTGAACTGCAGGAGAATATGGTCTTCGCCTTTGAGCCCAAACTGGTCTTTCCTGGAGTGGGGGCCATAGGTGTGGAAGACGACTATCTGGTTACCGCCACCGGCGTCGAACGGTTGACTACCTACGATGACCAACTACTAACTATAGATTATCCTTAAGCCCACGCCGGGTAGTTAATGAACAGGCTCAGCCAAATCCGCCAAAGGAAATTCCCGCCATGCCGTCGGACAATGACCCCAAACAATGAGAGAGCGATTGGTTTTTCCCGACCCTTGCCATAAAGGTGCATCTTCCAGCATCGCCTGGGTTCTAGGAGAGTATGGCTCTTTTTACCAGTGTTTTTGTTATCTCGACTTTGTAGGCGTTCATGTTGAGTGGTACTGCATCCATGACTGCTGCCCCTGCTGCCGCTTCGGCCGTTGCCGCATTGATAGCCTTCCCCTTGATTGTTCGCTCCGCCTCCGTGGCCCTAATGGGTCTTGGGGCGACTGCTCCCAGGGCTATCCTGGCGTCCTGGCAAACGCCATCGCCGATAGTGATGACTGATGCGACGCTGACGATGGGGAAATCAACGGCCTTCCGCAATCTAAACTTGAGGAATGTTTGCCTGGCCCTGGCTGGAGGCTGGGGAACCTGGATCTCGGTTACCATCTCATCTACTTCCAGGGCGTTCCCCAAGGAACCGAAGAAGTCATCGATTGGGATTGTCCTACCCCCCCTTGGCCCGGCAATCTTGACCTTTGCGTCCAAGGCTACCAGCACTACGGCAATATCGGAGGAGTTTATAGCCACACAGCCACAGTTGAAGCACCGGTTTGCCTCCGTTTCCACCTCGCTCAAGCCCAGGCCAAAGGCGTCCTCAACGTCTACGCTTCTCTCGGCTATTGGGCGTTTTGGCATCTGGGCCCGGCTTGTCTTTTTGAGATACTCACTGTTGAATGTCAAGAAAGGTTTAACTGCTTGCTCGTCCTGGTGTTCAACTTGCACTCCCGCCCCCTTTAGATAGAGGTCGATGGCAAGTGCTGCCCTTTGCCCAGCAGCAATGGCCTCAATAACAGTAGCTGGTCCAAGTACGGCGTCGCCACCAGCAAATACAGCGGGCAGGTTGGTAGCCAAGCTTTCAGTGTCAACTTCAAACGTTCCTCGGGGTGATATGTGGAATTCACTATCTTTGGGCAGGAAAGTAAGGTCAGGGGCTTGACCGATAGCTGGGATAACCATGTCCACGTCAATAGCAAACTCTGAACCTTCGATCGGTATCGGTCGTCTTCGGCCACTGGCATCAAGCTCCCCCAGTTCCATCCGGATGCATTCTATCCCCACCACCTCCTCTTCCTTGCCTAAGATTCTAACCGGGGCCGCCAGGTAATGGATCTTAATCCCCTCATGCTCCGCTTCGGCTATCTCCTCCTCGTTTGCCGGCATCTCCTGTCTCGACCTGCGGTAGACGATAGTTACTTCTTTGGAGCCAAGCCTGAGAGCAGTTCGGGCAGCATCAATGGCGACATTGCCTCCGCCTATCACCAAAACCCTTTTCCTAGGAATTTCTTTAACTCCACGGTTCACATTGGTCAGAAATTCCAAACCAGATTTCGTTAACTCCTCGCCCTCTAGCCCTATGGATGGCTGGCTCCAAGCTCCACTGGCAAGGAAGACGCTGTCAAAGTCTTTCCTCAGGTTCTCCACAGTTACATCCTTGCCGACATCGACTTTAAGCTTAAACTCAATTCCCGCATTCTCAATCGTTTTTACCACACGCCTAACAATATCCTTTGGTAGTCTATACGCCGGTATCCCATAAGCAAGCATCCCGCCTGGTTCTTCCATTCGATCAAACACGGTGACGCGGTGCCCTGATATTCTAAGATAATATGCTGCCGAGAGACCGGCTGGTCCTGAGCCGACAATGGCCACACTCCTGCCGGTATCCGTCTCAGGTGGTTTGATGATTTCGTTGGCGTTCTCAAGGATATAATCACCCATGAATCGCTCGATGTCCCTGATTGATACAGATTCATCGAACTCGTCTCGATTACACTCTTGCTCGCAGAAACGTGGGCACACTCGCCCCGTTATCGATGGGATCGGGTTGGCGTTGAGCAGTACTCTAGCCGCTTCATTCAGGTTGCCATCCCTGATCTGGCTCAGGTATGATGGTATATCCACCGTGCCCGGGCAAGCTGAGGAGCAAGGAAGGCTGGCCACTCTGCAACCCCCGAATATCGAGTGGTATCGGTTCTCCCCGGTTAAGGCATAACAGCCTTTGCCACCCTTCAAATAGCAGAGGATTCGTCCCCCCACGTGGTGAGGATACCTGTAGTACCAGCAGCGCAGGTCCTGGCACAGGTTTCCGCCTATGGTACCCATTCTACGGATTTGGGGAGTGGCAACCGCCTCGGCAGCCTCTGCGAGGAGTTTATATTTTCCCTTGACCGTCGGAGATTCGGCTATATCCTCCAGCTTGGCCAGGGCACCTATCTTAAGTCCTCTAGCATCGTCTTTAATGTAATCCAGACCGGGGATGGTCTTGATGTTGATGATAACTTCAGGGTAGTCTGGCAGAATTCTATCCTTAAGGGCCCCGAGCAGGTCTGTCCCGCCTGCAATCAATTTGGCCTTGCCTTTATAGTTTTTCAACAATTTGATAGCTTCAGCACCAGTTTTCGCGTTAACGTGGTTGAAAGATTTCATCGTGCCTTGCCTCCCTTTAGATCTTGCCCAGAGCTCTGAGAACCTTGTTCGGCGTTACTGGATAATCCATTATTCTCCTGCCGATCGCATTAGAGATTGCCATAAGTACCGCGCTGGGTCCAGGTGCAGTCGATATTTCTCCGACTCCTATTGCCTGAAAACGGTGACTGGGAACCGGCGTCTCCAGAATCACGTTTTGAAACTCCGGAAGATCGAGAAATGTGCGCCATTTATAGTCAATCAAATTACCACTCAGTATACGCCCCGTAGTTTTGTCCAGAACTGATTCCTCAAACAAAGCAGTATCTATCCCCGCAGACCCCAGAGCACCATGAAGTTGCCCTTCAAGAGCGAGGGGGTCTATGATTTGACCACAGTCGGTAGCGGCAACGATGCGCAGCAGTTCTGTTTGTCCTGTCTCAACGTCTACTTCGACTTCGGCAAATATCATCATGAAGTTAGCGAAAGAGAAGTCGGCTTCAAAGCGCCCTTGACCTATGCAGGTGCGGGTTAACCCCATTGCCCTAATCCAGGGGACCATTTTTTCCGTGTTATCCCTCACGTATATCCGGCCATCTTTGGTCTCCAAATCCTCAGGCTTGGCGCCCAGTATTGGAGCCGCCAGCTCAAAGAGTTTTCGCCTGGCGTCCTCAGCAGCTTCTATGACGGCTGACCCTATAGCATAGGTTCCCCGAGAGCCAACAAGCCCAAACTCAAATGGATTCACCAGTGTGTCCGGAGGCGTTATGTGGACGCGGTCAAGGGGCAGATTCAATACCTCAGCGACCATCTTACACAAGCTACTTCTCTGTCCCGTTCCAGACTCGGATACACATACGTGTAACACGGCCGTAGAGTCGGGATTTAACTTCACATACGCCTCAGACTCGTCCTCACCTACGTCAGCATTACCATGCAACCCAACGCCTACGCCTCTCCTCCTGGTATCGTTAACCGCTGTTGGCTTACCCCATCCCCTCCACTTGTTCTTCCATCCGAAGACCTCGGCACCTTTCTCCATGGCCTTGGAATAGTCCGCCCCTCGGTAGACCCACCAGTTCCCATCTCGCCAGTAGTATCCATCACCGGCCTTGACGAAGTTCTTTTTAAAGAAGTCAACCGGATCAAGATCAGCCTTTTCCATGGCCGTGGTCAAAACCGGTATGAGTGCACTCTTGAGCTCCTGACCGCCAAAACCTCTAACTATTCCTGAAGGGTTTCGATTGGTACATACAACCTTAGGTTGAAGGTTCCAGTTTGAGCACCTCAGCATAAGTTGTACTTCACCGCAACCAAGAGCAACCTGACCCTGTGCCATTTGTGAGGCTGCGCCAGTATTGACGAGCCACTCGCCGGACAGCGCCGTTACCGTTCCATCCTTCTTGATTCCCACCTTAGCGTGAATACGAGAGCCTAATCGTAATGTGTATGCATTAAGGTGCTCCTCTTTAGTATAATACACTTTAACCGGTCTACCGGTTGCTTTGGCCAGTGCAGCGGCATAACCAATGGGTGCCAGAGCGGCATTTTTCGTCCCATAACTACCGCCGCATTGGGTACCGATAGCTCGTACATCAACCAGCCCCAGGAAAGGTTGCCCAAAATTCCTGTTCATAGCTGCCGATTGCGATGCCGTGTAGATAGTCAATTGACTGGGACCTTCCCAATGGGCTATTAGTCCAGGAGGTTCGGGTGGCAGGGGATTTGTGATATTTTCATAGGCACATGTTCCTTCAGCGATGAAGTCAGCCTCTCTAAATCCTTTTTCCACATCACCCATAACGACTTCTTGCAGGGCTTTAGCCCCGAATGCACGACAACCACGTGGGAAAACGTTACCGGGGAACTGGTTGTATAGCTGAGGTGCATCGGGCTTCATGGCCTCCTCCACGTCATAGACGGCCGGCAGTTGCTCGTATTCTACATCTATCAGGTCCAGCGCCTCGTCAGCTGCCTCCTTGGTCTCGGCAGCAACCAGAGCTACAGCGTCCCCTACAAAACGCAGTGTGCTGTCTAAGACGTGTCGGTGACGGGGTGTTCCCTCTGTCCATTCAGGAACATTGTTGTAGGTGAGTACTGCCTTGACGCCAGGGTATGTCTCCGCTTTAGTTGTGCCGATGTTCTTGATAGTTGCATAGGGATACGGACTCCTCAGAACCCTCCCATATAGCATCTTGGGTAGTTTTATATCATCAATGTACTGCGCTTTTCCGGTGACGATTTCCCGGGCATCCTTCCGCGGTGTTGCTTTCCCTATATGTCTATACTCTTTACCCATCTGTATCACCTCCCTTTTCCGGCCGCTTCCATCACTGCCTTAATGACCAAGTAATGACTTATACATCTACAATAGTGCCCGGAAAGCGCTTGCTTCACATCTTGTTCTGTTGGAGAGGGCTTATCATCTAGCAGTGCTTTGGCGCTGATTATAATTCCTGGCGTGCAAAACCCACACTGAAAGGCTGTATTGTCGATAAAAGCTTGCTGAAGTGGGTGCAGTTCCCCGGTTATGGCATCTTCCAGCTCCTCAATCGTTGTTATCCTCTTTCCATCACACTCCACGGTCAGTGTCATGCACGATAGAACCGCTTTTCCATCGATAAGGACTGTGCAGGCTCCGCAAGCTCCATGGTCACACCCTACCTTCGTCCCGGTGAGCCCTAGCGTCTCCCGGAGGGTGTGCGCCAGTGTGTGCGACGGGTCAACCTCGTTAGGCTGACTGCCAACCGGTAGCTCGCGTGGCTCCCCATTCACGGTGAGGCTGATGCCAGGCTTCTCACGGGCAAGAGGCTTTGCCGGTTTATGGAATAAAGTGCTTCCAGACTCCAAAGCGGTTCCACCAGTGGCCGCCGTCTTCATGTACGCCCTCTTGCTAATTCCCTTCCTTTTCTCCTCCTCATTTTCCCTGTTCTCTTTCATTGCTACCTCCTACCTTGAACTGCGAACCCGTCTCATATTGCCGTGTCTCTAATTCAGGGTTGGCGCTTATCTCAGTTTGCCCCAGAAAGCGGCAGATGCGAATAGCACTGCCGCTGCTGAAGAGGCGAAGCGGGCGCTATTGAAAGCTCAAAGAAGGCATCTATGGTACTTTTTGCAAAGTGATGTTTTGCCTGATGAGCCACATTATAGTTTGGGCTGACCAGCCTGTCAAGGAGGCCTGCCAATTCATAAGAAAAACGTTGACATCCATTGAATGCAGAGCTATTATTGCCACTGAGGATAGCTTGGTTGGTGACACTTCGATGAAGCGATTCTGCATAGTGGTAGTCGGCGATAGAGCAATGTAGAAGACACGAACAGGTAAAGGAGGGGAAATGTATCAGAAGATTTTGGTTCCACTTGACGGCTCACAACTGGCGGAGTGTGTACTTCCTCATTTGGAAGCTATTGCCAAGGGATGTCGAGCAAAGAATGTCATATTTGTGCGTGTGGTCGATCCCGTTCCAAGGCCCATTGTTGGTGAGGACTATGCCTTCAGTGCCGAGGAGTGGACGCGAATGGAATCTGAACAAACGGCCATTGCCGAAAACTACCTTAACCAGCTGGTGAGCCGACTCAACTATGACTGGGTAGGTGTACAATCGGAGATTATCACCGGGGGCAGCGTCTCGGAGGGCATCGCCGATTACGCCGCCAGAAATAAAGTGGACCTTATCATTATCGCCACGCATGGGCGCTCTGGTATAAGCCGTTGGGTATGGGGAAGTGTAGCTGACCGCGTTCTCCGTTCGGCTCACGTACCAGTTTTGATAGTGCGAGCCCCGGGGTGTGCACCTGGCACGTAGGGCTCGGAGGCTACGAATCGTCGCTTCATTGATTAAGTGTCATCCTATCTGCCGCTTGAGGCAGCATTGGTTACTGCTGGATAAGTAGCTAAATCCTGCCCATGAGAATGCAGCGAACAGCAGCACAAAGAACTAAGGAGGGAGAAGAGAAATGACTTACACGGCAAAGGACTATAGCCATCTCATCGGCATGGAGGGTTTTAGTGAAATGCTGCTCAATAACCACTTCACGCTGTACAAGGGCTATGTAACCAACACCAACAAAATCTACGAGCTATTGAGCAGCAAGGCCAAAGATGCCACCAACCCTGAATACGCCGAGTTGAAGCGCCGCCTGGGTTTCGAGTTCAACGGTATGCGCCTCCATGAGTATTACTTCGAGAACCTGGGCGGGAAGGCATCCCTGGACAAGTCGAGTACTTTCGCCAAAAAGATGGCTGATGGCTTTGGCAGCTATGATGCCTGGGCGGAGGATTTCAAGGCTACCGGGGCGATGCGTGGCATTGGCTGGGCAATACTCTATCAAGATAATGTGGCCGGTTGGCTGTTCAACCAATGGATCAACGAGCATGAGGTGGGCCATTTTGCTGGCGGTAAGCCCATCCTAGTAATGGATGTGTTTGAGCATGCCTTCATGATTGACTATGGCCTGAAGCGAGCCGACTACATTGAGTCCTTTTTCAAGAATATCAATTGGGAGGTGGTTGAAAATCGCCTGAGCTAACGTCGCCGGAGTTGACTTTTCCCTAGACCGACGGTGGACAATGCTCCGGAGAAGGTATTAGAGAAACTGTCTGTCACTTCTTGATAGTCTTGCCCCAGATGTGATACCTTATCAATCAAAGGCTACCATGGCCAAAGGTGTGACTGCGCGGGAGCTGATTAGCGCCTGGAAGACAAATGTTCACCGTCTCCTGAATGACGTCTTCTAGGCTTTCTGTTAGCAGTCTAACAGGAAACTTACTCATATTTTATAGGAGGTGGTTATTATGATAATCGATTTTGAGCATCACTACATGCCATACGAAGTATGGAAGAAGAGGGGTGGCAAGTCGGGGGAGATTGTACGTCAGTTTGCCCCCGATGGTAAGGAAATAGGACCTCTGGATGATGCCAATTACAACATGGAGCTGCACCTGAAACATATGGACATGGCTGGCATTGACATGGCGGTAGTTACCGGAGGTGCTCATGGCCTGGATGAAGCCAGGCTCTACAACGACAAGTATGCAGAGTTGGTAAAGCAGTACCCTAAGAGGTTCATCGGCTTTGCCAGCACGGTGCCCCTGGAGGGCAAACCGGCTCTAGATGAGCTGGAGAGAGCTATAAAGGACCTCGGGCTCAAAGGAGTGTTTATGACGCCTCAGAGCAAGGGGCATTTTCTGGATTCCCGTGCGCTGTGGCCGTTCTATGAGAAGGTCTCTGAATTAGGAATACCGATTTTTGTTCATGTGTCCATGGTGGCTGATGGTTTTGATGCCTGTAACGCACCCTATGACCTCAATAGGACCATTGTCCGCGAGTTTGACCTAGCACTGGCAACCACCAGAGTATGCTTGGGAGGAGTCTTGGAACAATTCCCCGACCTCAAGTTTATTATCGCTCATTTTGGGGGTGGTATCTCTTCCATTAAGGAGCGTCTCGATCGGTATATAGGATACTGGGGTGCCAAGTTCTGGCAAGGGGAGCCATTAATAAGTGCGCCGTATCTGGAACGTTTTAACGAACACTTCAGCAAGCTATACTTCAACATGGCTGGTCGCGAGATAGGCATGGAAACGGTGAGGTGTGCCCTGACTAATATTAGCCCCAAGCGACTGGTCTTTGGCACCGATTATCCGTTCAATTTTGTCGATGACCCCGAGGGAATGAAGACGTACATTGCGAAGATCAGGCAACTTGATCTGGACAAAGAATCGATTGAAGCTATGCTGGGAAACAATGGCATCGGGTTGCTTGGCTTATAGTGTGGTAACAGTACCAGCAACACTTGAAATTAGCTTCATTGTTGGCCCCACTGAGCGACGGACATAAAGGATGATGGTATTGTCCCCGTTGACGAATCGCTTTCAATCTGGCGGCAAAGACTGCCGGTTAGGAAACGGGACGACCAGGGTTACTGGACTAGCTGTCATCACTGAGCCGCTACGGCAGTTCTGCCAAATGTTATCGCCAGGGCTGGTTCAGAGGGGGTCGAGACCAAGCCGAGAGGCCCTTAGCTTACGGTAACCACGCCTTCTGGTTCGCTGACGACCTCCCCGATGATCGCTGCCTCCACCACACCACTTCGGTGCAACCTGTCGAGTAGTAGCCCGGCTTTTTCCGGCTCAACACAAATCAGCAAACCGCCGGAGGTTTGCGGGTCAAACAGGACATCCTGGATATGACCCTGTATTTCGCTGGAGATTTTCACGGCTCTGCCATAGAATTCCCGGTTGCTGTATAAACCACCCGGGCACAGTCCCTGCCTAGCAAACTCACCCGCTTCCGGAAAGAAGGGGATAGAACCGACGTGGAGGTTAATACCCACCTGGCTATTCTCAGCCAACTGGGTGGTATGACCAAGAAGTCCGAATCCAGTGATGTCAGTACAGGCATGAACCCTTATCTCTTGCATTAACGCTGAGGCTTTGGCATTCAGTGTTGCCATACGATTGATGAGCTTCGCTGTTGTCTCCTCACTAGCCTTTCCGGCTTTTACCGCCGTACCTATGATTCCAGTTCCTAACGGCTTGGTAAGTATGATTCTATCCCCTGCCTTGGCCCCAGAATTGGTCACCAGTCGCTCGGGGTGTACGATACCGGTAACAGAAAGGCCATACTTCAACTCGACATCGTCTACACTGTGCCCGCCGACCAGCACCACCCCTGCCTCACTCATCTTATCCACCCCACCCTTCAGGATATCCTGCAGCACTGAAATATCCAGGGATTTGCTGGGGAAGCAGACGACATTCATCGCGGTTAGCGGCTTGCCGCCCATAGCGTAGACATCACTCAATGCGTTGGCCACAGCGATCTGACCGAAAGCGTAAGGGTCGTCTACTATCGGCGTGAAGAAATCAATGGTCTGAATGATGGCCAGCTCATCGGTTAGCCTGTAAACGCCAGCATCGTCCAGGCTGGCCATACCACACAACACATTCGGATCAGACATTACCGGCAAGCCGCATAAAGCTTTATCCAGGTCCCCCGGACCCAGCTTGGAAGCTCAGCCGGCCCCGCGAACACTCTTAGTTAGGCGAGGATTTATCCTCTCGTCCATTCGACTCCTCTGATGTTCAAGCCAGGGAATAGCCTCGGCTTCATCTGGCATTGTAGCATTCTGGGCACCAAAAAGGCAAAGCTGACGTTTGAGAATGTTTATCAACCTCACCCCCCTTATCCCCCTCTCCTTCAAAGGAGAGGGGGAAGGATATGAGAAAAGAGGGGCTGACGCCCCTCTTGAACACTCCATCGGGTCAAACTCCTTAGCTGAGGTTGTTTGGTGAGGGGATTGCAAGGGGCGAAGCCCCTTTAACAAATTCTCTGTAGGTAGGTTGAACGATACTATGATGTCTTTTGTTTCTAATCAGCTCGGTTGATTTTATCAGTCGTCCTTCTTTTCTCCAGATAACCCAGAGCTGCTCCTAATGAAGCGTCACTAACGATACGCCAAAGGGCTAATTCTACGACTACTCCGAGCAGAGGTAGTGTCACTTCACCGAATAGGTGCCAGT
>SDBU01008378.1_pt1 | contig 11765 bp, 7 predicted proteins | sample 2277071 | NCBI WGS metagenome assembly SDBU01 (sample SAMN10397929, study PRJNA504765) | marine sediment metagenome | isolation source: marine sediment core GS08_GC12, 126 cmbsf | place: Arctic Ocean: Gakkel Ridge, Loki's castle | collected 2008 | reverse complement strand
CTTTTCGCCAGTTCATCTGCCACGAGCATCGTTTCCCACGCTTTAGCTCGATTTTCAAAGTCCACTTTTATATCCAGAGCAGGTTGATAGTTCGGGTACACGTCCAATGCTTGCTTCAAATCGCTTAACGCCTCGATTGGATTTTCCTCGGCTTCAGCGGATTTTAGAAGTTCATCAGCGCGTGCTTCCACTGCTGCGACCCGATTAAGCAGTTCGCCTGCTTGTGGATGCTGAGTTTCGATCTGTTTTGCCAACTGCCTGGATTGTTCAAACTCCTTTGCGTCGAAAGCCCTGAGCGCGGATTGAAACGTCGCCTCTAACTCCCGCTGCTTCGCCTTTAACTCCTGCTGGCTGAGTTGCTCTTTTGCGCGTTCGAGTTGTTCCTGGACTTCATCCCGGTAGTGCAATTTTAGAGATTGTTCGTAAAGCGAGATGGATTCGATTAGATCATGAGCGACGGATGCCTGCTCGTATAATCCCAATGCCTCGACTCGCCGCTCGAATTCAGGCAATTTCGAACTCGCCTCGGTAAAATCTGGGAAAAGCTCCAAAGCACGCTCAATTTTCCTTAGAGCAGTTCTTGGCTCGAGTTCGCTGATAGCTTCATCATACAACCTCCGCGCCTCATCCCGACGCTTCTGCTCCTCCAGGCCGCTATCGATTTTCCTCTTTAAATCGACGACGCCATGATAGTTAGGATAACGCTCATCAAGTTCGTTCAGATTATCCAATGCGCTGTTGAATTCACCGCGCTCAAGTTTGGTACTCGCGCTCTCAAACAGATGCCTAGCTTTACTTTCAATCTGTTGGATTTCACTGCGAAGGCGTTTTGCTTCATTGCTGGATTTGTCTATGTTCAGCGCGTCCTTTATCTTCCGCATGGCGGCAAGATACTTCTTTTCAGCGATATAGTTTTCAGCATCGGCTAAATCCTCGGCGACTTCGCTTTTCACTCCATCAAGCCTCTCCATAACTCTTTCGATTTCGCTGAACCTAAAATCATGACTTTTCGCTCCATTGATTTTTGCTGACGCTAAACTCAGTTCAGTGTCGCCTATTGCTTCCTCGGCTTCTCGACAAAGCGAGGTCAAAGTGCCCCTCAAATTTTGCAACTTCTGATAAGTTCCGATGACATCCGGGTCATCGGGGTCAGAGCTATGTGCTCCATTTATGCTGTCCAATGCGCTGTCGAGTTCTCCCTTATCGTAGTGCACCTCTGCCGCTCTTACGAGTTCGATGACTTCAAGTTTAGATTCCACCTGCGGGAGCAGTTCGTTGCTGCCTTCGTGGAATTTGTAAGCCTCCAAAGCGTCGTCGATTTTCTGCTTGGCGCCTTCAAAACGCCTGGCATCGAAATCGGATTTTGCTTCTCCGTAAAGCTGGTCGGCTTGATTGATTCTCTGACTGGCTTGGTCGAGTCGTTCTTTGATTTCTGAATTAAGTGCGTCAGGAATTTGCGACCAATGTTCAATGGCTCCTTCAAGTTCACCGCTATCATAAGCTGCCCGACCGGCTTCGGATATTTCATCGATTCTCTGCGAAAATTCCGCCTCAAATTGGTCGATTTCTAACAGCTTAAAACCGTATCCTTTTGAACTTTCGAGATGTTCACAAGCGCGGTCAAGGTCATTATTTCTAAAACATCCTTTTGCTTTGGCGAGTTCCGTCTCGATTTCCTCTTGTCGTGCCTGGAGTTCGGAGAGTTGTTCTTTGACGGAACAATATGGGTCAATCTCGCAAGCTGAACAGTATTCCGAGATTGCCTTTTTCAGCAGACCATCTCTTTCTGCACTTTCGCCGTCTGCGATGTACTGCGCTACAAGAAGGTTTTTTACCTCTCTGAACTCAATTGCAATAACCTCATCTCGAGGTGACAAATTTTGTGCTTCTGATAACTTTTCATGAGCCGATTTCAAATTCCCAGATTCTCGATGTCCTCGCGCCTGTCTGAGCAATTCGTCGATCTTTTCTTGATTTTCAAGAGCCTTCTGTATTCCCTCCATCTCAGGGGCATCGGCGTAAATTGCAATAGCCTGATTAAAAAATCGCCTCGCATCAGTGGCTCTACCCTCGTCCAGACATTTGGACACTCTGGAATACAAGTCAGCCGCTGTCTCTTTTTTATGTTCGACCTTTTGACGTAAATCTGATGCCAAGGGAAATCCATGCAGTTCTCTCAAAAGTTCAAGGCATCGATCGAGTTGCCCCGAATCAAAAAGGCTTCTTGCTTCTTGATATTTTGCCTTATCCTCTGCCGCGTTGTTTATACTTATCTGGAGGTCTTTCGCTTGATCGATTTCATCGAACGGTACTCCATGTGTAAATTCCAAAGCGGATTTAACCTTTTCACTAGCACTATTGAGCGATGTCGAATTATCTTGTTCGATATAGTTGTTGTAATCTCTCTTCGCGCTTGCTATGAGCATTTTGAATTGCTCTGCACAGGCTGTATCTCTAATTTCGCGAGCTTTTTCATCGTAGCCGATGTCCAGAGCCGCCTGCGCTTTTTGTATTGCGGTCTCATAATCTCTAACATTAAGAGCTTTTTGTGCCTCTCTCCTCAATTGTCTTATACGAATTCCTTTTCTAATTCCCACGCTTCTCATAAATTATACCTCCTGATTTTCGATTAGTGGTCTTTACTTTTGCTCAAATAATCAAGGGCAATCTTTCTATTCCTCAATGCTTTAGCATACTTTTGATCCATCTCCAACGCCTTATCATAACATTCTATCGCTTCTTCATATCTTTCTAATTCATAAAATATACAGCCGAGCAACTGAAAGCAATTCTTGATAGTTTCAGGCATTACTACAATTGCCATCGACTATATGGGGCATTAGATGGAAAACTCCTGTTCAGCGGTATACAGGAACAAAACAAAGACCAATTGGATTGAGTTACCTGTTCTCTGCCACACCAATAGACCTTACATTGCTTTTAGATTCACATTGAATTGTGTGTTTATCTTACAACAATCGGTAGTATTACAGAATGTATGTTATCAAAAATTTACTTGGAATTCAAGTAATTGATGTAAATTTTGATTAACATTATAATGCATATCTTTAGTCTTAGAGAAACAAATAGTCTTTCTTGCTAATCTTTTGGGAGGTGATTGTACAGGCGGGGATGAAACCGCATCCCATCTTTTTTGTTTGAAATACGCATACAGTTGTGATATACTATGTGAAATGTCCGAGTGTCGGCAATAATTATCAAACCATCAAGTAAAAAACTTAGGCAACATCTGCATTTTGGACGGAATAAGTAGCCTGAAAAAAAGATTGACAATAATTCTGTTTTTGGGTACGATAAAGTCCAAACAGAAATAGAAAATAAGTTGAGGAAGGAGAGATTTATGCAGATTTCCGAAAAACAAGCATTAGAAGCGTTGGTTTCTTTAGGGATAATGGCGCCGGATATTGCAGATATCATCCAGACTATGGCTCAAGATAGGGCTGTAAACATGGAGCCGCCAGAGGGGGTTATAATCCGACCTCTGCTTCTGCTGCTGGATAAGTCTCCATCGATGACCCCGCTTAAGCAAGCAATGATCGATGGACAGCGCCATCTCATTAACTCACTTTTAGGAGCGTCTAGTTCTATAGATATCTATTTTGGACAGATTCTTTTTAACCATGAAATTGAGTACTTTCAGGACATGGCCCCTTTTCGCGACCCCTCCGACAGCCGTCAGGTCCATCCACTGGCAAAATTTCTTGACAACGACAACTACATTCTAAGTGGAGGAACCGCGCTCTACGATACAATTGGGCATGCTTTGGCAATGTTGTCACCACTATGTGGTAGGGGCGGAAGAATTGGGCCAGCAAGTCATGGCTCATATAGCAATCATCACGGACGGCAAAGATGAGCATAGCAAAACAGAGGCTGAAACTCTAAAGAAGGTAATTAATTTTGTTCTGGAAGCAGGACTCATACATCGGATCACCCTTGTGGGACTTGGTAACTACGATTATAGGGCAATCGGCGAGTCAATCGGGATTCATAATGTAATCGAAGCAAACGCGGAGCCAACAGAAATTCGCAGAACCATGGATTTGATATCCAGTTACACGACGGAGGATCTAACATGAACGCGACAAACAAAAACCGTACATACCAATCCAGGTTCGATGGTGCCCGCATCGTAACCGACAGGGGACAGCGTTACACATTGTCTAATTCGGATTACATTGGCGGTGGAAGAGATGGCGAAGTCTTTCAATTGAACAGTCATTTAGCTGTCAAAATGTATTCCAATAATCCTATAGATTCCGTTTTACGGGAAAAGTTACTCACACTCTGTGGTCAGAATGAGCAGGAAGCATTTCACGAGCTCGTGGTTTCACCTATACAAATGATTCGCCTGGAAAAACAGACAGCTAACCAGGAGGCAGGATTCATTATGAAATACCTGCCAGATGCGAAACCACTGAGCGATATGAGATGGAAGAATTCCATTAAGCCTGAGGAAGAAAAAGCATTTGATCAGATGATAGCAAATATCATCTATGATTTAAGCGACGGACTGGAGAATCTTCATGCAAACCGGGTTTTCATGTGCGACCTTAAGCCTGATAACATTCTTGTTTCCAACCTTCGACCATATTTGATAGATTTCGACTCCTGCTCAATGCCGAATTATCCCGGCGAAACTTTCACAATTCCATACTTGGATCCGCGGATTAGGGATGGGGTGCCAAATGCGGTTGGATCTAATGAAGAATTTTCCGATCTCACTGATTGGTGGGCGCTGGCTGTAATCGCCTTTGAACTGTTCATGGGCGTACTCCCCTGGGCCGGTATTCATCCTCAATATCGTAAAGACCCGCTTGCTGTCAGATCCTTCAATTATTCTGCCGTTATATTTGATCCAATGGTTCGTACACCAAAATTTGGCATGCGCGACCCGAGATGGCTCGAAGAGAAACCCAAGATTAAGGAATATTTCAAAAGAATTTTCTCCTCACCCGAACCAGCCGTTCCCATAGTTGAGATTCTAAATACATATTTTCCGCGGGAGGAATTTCCGCAACGGCCTGAACAGGCTATTAACCTTATTGATAAATTGGTTGGAGATGCTCGCCAGATTCAGTTTTTTAAAGCGCTCTGGGATGCCATGATAGAAAAGGCACGAGAGCGAGCCAGTGAGCGCAAACCGGGGCGAATAAATATTTTAGACGTGATGTATTCAAAATAATCCAACTTTCAAAGGAAATGATGACTACTATACAAGAACAATGTGTACCGACTCGACCGAATTTATCTATAGGCTCATTTGTTCAGGAAGGTACTCTTCACAATAGGATATCTTTAGGATTGCAGGATGCTTGTCACATAGTAGATTGGGAAGACTTGAAAGTGGCGGTAGTCTGCGATGGATGTAGTGCTACAAACTTGGGACTCTCACAAAATCAGGTCGGCGCGGTTTTAGGGGCGCAATACATCAGCTCCACCCTAGCTATTGCACTAAGAGACGTAAGCAAAAATGACGATATTTATTTCGAGAAAATCCTGCAAGTTACTCGCAATAAGACTCACACCTTTTTCCGTAGACTTTGCAATAGTATGGGGTTTAATGCTCGCGAGCTCAACAAGGAATATAAAGACTTCGTCCGTAACAAACTTCTGTTCACCGTGCTGGGGTTCGCTGTTTTTCGACACCGTTACTGGATATTTGGGTTGGGCGATGGCTGGTACGGTATTAACGGCGAAATAACGATTCTTGACTCTTCTCCATATTTAAACCAGTCGCTGTTGAATAGAGGTAGACTGAAGAAAAAACTTAAAATTTATGCCACTGATAGAATTGACAATCTGGAATACCTTTGGATTGCCAGTGATGGTCTGTCTGATTTTTTATCCGACTCCCCGGGAAAGAAGGACTTTGACAACTTCCTTGGTGACGAACTCACTTGTGAGCGTAATAGTAAAGGCGAAGACACTACTGTACAGGCGTTCAACCGCAAAGTATATAATCGCCATAAACACCGCTTTTCAGATGATGTTGCCCTGGCATTGGTGAAGACCAAGGCATAAGAGAATATAAAACATAAACAACGAAAGGAGAAAGAGATGAGAAGACGTTTAGATGGTAAATGGATTCAGCCAAGTGACCTCACCCCTGATGTATATGAAGGGTCATCAATCGTGGAGAATATTGTTTTAGCTTCATCTAACCATCTACGGGAATACTTCGGACTTCAGGAAGGCGAAACGCTCCCAGGACCCATCCCCAAGTTCGTCACCCGGAAGAATTCTAGTCTTGACAATTATTTCGCAGATTTACTGCTGCGAACTTGTTACGAGCCTGTTGATTACTTGCCAGCGTATGAAGAACACGTTATTCGAGGATCGCAGGAAGAGTTGCCCTCTGACTTAAATCCCAGGCTTGTCGACTCGGTTCTTATAGGCATCGGCGGGAGGAGCAGCAATCCTGACTTTAAAAAGGTATACGACGAGCATACCGAAGTTGGAACACAAAGCGCCAAATCAGCGAGTCAGGTCGTCTTTCAAGAACATCTGGAACGTTACCACGATCATCCCGGTGTACAGTCGATACAGCCGATACAGGAGGAAATCAATTATATTGACTCCGAAGGAGGCGTCTTTTACGACCATATTTTCACTATAACGAAAAATCTCCATTATGCACAATTCCGGCAACCAGGTTTTGTGTCGGAATCCTTGGAAGCCCAATGGAAGCGTGCCATTATCGAGGCAGCTTTGATGTCGGTGTGCATCTCAGTAGAAGTGTTTGAGAATTTCGACAACCAGAAGGCGATTGAGACACTAGAGCAGGAATGGAACCTATACCTTGGGAAATCCGAGAAGCTCAGAGAAAATGGTTTTGTCGACCCCGTAGAACCGGAAGTGGTTGAATATGTGAAGGGCATGATTCACAATCAGACGGTGTCTGAAGTAAAAGGAAAAGCAAGCTATTTCACTCACAGGAGGATACTATTTGCCCTCGAGAGGGTTTGGGATCAAAAAGTCGTATCTTTCATAATGAGCTTCCTTTTTGAGGCAATGCTGCAAGCACAACAATCATTCGTAAATATGCAGAAGAATATAGAAGAAGGGAAAGTACCCCTCAGAAGCCTTCCAGGTAATCATGCTTTTATTTACCATCAGAGGGAGCCACTGGACAAACGGCCGCACACTGGCATTCTATATCGCATGAATGACAGAAAACGAGGAAAGAAAGCGATTGTAATAGTACACGATCCTGTCCGCCAGATAACGTCAGTATTTAAAAACAATTACCTGCGCCGCGATACATGGAAAAGATTCTGTGACCTTTTGATTGAAAAAGAAGGAAACGAGGTGTGGTATGTTATAACACACGAGGATGGCACAATTGCCAACTTCGTATTAAACGGTACGGAATCCTTCGTTGGGGTACCGATGACAAAGCTAAGTGAGAATGATTTTTTCGAGTTATTCAAGACCGCTATCGAGTCTCCCACACCGAATAGCTAATTCTCCGAAGTATCTCAAGGAACTTTGTGGAAGGGTCATTGTTAAGCACGAGGGAGACTCATCTGCTATTACTTTGATTGGTAGTTGTACCAAATTTATACTGGTTGAAAAACATATCGTTGCCTGTATGTCCTAAGAAACTTATCACAGCATGATTGCTCCCCGAAATAATTCAAGCCACTCTTGTCTTGCTGTTGCGATGCGTCTCCTTAGTGTGCTTTCGCCTTTTCATACAGAGTTTTGAGTCGTGGGCGGATGTTATCGTTCATCTCGATGTTAGTTTTTCCGCCCACCGATATGGATGATGTCCTGGATGGCTCTGTGTATGTTATTGCTAATGTCATCTTGGTCCAGAAACTCAAGAAAATACCTATTGAGAGACTTCATTGGCAATAACGACTCGAAAACCAACATCGCGGGTGGAGTATGTACCATCACTGACGTCGCGGCGGAAACTGCAACGAACTTCGGTAGCATTACTACTATACCAACTGCCTCCACGAACAACATGTCCACTTCCAGATGAGGGACCAGTTGGGTTATCTTTCGGAGATTCTTTGTAGTAGTCGGCATCATAACAATCAGAACACCATTCATAAACGTTTCCAGCCATGTCGTATAGTCCGTAGCCATTTGGTGCAAAGCTCTTGACCAGTGCGGTGCCTCTTCCAGAATAGTTTGCATCATCACGAGAAATGGTATCTCCTTTTGCGTATTTTTTCCCAACCAAACCACCGCGTGCCGCTTTCTCCCATTCTGCTTCAGTCGGCAACCTTCCGCCCACCCACCTGGCGTATTTGCTGGCCCCAGACCAATAGATGCTAACAACTGGATGATTTTCATATCCAGATTTGGGCTTGAAGCTACTACCACTTTTTTCAATGTAGCAATTTTCCCAATTGTGGTAGATTAACCTATTTTCAGATGAATCAAGCCATCTCTGTCTATCATCCTTAACGCTGATAGAATTCAAAAACTTGCAATACTGCTCGTTGGTAACCGCGTACTCGTCTATGTAGAAAGTATCCGTGTAGACTTCGTGGACCGGCTTTTCGTTATCCTCACCGTCATTACTGCCCATCATGAAGGTTCCCGCGGGAATATACACCATTTTCATCCCGTCCTTATCGCGGTATTTGGGCGGGGTTTTCTGGGTCAACGCGGTTTGCAGTTCAAGTGTCGTCTGATAACGATTATCAGGATCTTTCTGAAGTGCCCCTTGAATTACCAATCTAAATGGCTCATTGATAAACTGCGGAATCTCAAGGTCTTCGGAAATTATCTTTTTCATTATTTGTGCTTGAGTTTTGCCAACAAAAGGTGGCTCACCTACCAGCATTTCGTGGAGGATTACGCCGACAGCCCAGATGTCCACACGTTTGTCGTATTCATCGTCGAACTGTTCGGGCGCAATATACATGCTTGTCCCAACTCCAGCAGATGAAGCTTTTTGTGAACCTTCCAAGACGCGTGCAATTCCAAAATCTCCTATACAAACAGTTCCCTCACTAAAAAAGATGTTCTCAGGCTTTAGATCACGGTGCATAATGTCTCTATCGTGAGCGTAAGCTACACCAGAGCTTATCTGCTTGATGATGTCGATTACCTGTTCTTTCGGCAGACCTCCTTTTTTCGCCAATAAATCCCTGAGCGTACCGCCAGACGCGTATTCCATCACGATATACACGTATTCGTCTTGCAACATCGCATCCCATATTGACAGAATGTGCGTATTTTTCAGACTCCGCATGAGTATCGCCTCACGCAATGCTTTTTTGGCATCGTCTTCTTTGCCTGCGTCCATCTCAATTTCCTTTATCGCTACAATATCGTCCAGGACGGTATCCTTAGCGCGATAGACTTTTGCAAATTTCCCTTTGCCAATATATTTCTGAATCTCGTATTTTCCTAAAACATCACCTGCTTTTATCATAATCTTCTCCTTTCCTTTCTATGATTTTATTTTCATAAACTTCGCCAATTGGACGGGACGGAGAGCTCCACTACGCATCGACAACGAAACACGTAGTGGCGACCCTCCGTCTTCGCCTATGGGAACGTAACAAGAGACGGGACGGAGAGCTATCCCCACACTACAACCTGTTTTGCTATTTGCTCAATCTTTTTCCCATCTGACATCATAATTCCTATAGAGCGTCCGTATTCGATAGCATCCTGAGTAAAACCGGATTTCGAGATAAACCAGGCGCCGGGTTGAGTAGCTTGCGGCGCCGGGTTGAGTGCCGAAGGCGTATCGAAACCATCGAAACCAAGGCATCTCATTCGTGTCGCTGCTTGATGAAGCTTTTCGAGCTCCTTTACACCTGCAAGTTTGCCACGCCACTTAATCTCGATAACCCAGTTTTCGCTGCCTTTGGCCAAAGCATCGACTTCTGTCTGACCGTTTGCTGACTGATACGGTTCCACTGTATCAAATTTCGGCAGCTTAACGGTGCTATCCACGTTGAAACAGTCTCCATCGACCTCCTGTCCGTTGAAATGTGTTATCAGTTCGCGTATTTCGCTCTCCTTAGCTCTGCCGAGTTCTGATGATAACCGCTGGAATTTCTCCTCTAATTCATGAATGAGGTGAAAAAGCGTTTCACGCATCGGACTGGGGTCGATTTCAATACCTTTGGTGGCATGTGCTACCCAGTATCTCAGGATAGGGTCCCGGTAAAAATACACTTTATTCTCTTCTAAAATTAGGCTAACCTCCATAAGCCAGCGCAAGTAACCTCGCGTCGCAGGCGGGGTTTTTGCTATGCGTCGCGCTATTTCTGAAAGTGTCAATTCCTCCTCTTCTGCTAACACCTGTAGGATGCCTTTAAGAATGCCGTAGCCACGAGCTTTTTGCAGTGAGATGTCGTACAAATAGCGGCAGTAGTTGTATATCTGTCCGTCACGGGAAAGCGTTTCTAAAATAAATGCCTGATTTACTTTTTCAACATCAGGAATGTCCTCTGCCAAACGTGATATCCGACGGGCGATAGCTGTGATGTAAAAAGGATGCCCAAAGGAAAGTCGATGGATATGTCGAGAAACTAAGGGCTTGAGATTGGGGATAATCTTGCCTGCCAGTTGTTCAGTCGCTTCACGGGTGAAAGGTGCAAGCTCTAACATCTCGAATTGTAGAAATAGTGGCGATTCGTGGTCTTTTATCATCTTTTCCAAAGCAGTTATAGCTGACCCAGCAACTATATAAGCTATATCGCTTTGAGTTTGCATCGCCGCACGGAAAGTCTTCAACGGGTCTGAAATCCCAGGATAATGGGAGAAGACATCTATCTCAGTGAACTCGTCGAGGAACAGGATGAGCTTTTTCCCTAACTCGCCGGCAAGCTTTTGAGGGAAATCGAAAGCCTGCTTGAGGATGAAAGCAGAATCAGGTTGTTTGCGTCCAAGCTCGTTTGCTATTGTCCCTGCTGTGGTTGCTACTGTTGTTACCGACATGGCTTCGCTGGAAAGCAAGCGTGGAAGCGTCAGGTATTGGTCAATATCTCCATCTCCGCTGGTTGTTGCCCAAAAAGTGACATAACCAATATATCGTTGAGCGAAAATTTCAGGTGAACTGCAAATATCCTCAAAATTGATGTATACGGGTATGATTTCACTTTCGTCGAGCAATTGATTCAACTGCTCCAGAAGCAGCAGTGTTTTACCTATCCGCCGCAAACCGAAAATAGCCACATGCCGCTGTCTTGCAGAGATTAGATCATCAGCGACCGATTGAAGGAAGGCAAGTTCCCTCTGACGGTTTGTGAATAACTGTCTGAGAGATTCTGGATACATAAAGTTAAACATCGTGTAAATTATCCTTTCTTAAAAATTAGGTCAATAGACATATAAGTCAATCAAGTTAAAGTATACCACAAAATCTAAACGTGAACAATAAGTTTTTGAATCTCTCTCGATTTCCCATACCAGCAATATCACTTAAACGAATTACGAATTACGAACTACGAATTACGAATTGTTAAAGCTTTCTTAACTGCCACGAAAGGTTATCGTGACTTAAATTGGAAGGGGAAACAGAAGGTGGAAGGCGGAGGGCGGAAGTCGGAAGGATTGAGGGTGTTTCCTTCCGACTTCCCACTTCCGCCTTCGAGACCCCCTACCAATTTCGGTGGATTACGAATTTACGAATGGTTCGATCTGCCTGTGCGGAAGCAGACAGGTTGGAAGGTATTTGCCTCCATCAATGGTAAGAATTCCGAATTCCGAATTCCGAATTGTCGCATTCACCCACCTGGCTTACTCCTGATTATCCTAATCAG
>SDBU01008377.1_pt1 | contig 11765 bp, 9 predicted proteins | sample 2277071 | NCBI WGS metagenome assembly SDBU01 (sample SAMN10397929, study PRJNA504765) | marine sediment metagenome | isolation source: marine sediment core GS08_GC12, 126 cmbsf | place: Arctic Ocean: Gakkel Ridge, Loki's castle | collected 2008 | reverse complement strand
AAACCCTTCAAAGGCAGGCCTATGGATATAGAGACATGGAATTTTTTAAACTTAAAATCTATGGACTTCACGAAGCGAAGTACGCTTTAATCGGATGAACCACATTTTGGAGAAAACCTGATCCAAAAATATTTTTGTAATATATTTTAAGCTTTAATATCACCTCGTCATTGTTATTAAGAGAATTGAAAATCTCAAATTCTCTATCAACTAGCATGAAGGTTTCAAGCTTCTTCTCGTCTTCACATATCAGATGAATTTGCTTAGGACTAAATTGTGGAATTTCTATAACAATATCTTTTTCCTTCCGGTTTCTTATTAGAATACTGGCAAAAACTGTTGTATTTAGAGCCGCACCGGTACCGGCATTTTTAAAGGTAATATCAAAGTGAAATCGACTTAGTAACTCTACTTTTTCGAAATTAGTTACGGGGCTTAAGTAGGGTCTTATTTTCTCAAGTTTTACATCATCTATTGATGGTACAGGTAATGGTTGAATTTGTAGTCTCACACTGGAGTCCATAATATCCAGTTGTTTTTCCATTGATTTCAGCTGTCTTTGAGTTGTAATAACGTATGCTAATGTTAACAACACAATAACTAGTGGTGATAGCCTGCTGTAATAAAGTATCATTTTTCCAAGAACCGAATCTTGAAAGAAATAACCGAATACAGTTCCAGCCATAAAGAGCACTAAGATGGTAATAAAGATGTTCTGTTCATGTGTCTTTAATAATTTTTTCATCACTGACGATCCTTATCACAAAGCGATTTTTGGGTATAACAGTTGTAATAGATGGAAAATTGTCCACATATTGCCCTTATAGCAGGGAAATATTTTCATCTATTGTGATATTAAAGGTTAAAAAGGGAAAATTATGTATTGAACTTTCCATTTATTGCTTGAATAGTTTGATATCATGGAAAAACAGCTTGTAATTATTTACTATCCGGAAATTTAGACTTTTATTAAATCTGTGGAAAAGCATTTTTAAATAGAATATGAAAAACGTGAAATCCAGCACATTTCGATAATGCTAAACTTCTTGCCTGAATCGATGCTCGCTTACAGACCCATTTTATTCAAGATTTCAAATTGTAACCGATACCTTACCAAAATTAATACCGGATGTCAAATTTTAGAATTCAATAAGTGCAACCCGGCTTTACCAGATATACATGACAGGAATGCTATATTGACATCGGATTATTTGTGAGGTCTTAATCCCGTCTACCCTGGCGTATAGATTTAGATCAAGGAAAACAACATCTGGATTATGTTTCTTAATTTCTAACAGGAGTCCGTTTCCGGTAGCGAGCGATTTAGAGGTATGATTAAAAATAGGCGGGGATTAAATCAGTTCCTAGAAAAACACCAGTCTGCACATTTCACCATGCACGATGCACATTATTTTATGCAACTCGCTAAAGATTTTAAAGCAAAATCAAAAACAATACACTGTGCGCCATATAACATATAGAAGGCAGGAAGTCGAGCATTGCTGGTTAACGCCCAGTGTGAGCAACGGCCCAAGGCAGATCGATTATATAAGGCTTTTACGCAAACCGCGATATTCCTGCCATCTACTCCAAATCTAAATACGACTTTGGCGCCTCGCGGTTCAATCCTTTGAAATACGTTTTAACCAACCGGCTGCTGGTTTCGTCAAAGCTTATATCGCCGATCAACACCGAATCGGCGACATCTGGGTTTTCCCGTCGCATCGAGAGATAGTTTTTTCGAGTCCAAGAGTGAACCGCCCTCGCAAGTGCATACGCATCCCTGCCGTAGTTCTGTTTGCTTGGCCCAGTCTTCACACCTAGCACGTTCAAACAAAAACCAAGGATTCTTGATCCCTTGTAGTTTGGCATCTTGGTGAGTTCCATAATTTCGTTGTACAGAAGACGGCGGACCTTGAAACGCACGATCTTCCAGGCTGTCCCATCACCGTCGAATCCTTTGAAGACTGTGCTCCAAACAATGTTGTAGTGGATGGTCCAGCAAGTCTCTGGCGGCGATTTAACGGTCGAAGCGGCGAAACACATATTAAAAATCAGAAGAGCCAGATGATCATAGATATTTTTCGGATATGTTCCCTCGCGAATTCGGCGCAGTGGTTTGGGCGGTTTGGGCTGCTTATCGATGAGGTCGATTGCATCCTTAACAAATTCGGCAGCCACACGAAGTCGATTATAGACGTCTCTGCCGTATGCATCTGGCGCGTCATTGAGTTTATACAAGTCGTGGTAGGCGTCCTCGATGTCATGCATCGCGCGATTCAGCGCATAGGAATTCTGCGAGCCATACCCTTTCTCCAAGCAGTCCTTAAGCGTGATGAGCGTCGCGCGGCAATAGGCCTCCCACTGTTTGGCATCCCATGCCCATCGTTCCTCGAAATCTATGTCGAGCGGCGACGCAACGTTGCTCGCGAGCGCTTCCACGAGCACGTAGTTGCCATAAATCGCTTGACTCACCGGTTTGAAATAACCCAGTAATCCCGATGAGTAACCTTCAGCTTCGTCGTACAGAAACGAGCCCTTCTGAGCCACCGCTTCACTCGAAATATTTCGTGCGAACTGCCCCATTGGTATGTCAAATTTACTTGCGCGCGTCATCTCCTCGAAGAAGGCTTGAGCTGTCGCGGGCGACGCCCCAACGATATGTCGGCAGAACTTGCGATTGGCGATAAGCAACAAAATGTCGTGTGCATAGTCCTCAGCCCCTGCCTTCTCCTTTTTTGTCTGCTCCCGTGATGTCTCTCTTTCAGAAAGGCGGGGCTGCAGACGCCTGCAGTACTTGATCAAAGGCTTTACAGACCAATACAACTCGTTTGCGATGGCTTTCAGTTCGTTGTCGTTTCCCCGAAGGATGTATCTATAAAGCTCACGTGCAAATCGGAGTGCATTGCGGCGGCTAAAAACAGGTGGGCGGATAAATGCGTAATAAATCCACGTCAAAAACGTGCCAAGGAATAGCAATCCAAAGATGCCTTGCCATATGGAGCGCGTGAGCCATATGGTCTTTGGAACCCACCAGCCTTCGACGATCCATATCTCAGTAAGTAACGTTTGCAAACCGATTATTGCAATTAGGACAAACGTCTTGACATAGAGCGAAGTAGGTGTAACCGCAATCCGAAACTTATACCTGACATCGGCAATCATATAGATAACTGTCAGCAGGGCTACTGCGGCGAGAAACTCGGAAAATCCGAATATCTTGGTTGCAGAGCTTGTACTAACGGGTTCAAAGCAGAACATCCAATAGCACGACTCAGTCACAATGTATTACCCCAAGCCACTTCGGGTGACCGCTTTTTGTCGAGATCAAGCACCATTTACGTCATCGCCCCTGCTCGCGCTCTCAATATGCCAACTAACGAATGATTATGCCGAATAAATTCTTAATATCACATTAAAAGACAAGTGGATATATCTTTAAAAATTTACAAAAATCGAAACCTGGATTATTCATATTTATATATAAGAAGCTCCAGATATTAAGATTATTTCCGATATCATAATCGGTGGTTATTAGGCCATCTTTACCCAATTATATATTAGATTTCAAAGCAAAATCAAAAACAATGCACTGTGCGCAATGTTACATATAGAAGGCAGAAGCCGAGCATTGACGATTAACGACGCTCTTCAGTCGCAGCGATTAGCTGTCGACTAAAGCGTCGTTAGGTATTGGTTTTTTATATGACTCCAAGGAGTTTTCTAAATTCGTTTTCTATGCCACGCCTAATAATTGATACTTTATCGGCAATTTTATATTCCGCCTTCTCCCATGCGCGATATACTTGATCAGTCTGATCAGTTTTTCCCACCATTTCCAAATGCATCGATAATTCACTTACGGGAGAAGAAAGATTGTTAATAAGGTCTTCTATTAGTTTACACATATCTTCGGAAAGAAATATTTTATTTTTTCTGTAACATTCTTTGAATGAATCGACGGCCTTCCATATTACCCGTAAATTTTCTTTGTTCTTTTCTGGGGTTACACCCATTACATTTCTTACAAAAACCTCAACAGAATCTTGAAGATCAATAATTTTTACATATAAATCTACTATCATTTCGGCACGCTTTTCATGGAGCTTACCAAAAGTAATTTGATGTTCGTATGCAGATCGCTTTAATTCAGCTTTGAACTTCTCTAATTCTGTTTGGGCGTTGGCTTGAAGATTTAGTTTGAAACGCTCAAAATCCTTTTCCAATAACTGAGAAATAATAGATTTTACTAACCATCCAACAACGGAAAATAGAACCACTGAACCTGTGATCGACGTAAAAATTATTTCAAATGTAGACATGATTGATTATTTTCAGCTTACCTGCTTCCCATCCCGGCGATAATAACATATCCATCGGCCATCCTTTAATTCTCTGACTGCCATGATTATTCTCCAATATGGAAAGCGGTGCTTTCATTAGGCTTTTTATCGGTTGGTTTCTTTTTTGGTTTTTTTATCGATAATATTTCTACTAATAATTTTAATCTTTTGGATATTGAAACCAGTGTATCATTAATAGATGAAATGTTTTGATGGATGCGGTATACAAAATATGGCATAAGTATTGCCAGAAGGGCTAAAAGTAAAACGAAAATCAATGCTATAAATAAGGATAGAGCGCCAAGGCCTTCAATCGCTTCCATTTATAAACCTCTTGTTACATTTTAGTTCATATTTTTTCCATTATTTTTTTTGGGGCTGCCTTTATTTGTCGCCAGGTGCAGCCAAAAAATCCTATATGTATTTCGGGATCGGTTTCCGTGATCGAAACAGGCTGCATATCAAGAGGAATGGGTGTCGGTTTATTTTCAATACCAACCGCTATAGTTGCGCATATGGTTTGAGAAATTGTTGCAGATGGAATGAGAAAAATCAAGGAAAATTTTAGTTGATAATATTAGGTCGCAAAAAACGTGGGGGGCGTAAGATATTGCATGATAAATAATGATGCGGGTTTGTGGGTCGGAAGGTTATGACATTCTTATAAAAAATGGGGATATGGTTACCTACTTGTCGCCGAATAAGTTTATTTGAAACAGGCTTAAATAACATGGTTACTGAAACAGAATCGTTTACAATTTACGCGCAGAAAAAATATGCAAAAATGAACGGGTTATTGAAATAAAAACGGTAACGAATTCACAAACAACTAATTTTTTAATTATCGTCGCAATTTAACGGGCAGGGTGGCCTCAATACGATTAATCAGTTTCTTACATAGTTCATCTGGATTACCCCAGATGATATGATTGTACTGACGTGTATCAAAGTGGAGTTTTTTTACATCAGATTTATGACAAGTCCAAATTAATGGAGTATTAAGCCCCATTGCGAAACCGGCCTCAAAATACACGCCTCCTCTTTGGCCAGTGAAATCTGCAATAACAAGACCGCTCTTCCGAATTTCAGCGATAATTTTATCGCAAATTTTCTCGTTGTGCTCGGCTAAATCAATCCTTATAGGATCGTATCCGGTATACTTAAGAGCTTGCTTGAAACCATTTTTCCAAGCATCGTCAAGACTATGATCGAACCACATTGCAACAAATGCTTGTTTCGATATTATCTCACTTTTTCTTAATTCATCAAGCCTACGCAGGCCATCTAAAGAAAGGCGGCAGCCTTTATTTCTGTCACCACCACGTTCAATGTAATTCAACTCTTGAGCTTTAGTCAGGTAGTATATAAATTCTTCCGGCTTTTCAGCATAAATGAGAGGATAGTCAGTGTTTGGATTCAAGTATATAAGCACTTCTGGTTTACCTGCTTTTCTAAAAATAGACCTTAGAAGTAAATCAATTATATCAAACGGATCTGACGGGATAGAAACCGCATCAAGGAAAGTTTTTATATTAGTTGTTGAAATATAAGATTTTTTACCTTGCTCATATAGATTACGAATGGCTCCTGAAAGCTCATATCGTTTGACATATTTTCCTATGTCAGTGGCAGCCGCACTTCTGGTAATATTGTACTCCCCACACTTATCGCAAAAAACGTCATAGGCATCCGAATTCGTTCGTAGCGACCTAAAGTTGGTATTACTTAAACAAATAGGACATTTATCCATAATTTAATACTACTCCTCTATCTTAAACGCGTAGTGGTGGAGGTCTATTCAGTAAGTTTTTTTTGGCAGATGGATTAAGATTTTTAATAGCATTTTATATCGACCTAAAAAGAACTATTACAACCCACAACTTTAGATGGTTTATTAATTAAAGATTTCAAAACAAAATCAAAAACAATACACTGTACGCAATATTACATATAGAAGGCAGAAGTACGATAATGCAAGCTTGTAAGTTTGAAATTTTCATTTCATGAATTACTTATTACCAGGCAGCACTATAACCGAAATCAGCGGCTGGAAAGCGCAGCTTTACAGTCCGCTGGATTGAGTTGTTGGACGCAGGCTTTGCCTACTCTCCAACGTGAAACGTGACAAGCTCTCCGTCTGGCCATCCAAGATGCGCCTCGCGAATTCGGCCGTCTTTGCGGAGCTGAAGGGCCATTGGCCTGTAGCGTGTGTCAGCTCCCTTGGAGCCTGGTCTGTTTATCGGGGGCAAGACCTCCATCGCAAACAGGAATCCGATTCCCTCCACGGCAAACGCAATCGCAATCGGAAGAGCCGTGTCGGACTTGAATACAGGGATGAAATGAAGGGATGCTGACACAGCATGATACTTGCCGACAATGGAGTGAAGACCCGCTGGTGCCTCGACGTCTGCGCTACCAAACAGGATCTCAAGCCAGTCCGCTGGTGGAGTCCATCCAGGAAGCCTATTCCCGTCCAGCGTGGCGTTGCCAGACGCAACAAAACCGCACAGCATCTTGAGCACCCAGCGCTCCAAATCGTACCCTCGAGTCAAGAACACGTCGATTGCCTCGCCAGTCCACTCTGTGGTAAAGAATCGGAAGAATTCAGCGGCCGTCGCGTCAAGCGGCGACAGTGCGTGATTGTGTCGCGCGCAGAGCATCTTGCCTGTGAGTGAAGCACGCGAAACACTCTTATGCTGGCCATCCGGTATCCACGGCATACCAGTGATGGTAATCTCCTTGCCGTGAAACAGGTCCAAGATGCCGTCGCTGATGTAGTGCTCACGACTAATGCCTGGGCTGCAGTCCTGTAGCTCACGGGCGAAGCAAGATGGATGACCGTAGCCTGTCTGTGGACCCGGAGGCCTCGTGTCTCGCCGGACACACAGACAGCAGTCACGCATGAGTCGTCCACTGCCACAGAGGCACCGATCAAAGTATATGTTCACGGGTCGGCCAGGATGTCTCATAAAGCCTCGCGTTTAACAATTACTATACAGAATTAATTCTGCATATCCCTATATATTATGGCTTTTACGGAATTCTCTTTCATCTGTAATTTAAAACTTCTGGTTGTAGATTGCCTGAATCGATACTCAATTACAGACCCATTTTATTCAAGATTTCAAAATGCAACCAATACCTTATCAAATTTAGTGCCGGATGTCAAATTCTCGGATTCAATAAGCACAACCCGGCTTTACCGGATATACACTACAGGAATGCTATATTGACATTGGATTATTTGTGAGGTCTTAATCCCATCTACCCTGGCGTATAGATTTAGATCAAGGAAAACAACATCTGGATTATGTTTCTTAATTTCTAACAGGAGCCCGTTTCCGGTAGCGTATGTGTGAGAAACTATTTTATACCGCTCTCCGATAAACGTGCATCTCATGCCCATTTTCTCATCAACTTCAAACAGCATAACCTTTGATTCGGTCATGTCATAAAATCCTCCGGATAAATTCTGCATCTGTGTTTTACAAAAACAAAATTCATGCCAAACCGGTTCTGCTTGATTCAAAAAAATGCTGTAACTATAAAGTGTTGATTTGCGGCGGGTTAGAGGTATGATTAAAATATAGGTGGGGATCAAATCAATTCCTAGAAAAACACCAATCTGCACATTTTCCCGTGCGTAATACACATTATTTTGTGCAACTCGCTAAAGATTTCAAAGCAAAATCAAAAACAATACACTGTGCGCCATGTTACATATTGAAAGCAGGAATCTGCAATCTTAAGATTGTGGTAATGCCGCGCATCACCTGCGTGGTGTGGAACGGAGCGGAAAACCACGTCGGAGTGCATGCGCTTGTTAGCTTTCCACCTAGTTATTCCCAACTGAAGCGTTACTTGGACTATCGAAATAGTTTTATGGTGCGCACGTGATCTCACTCGAATCCGATACAATTCGCCGTCGACGTGGGTATCCCCTCCAGTAGAAATCGTACTCCGTCACGTCACGTAGAGAGAATGTCAGCGGTGCGTTTGGCTCTCCAAGCAGATTTGCTGGTGCGACTAGAACTGGAGCATCCCTCGGAATTTTTGGAAGACATTGCAGCATTACCGGGCCATGAAATACCAATAAATGTCCCATGACATTATTAAGGTGATAGGTTAACATTCCGAAGCGATCCTCTTCCACCCTCTCAAACCACCATATTTCAGGAAGATAACGTCTATCTACAGCAGTAGTGTAAGCTTCGCGAATCCTTGAAATGCAGGCCAGTATTGTGTCGATTTTAGGAAAACGGGAAGCATTTCTCATGTGATCTAGGCCGTTTCTCACATAGGCTAGCTCAGCTTTCTGAAGAAGTGAAACAATCAAGGCGTATCCGTCGCGATAAGCCCTGAATTGCGTGGGGTCACAATCAGCCCATAGTTCAGTGTGATAGAAAGGAAAACGTGTCTTGAAGACTTCCGCGAAGTGTGGAATATCAGCCTCGGAGCGTCTCAGGTTGTCTCTTTCCGCAGACTGCATTGAGTCGATCCATCGTAGGGATTCACCGAGATAGGCGAGTAGAAATCCAAGAGAATTCTCGCCTTGGGGGCTCCAACTGACATTTACATCCCCGTTAGTCAAAGTCGCGCCAAGAACCCTCTTCACCTGTTCCCGTGCATCGCTAAGGTTGAAACAAAACTGGGTGCCTAGAAAATGATCCGAAGATAGCAACCAGACATTGTAAGAGATTAAAGTGTCGATTAATCTTTCCAAATAGACAAAGAGATTCACACCGGCGGCCCTAATAGCCTCTCGCTCATCCTCTGTTTCTAGGGATGGAGTAGAGAGAACCGCTTGATTGAATCGACCTAAGTGACTTTCGAACCGCTTACAGAAATCGTCATATTGCGGAGGATTGAAGCCCATTTTCCAAAGGACACGGTCGACTGCATCTTCAGTCTTTGGTGCCACGCGATATAGAGAAAGGCGAAGATGATTGAACACATATTTGGCTATCTTCGGAGTTGAAAGCACAAGCTCCTGAATTGCTAACCTGGGGCCTTTTTCACGCACATAACCCATCAACGCCTCTTTGAGTGGAATGCCAACGGAAGCGCGCAATCTCCACTGGAGATCACCCTGTAATTTTAGTTCCGTGTATGCTGAGTATACCAACGAAACTAGTGTGACAATAGAGGGCTCCCTTGTAGACCGCATTCCAAGTCTTGAAAGCTCGCAAGGTATTGAGAACGAGTTGGTCGATAGTTCCTGCTTCGCTGTCCTCGTTTGTCCAGGAGGAATGGAAAGGGCGCCTGATTCCGTCAATTGATCAATCATGTCTACAATAATGGCGTCAGGTAGAACTAAGAGAAGCTGCAACTGCTCTTCGGTGGATAGATGGGTGGCAACTACTTCTGGCCTGCCATCACCTGCAGTTTTCCGTCGTGGAGGTGAAGAGAGAATGGTCCGGAGTTCCTTACCGGTATCCTGTTCGAGGGCACGGGTCAGTAACACAGTTCGTTCTCTGCTGATGATTGATTCTGCAACGAAAACAGCCAAATCGCAATAAGTAAAAGGACGTTCTTCATAAACTTTTCGGGCGAGGTACTTTCGTGTCAACACTGGGAACCATTCTGAAGGTGGGCCCAGATTCTCTTTGAGGACCTGATTCACCATATTATGGAATTTTGTTAATGGCACTTCGGGCGGGAGTAACTCGACTTCATGGCTTGCAAAACATCCGGTGTCGGAGCAATGCCAGAGATATAAGTACTTTGAAGGTGGCAAATACCTACTCTCCTGACTACAGAGTAAACCTAATGGCCCTGTTAAATACTTGTCAAGTTGATAAACACCTTTTGGAGTTCCTGCCAAAAGATCTTTTACCTCCTTGGCTACGAGATGTTCGGTCCTTTCCCCGTCGTAATTGTCGTTGAATCGGTCGTAGAGCAGCCTACCAAAACGAAAGGGGAGGAGGATCTTCTCTTCCTGCAGTTCTGACCTAAGAACGCCCTCCACAGCGTCTATGTTTGAAGATTTCGGATCGAACAGAATATGGTGATACGCGAATATCCTAAATAGCACAAAAAGCACCTCACTTTCTGATACCAATTTTTGCACAGAATCAATTAGGTCCAAGATAGAATGCCCGTAATCTGACAATACCAATATCTCTGTCCAGTCTGTAGATGATTCATAGGTTTCTGGGTATACAGCGCCTCTCCAGAAACGACTCAAGGCATAAAAACGACTCATTTCGGTTCCATGCTCGTATCGCTCAAGCTCGGAGTTTATCTCCCGTATTGACAGCCATTTCTTTTCTTGATTCATACTCTACCTCTCTTTGAATTAATATCTTGCTTTACCGCTAACGTGTGTGAAATGCAAGCCATTGAGTTGCCCACGCCGCCACAGGCAGCGCAAACAATGATTATAACGAATAAATTCTTAATATCACATAAAAAGACAAGTTAATATATCTTTATAAAATTACAAAAATCTAAATGTTATATTTACTTTTCAAGTATATTGAACAGAAAAATCCTGATAAATTTATCAATCTTCTCGGTAATATTACCTCTTTTTTCTTTAGTTTAAATTCACGATTTCTAAATCACAAGTCTCTGATAATAAAAGATTTATAGCCTAAATCGAAACCTCGATTATTCATATTTATATATAAGAATCTCCAGACATCAAGATTATTTCAGATATCATAATCGGAAGTTGTTAAGTCATCATTGTCCGGCGGCACATGTCCTGACCTATGCTTGATTTAACAAAATAGAAATGTGAGTCGAAACATCACCCGGCAGTTGGATTTTAATAGTTCGGTATTACAACCTATAAACCAACTTCAAATTGCAAGAAATTTAGATTTCGGGGTCTTTTTCGAGTCCGAACTGGCTTACCCGATCGGTTTAAAAGCGCTGGTTCGGAAATCTTGTCATTTTCTTGTAGACTTTTTAATAATTTTACCTTTGTTGTCCATTACTCCAATGGTAGTGCCTATTGCAATTCTAAGCGCTTTCGCAACAGCCTCCTTGCTTGTTCCAGCAATATATGTTGGACCCTGATGACCGCGCAACTGCCCTGGAGCGTTACCAACCGTCTCAGGCGTTTCAATTTCAACTGTAGCTTTAGGAGATTTAATATCCACACCCTTACCATCATTGTAATCAACTCCAAATTTTTTCGCAATGCGGTTTGCTGTGATTTTGTGTGAGCGGCTCTCAGTCATATTTTCCTCCTCTCCCGAACATTTCATATTAACTAATCTGTGTATTAAAATTTTTCCGTGTTTTTAATGAATTATATTTGTTGAATTATTTAAACCATTCACAATCATATTTTTTCCATTGTTCTTTTCGGAGCTGCCTTTGTTTGTCGCCAGGCGCAGCCAAAAAATCCTATATGTATTTCAGGATCGGTTTCCGTGATCGAAACAGGCTGCATATCAAGAGGAATGGGTG
>SDBU01008376.1_pt1 | contig 11766 bp, 9 predicted proteins | sample 2277071 | NCBI WGS metagenome assembly SDBU01 (sample SAMN10397929, study PRJNA504765) | marine sediment metagenome | isolation source: marine sediment core GS08_GC12, 126 cmbsf | place: Arctic Ocean: Gakkel Ridge, Loki's castle | collected 2008 | reverse complement strand
GGATTGCCCCAATCTCGCCCACGCCGCTGGGGTCTTCGATCTTCCCGACGTTTCGAGGGTTAAAGAAATGGTCCTTCAACTTCTCGGAGTATTCCCACATTAAGGACCCCTCCAGGTCGGAGTATTCCGCCCCTGATGTCGAATCGTAAGTGTATTTTATCCGAGTGGTTTAGTTGGGTCAAGAATGGGAACGTGCGCAATCCGTCCGCTCCGCGTTTCGCGCCTTCTTTACGCTGTTTTGAGCGACCTTACCCCCCATCTTGATTCGCCTCGCCTGTGCGCTGTATAATCGAATTGTTGAGGAATAGGCGCCAATGGGGGGGGACACAACTTGCCTTCGCCGTCTCACTTGCACAAGTCGGAAGAACTCTTGACCAAGATAGCACGTCTGCAGGACAATATCGAGCGTGTCTTCTACGGCAAACCGGAGGTCGTGAAGACTCTTCTGAGCGCCCTGTTCTCGAACGGCCACGTGCTGATTGAGGACGTGCCGGGGGTGGGCAAGACCCTGCTGGCCAAGGCGCTTGCACGCTCGCTGGATTGCTCGTTTCGGCGCGTCCAGTTTACGGCCGACATGATGCCGTCGGACGTGATCGGGGTGAGCGTGTACGACCCTGAGTCGCGGGAGTTTGTGTTCAAGCGCGGGCCGATCTTCGCCAACGTCGTGCTTGCCGACGAGATAAACCGGACCAGCCCCCGCACTCAGAGCAGCCTCCTGGAGGGAATGAACGATTTCCAGGTCTCTGTGGACGGCGTGACCCATCCTCTCCCCAAGCCGTTCCTCGTCCTGGCCACGCAGAATCCGTACGAGTTCGAGGGAACCTATCCCTTGCCCGAGTCCGAGCTGGACAGGTTCTTTCTGCGGTTGTCGATCGGCTATCCGCCGCGGCGCGACGAAGCCCGAATTCTCAAGGACTACGTCACCATGGACTCTGTGGATGACCTCGAGCCGGTCATGAACGTGGAGGAGGTGCTGGAGATCCAGAAGACGGCGGCGGCGGTCCACGTAGATGAATCCCTGACTGAGTATATTCTGGCGGTCGTGGAAGGCACTCGGCAAGCCACGGAAATTGATGTGGGAATCAGTCCACGTGGCTCGCTCGCCCTTTATCGGGGAGCCCAGACCCACGCAATGATAGAGGGTCGCGACTACATCGTCCCAGACGACGTGAAGCAGATGTGTCGTCCCGTTTTTCTCCATCGTCTCGTCTGCAGGGCCAGCCGCGACCGCGGCAATGACGGCCTGGCCTCTCGAGTCATTAGCGAGATCCTTGAGACCGTGCCGGTGCCGGTCTGAATAGTCTTGTGATCGTGTGAACGCCGGCAGAGGCCGGTGCACCGATCGATCTGTCGTGACGTCCCTAGCCTGCAGGCTGGGATGGGTCTCAGAACGGATTTCACGGTGAGAGGATGGGGCGCTTTTGGCCGCGCGCAGGATATCATTTCGTCTGACCGGCGGAGGATATGCCTTTCTCCTGCTGTGTATTGCGCTCTCCGTGGGGGCGTTCAACGCCAACCTGAACATCATCTACCTTCTCGTCAGCCTGGTCATGGCGATCTTTCTGGTCTCCGTTGTCGCACCGGTATGGAACCTACTCGGGTTAACTTGCAGGCGGTCCACCAGCAAGATCCTTTTCGCCGGCGAACCGTTCGAGGTCCGACTGTGGCTTTACAGCAGACGGCGCACGGTGGCGCGGGTGATCTCCGTGGAGGAGCCGCTGGGAGCGCCCCAGGACGGCTCGGGACGGCCTGCGAAAAGGCTGGCCATAGCTGTCCCGCCGCGGAGAAAGGTTTGCCTGTTTTGCGAGGCCGCGCCGCGGAGCCGGGGCATTCACCGAATGCCGTACCTGCGCTGGTCCAGCGGTTTTCCTTTCGGCCTGGCCGAGTTTGCCCTCCGCATTGTTCGGAACGAGGATCTGCTGGTCTATCCCGCGCGAGGGCGCTTGAGCGCGGCGGCGGCCGCCTCGTTAAGACCACGCGACATCCGCATGGGAATGCGCGCACGAGCGGGATTGCCCGGCGACGAGTTCCGTGTGATCCGGGAGTATCGCCCGGGGGACAACCCGAGGCGAATCCACTGGCGCGTCTCCGCCCATCTGGGAAAGACTTACGTGCGCGAAATGGAGCATGAGCGCTTCACTGCGCTGATGATACTACTCGACTCACGGATTCCCAAAACAACGCGCCGGAGTGATCGCAGAGAGGCGGCCGCTGCCCTGGAGCTGGCCATAAGCTTCGCGGCCGAGGTGTGCCGCACGTCGTTGAACGAAGGCAATCCGATCACCCTGGTGGGCTTCTTCCCAGAGCCGAAGGCCGTCATTGCGCACAGTCCGCAAGACATGCGCCTTGTGTACGAGGCCCTGGCCAGACTGAGGCCTTCCGACGCCGAGACGGCCGACGCCCTGAAAGAGTGTGGAGAGGCCGCCGGCCTTTCGTCTGTACGGGAGGTCGTCGGCGTTACGCCGAACGCGTGCACGGCAGAGGGGCTGAGGCGCTCCCTCGGGGGGACCAGGGCTTGGGTCCACGTGGCGGGCGACCCGGACTTCTCGAAGGTGTTCAGGTTGACCCATCAGCATCAGGAAACCGGCCATGAGCCTTGATCGAGCCTTCTTGTTCATCAACCTGATGCTTGTGCTGGTGAGCATAGCGGCGCATGAGGTGGCGTCGGGCAAGTTCATATTCCTCACCGGTACGGTCGTGCTGTGCTGGCTGCTGTGGCGTCGAAAGGGAGACCGGCCGGTGCTCCGGCTCAGCCAAACGGCGGCGACCCTCATCTGCCTGGCCGCGTTTCTGATCATGCTCTACCGGGCCATGCTGGGGCCGTCCCTGCGCGGGATGCGCATGTTGGACATCCGCGTGAGCATGGTGGGGCAGTTTCTCATCGTCTTTCAGTGGGTCTCCCTGTTGCGGAAGAAGCGGTCCCAGGAATACGCATGGATCTTCTTCGTGAGCGTAGTGCATATGGGCACAGCCGGCCTGCTGATGCCGGGCCCGGAATACGCGATCTTCTTCATCGCATACAGCCTGGTGGCCGTATGCACCCTGACGATCCACCACCTGTGGCGGAAGGTGGGAGACTCGGGAGGGCGAATCGAGATCCGCATCGGGTCGCGTTTCTTTCTCGCCGCGGTGCCTGTTACTCTGGGGTTGATGCTCCCAGTGGCTGCCCTGTTCGTGCTCCTGCCGAGGCGTTCACGGGGGATTTCCCTTGCTCCCCGCCTCGTCCGCATGGCGATGCAGCCGACGACCGGATTCTCGCAAACGGTTCGGTTGGGAGATATTGGCCGCATCCAATCCAACCCGGCGCGGGTCATGGACCTGAGGGTCTTCGACCCGGAAACGGGCGAGCGGCTCAAGACTCCGGGCTTGCTGTTGAGGGGCCTCGCACTCGACACGTACGACCGGGGTCGGCGCCGCTGGTTCTGGAGGGCGAATCGCCGGCGGGGCGGATGGATGCGCATCTCGTTCAGGGGCGGCGGAGACGTGAGCAGGATCTATTCGGCGAGCTTCCCCGGCTTCGAAGATCCGGGCTACCGCCGGATAAGGTGCGACATAACTCTCGATGCCATGCAGACTTCGTATCTGTTCGCACCTTTTGCACCGGAAGAGGTCGTGATCCCTGGAGGGAGAATTCTTTTTGCGCACACGTGGCATCACGGCCTGCAATACGACAGGCGCTCACAGGCGCGCCTGAGTTACACGGTCACCTCGCGGATCTTCACACCCCGTCCGCAGGAAGCCCCAAGCCGCTCGGCCGAGCTGCGCGCCGACGCGCGAGCAGCCTATCTGTCCTTGTCGAGGGGACTCTCGCCGAAGATCGCTGAGCTTGCCGGACGCATCGTCCCGCCCGACCGATACCCGGACGACTACGCCAAGGCCTTGCGGATACAGGACTTCCTATCCGATCCGGAGCGGTTCACTTACACCATGAGAATGGACCCCACTCCCGGCGTAGAACCGGTTGAGGATTTTCTGTTCAATCGCCGACGGGGCCACTGTGAGTACTTTGCTTCGGCCATGGTCCTACTGCTTCGGAGCGCCGGGATTCCGGCGCGGCTCGTCAACGGGTTCAAGGTCACCGAGTGGAACCCCATAAGCGGATACTACGTGGTCCGACAGTCCGATGCTCACTCATGGGTGGAGGCTTATCTTCAGCACGGAGGGTGGAGAACGTTCGACCCAAGCGTTCAGCGCGATGCAGCGATGCCAAGACCGATGTTTGTCCGCCGCCTGTGGCGCGACGTTTCTCACCTGGGCCTCACCCTGTGGGTACGACACGTGCTCACCTTCGATGCGGAGAGGCAGGCCAAGATATACGAGTCCGCCGGAAAAGCGTTGGGTACGTTTCGCGGCCTTTGGCGGCGCATCACGCGTCTGGTGCGAGCGGTCCTTCCCGGCGCGGAGGGGTCGCCCCTTCGACTGCTCTCGTGGAGGCTGGGCGACCGCGCACGTCGAGCGTTGCTCTCAGTGGCGGTCATCGGAATGATGGTCGCCCTGGCTTTTGCGACGCCGTGGATTTATGCCCTTATTCGGCCGAAGCGATCAACGAAGACTGCGCTGAAGTTCTACTTGCGCATGGAACGGCTCTTGGTGCGGCGCGGGTTCCGCCGCAACGAATGGCAGACGCCTTGGGAATTCCACAACCAACTCTCCAGCCGCGGCTGGCCGGCCCAGAAGGCGGTGGCGGCTATTACCCGCACCTTCTGCGCCGCGCGGTACGGCGGACGCGTGCCTTCACAGACAGAGTTCCAGCGGATATCGCATGCCCTGGACACGATTCGGCGGACGCAGCATCCACGGCGTGGAAAGGGCTGAGACGGACGCGCTCCTATTCCAGCTCGCGCTGGTAAATCCAATCGGACGGCCCCAGCGTCTCACCCCGAACGAAGCCCATGTCAGTGAAGAATCTGACTTCCCTGACGTAGCCGACGCGAACGCGGACCATGTCCACGCGCTCGCCGTGAGCGCCCCCAGCGCAAAACTTATGCACAACCCCCCGAACGAACTTGCTGAAGTTGACCTGTTCCGGCGCGCTCAGCGCAAGGCTAAGAGACTTGTCCGAGCGCCAGTATTTCACATAGCCCAGCACGTCTCCCTCTGATTCGACCACCCAGAAGTCATTCGTTTCGTGGGCGAAGAAGTCGCCGGGAATCCTGAGCGGAACCTTGTGGGCGCGCTCGCTGAACCCCTTGGCCACGGTCACTAGAGCCGGATCGTCCTCGGGCGCGCGCGGCCGAAACTTCAACTTCTCCATCACTCCGTTGACGCCGCCCCACTGCTTGAGCTGGCGGTCCAGCCCGCGCTGCAGCGTGCCGAGTTCCCCCAGAAGCGACTTTATGGCTGTCCGATGACGCTGCGTGAACACCCTTGAGAAGCTCTTCATGCAGTCGGCGTAGAAGCGCAGGAGGTCCCCGAATTCCCTGATTTCCTCCGCCGCCTGCTCGATGTGAGGAAGAGGAAAGAACTTCCGCGCCGCCTTGTCAAACCGGCGACGGAGCTCGGTGAATCGCACGTTAAGCGCCTCAGGGGTGTCCTCTTTGAGGCGGCGACTCAGCGACTCCTCGTTCCGTTCCCGTCGGAGCCGCTTCTCTTGGCCGCGTCGTTTCTCCATGTCCACGACGCGCTCGCGGACCTTGCCAAGTTGCTCCCTCCAGGAAAGTCTTTCGTCGCCAGCCATGTGCAATCCGGAAAAAAGAGAAGTCCGGGAAAGAATTAGAATTCTATCTCCGCAGGTATGCCATGTTGCATTCTATCAGCGCCATATATCAGCGTCAAGCAACGGGAGTTCTGCGGCTGTGTACCATCTTTTGTTGATCGAAAATGTAGGGGCGCACGGCCGTGCGCCCCTACGACAGCGCCCAACAGGATTGGCCCACAGAGCCGAGCTCTGCCGGAAGTCCCCGTTGACGACGCTCCGGGACGCTTGGGGCGTGTCGCGCAGGAGACTGAAGAAATCCCATCGGCGCTTCGTGAAACAGGGGCCACATTGCAGGGAACGCCCGCTTGCACCCATATTCGCAGACCAAGTCGAAGCACGCTGGTGACTTGATTGTGTCCTGCTGAACGGGTCCGCGCCTTGAATTGCCCGCATCCCCCGGCTAGTATCTGCGCGCAGCAGGGTGTATAGCGCGTTATTGTCTATCGCGCACCTTGGTAGAGCTTCCAGCGCTCAATTATCGGCTTTCAGCAACCCGTGGGCCGGCGGACCGACGCCTGAACGCCGAATGCATTGATCCGTGCGAGAGGATTCATGACCTCGCACGAGCGAATGACATCGGCCAATGGTCAGGGGGACGGAGCAATGGCAGACATAAACATCAGGCCGCATGAAGAATGCCACTACGATGCCGTCTCGCTGGGTGAGGTGATGATGCGGATCGATCCCGGCGACGTTCCCACTCGGCGGGCGCGCTTTGCGCGCATCTGGCACGGGGGCGGCGAGACGAACGTGGCGGAGGGACTGAGCGCCTGTTTCGGGCTGACGACCGCAGTGGTCACGGCCCTCGTGGATGACGGGATAGGCCGGAACATAGAGAATCAGCTCCGGGAAGCCGGCGTGGATACACGCCACATTATCTGGTTCTCGACTGACGGCAAGGGCCGATTCTCAACGGACCAGAAAGGGACCCTCCACAACGGAATCAACTTCACATGGTCCGGCAAGGGCGTACTGCCATCGATAACCGAATACTACCGCGCGCATACGGCCGTCCGAGAACTCGAGTCCGGAGACGTGGATTGGGATGCGCTCTTCGCCGAAGGCGTGCGCTGGTTTCACACGGGCGGCATCTATACGCTCATTTCTCCATCCTCTTCCGAAATGGCCGTCGAGGCCATGCGGTCTGCCGGCAGGCACGGGGCGTTCCGATCCTTCGACCTGAACTACCGATCGAAGGTCGAACCGAACAAGGAGCGGGCCCACGAGATCAACAGGCGGATCGTGCCCCTCACGGACTTCCTTGTGGGCAACCAGACCGACTTTCAGGACGCCCTGGGCTATCAGATTCGTCCGGTGAACAAGGATGAACCGTTCGATGTCTGGCTGGAGGCCTATGGGGAGATGCTCCGGCGCGTGGCCAATGAGTACTCCAATCTCAAGATCATCGGCACGCAACTCCGAACGGCCCTTTCAGCCGATCGAATCAACTGGGGCGCCGTGCTTTACGACGTGGCTGAGGACAAGATGCACCGAGCGACTGTACGCGAGAACATGGAGATCGCCGACCGGACCGGCGGGGGCGATTCGTTCGTGTCCGGCGCGGCGGCCGCGCTCATGAAAGGCAAAGACCTTGCCGAGGCGGTTGAATGGGGCGCGGCTCATGGCATCTGCGTCCAGGAGACGCCCGGCGATACCACCATGGTGACTCAAAAGCAAGTGGAGAAGGAGGTTCAGCGCGTCCGTGCAGGCGGCGGGGTCAACGCCCTGCGCTAGCCGTGTGGCCGCAACGGTCGAATGAGACAGGGCCTTGCGGACGTCCCGTGCGGTATCGCCTCCTCGTATTCGGAAGGCCTGTTGACGAAGATAGCTGCGTCGCGGTTCCCGCGCCGAGTGAAGAGCAATGCAACGAAATCTTCTCAACGAGATCTGCCGCCACCTGCACTCGGCCTTCGGGCCGCAGCATTGGTGGCCGGGGGAGACACCGTTTGAGATCATGGTTGGGGCCATCCTCACGCAGAATACGAACTGGGCCAACGTGGAGCAGGCCATCGCCAGGCTGAAGGCGGCCAGGCTCCTGCGACCCCGCAAGCTGGCCGGCTGCCCCGAACGCCTTCTGGCCCGGCTCATACGACCGGCCGGCTATTTCAACGTCAAGACCCGGAGGCTGCTCGCCTTCATGCAGTGGCACACAAACAGGATCGGGACAGGCCCTCTCCAGGCCCTCAGAAAGGTGCCCACTCGGACCCTCCGCAAGGAACTTCTGGCCGTGCACGGCATCGGCCCGGAGACCGCCGACTCCATCCTCCTGTACGGGCTCGGCCGCAGGGTGTTCGTTGTGGACGCCTATACTCGCCGCATCCTGTCCCGGCACGGACTCATCGCTCCCAACACCTCTTACGACGATGTCCAGCAGTTGTTTCATCAGGGCCTCCCAAAGTCCACTCGTCTGTATAATGAATATCATGCCCTGTTCGTCCGGCTGGGCAAGAGCATATGCCGGCCCAAACCGATTTGCGACAGATGTCCCCTGTTCGCTCCGCTCGGGCCGCCAGTAACTGTTTAGGTACGAACGTCAGGATGGAAGACAAACCGAAACTCCGCCCCGTGGAGGCCGTGCCGCTCAAGGCAGAAGGCGAGCAGCTCATATACCTTCGCGATCCAAGCGGCCTCAGCCACAACACCGTGGCTCTGTCGCCGCGGGCGTTTTTCCTGGCTGCTCTGTGCGACGGTGAGCACACGCTCCGGGAGATTCAGGCCGCATATGTGCGGCGTTTTGGTGATCTCATCTATCTGGAAAGAATAGAGGAACTCCTTCGCCAACTCGACGAGGCGCTTCTCTTGGAAGGAGAGCGCATCGAGTCTCATCGAAGGAAGGTTCTGGAGGAGTACACCGCAAGCCCGGTTAGAAAACCAATCCACGCTGGCGGCGCGTATCCCGATAGTCCGGACGCGCTTCGGGCGATGTTGGACGAATTGTTCCTCGCGGCAGACGGGCCGGGCGAAATAGACCACACAAAGGCCGGCACAGCCGTGGTCGCCGCGGCTGCGCCCCACATTGATCTTCGGCGCGGCGGGATCACGTTCGCCCACGCTTATAAGCATCTCGCCGAGCGCTGTCCGGCCGAGACCTTCGTGATCCTTGGGACCCTCCACCAGCAGGCGAAGAACCTTTTCGTGCTGACCGACAAGGATTTCGAGACGCCGCTGGGAATCATGCCGTGTGATCGCGACTTCACCCACGAACTCATGCGCCGCGCCGGACTCCAACGGGACGAGGATGAGATCATCCACCGGACGGAGCACTCCGTGGAGTTCCAGGCCATCTTTCTGCAGTATGCGTTCGGCCCGACGCGAAAGGTCAAGATCGTGCCTGTGCTGTGCGGACCGATCCTCGAGGCGGTCGGCGACAACCCGAACCCTCTGGAGCTCGAGCCGCTCGGCAGATTCGTGAATGCCCTTCGAGACCTCCTCCGTGAAGCCGGGGATAGGGCGGCCGTGATCGCGTCAGTAGACCTGTCGCACGTGGGCCGCCGATTCGGAGATCCCATAAGCCTGAGCCCTGGCCTTCTATCAACTATCCAAGCCCAGGATCGGGAGCTGCTCAAACACTCTGAGGAGATGGACGCGGCCGGCTTCTTTGAGAACAACCGTGATGACAAGGACCGCCGTCACGTCTGCGGCTTTCCCGCGCTGTACACGCTGCTCAGTTCCATCACCGCCAAGCGCGGCCAGCTCCTCCACTACGCCCAGGCGCCCGAGGAAAAAACACAGTCCGTCGTCACCTTCGCGGCCATGGTATTCGAGAGATGAAACTCACCTTAACCCGGGCGAAGTAATGATAGCGATGCAGTTGGCGCAGCCCGGCCCAATTGAAGGAGAGCCGCTCGCCAGGGTCGAGTTGCCCGTTCCTGAAATCGGACCAGACGAACTGCTCGTGCGCGTTCGGGTGTGCGGGGCTTGCCACACTGACCTGCACGTGTGCGAGGGCGAGATCGACCTGCCCAAGCTGCCCATCGTTCCCGGGCATCAGGTCGTGGGCACAGTGGAGAAGGTGGGAGAGGAGGCGTGCGGTTTCAGTGTGGGCGACCGCGTGGGAATCGCCTGGCTGCACTGGGCCTGCGGAGAGTGTCGGTTTTGCCAAAGCGGGGCAGAGAACCTGTGCCCAGAGGCGAAGTTCACGGGCCTCCACGTGGACGGCGGCTTCGCGGAATACACGAAAGTGCCTGCCGTATTCGCCTATCAGATTCCGGAAGGATATGAAGACCACGAGGCCGCGCCGCTGCTCTGCGCGGGCATCATTGGCTATCGGGCGCTTCGGAGAAGCCGTATCGAGCGAGGCGGTCGACTGGGCCTGTACGGATTTGGTGCGTCGGCGCACATAGCGATTCAGGTCGCCAGGCACTGGGACTGCGAAGTCTATGTATTCACCCGCACGCCGAGCCATCAGGAACTGGCCGCTGAGCTGGGCGCCGCGTGGGTAGGCCAAGCTCAGGACGATCCTCCGGCGAAACTGGATGCGGCGATCATCTTCGCCCCCGCCGGCTGGATTGTGAGAGAGGCGCTCCGTGTGCTCGAAAAAGGCGGCACCCTCGCGCTCGCCGGAATATATATGAGTCCAGTGCCGGAACTGGAATACGGCAAGCATCTCTACCATGAACGCACCGTCACCAGCGTGGCCAACGCCACCCGCGAGGATGGCCGAGAGCTCTTGAAGCTCGCCCGGCGGGTCCGCCTTCGCACTCAAACCGAACAGTTTCCACTCTCCGAAGCCAACCACGTCCTGCGCATGCTCAAGGAGAGCCGCATCCGGGCGTCCGCCGTGTTTCGGATAGACTGATGATGCGGCACGGGCATTCTTGACGGACGTTCGATCAAATAGAGGTTTGCACATCTTATGGGTGGCACGGCGGGTCTTGTCCCGCCGTGTCCTTTCGACCTCCCGACGCACGGCCGGGCAAGGCCGGCCGTGCCACCCGGCCTTTGGTCTGGTTAGGAACCATTTGACTGACCGAGGCGGCCTGCTGCGCACCCTAAGCTCGTGCTCGTCGTGGTCGTCGTCGAGATGGTTTCGAGGAAGAGGACGAGGGCGAGAACGGAATCCGAGTTGCGCACACGGCGCATGCGTTCCGCTGCAAGACATTAACCTTGAATGCCGGTTGCATTGCGCCCGAACAGGTGATAAACAAGGGTATCTGATGGGGAAGAAACTCGGTTGATAAGGAGGGTCTGGCCATGGTGAGAGGCATATCGCTGTTGCTGTGCGCGGCGCTTATGGCGGGAATGGTTGCGGGGTGCAAGTCTCAGCCGCAAATGAGCGAGACCCCCATGACCGGCACGTACGAGGAGCCGCAATGGGTCACCAAGGGCGTGAACGCGTTTCCGGAGGAAGTGGGACAGGCCTTTTACGCCGCGGCTGTCGCGGAGAAGCAGGCCATCCCCAACCTGTACCTCCGGCGCACGGCCGCTGAGGAACGGGCCAAGGCCAGGCTGGCCGGCCAACTCAGAACCTTCGTGCAACAGGTATTCAAGGACTACGTAGACGGCGCCTTCACGCCCAACATGGACGAAGGAGAAACGCGCAGTCTGACCTTCGTGGTTCAGAAGTCCGTAATCGACGAGACCCTCCTCGGCGCGGAGACGCGCGACTTCTGGACTCACCCGGCCACTCGCGATATCTGGGCCCTGGTGAGGGTGAGCATGGACAGCGTCGCCCTGCAGCTTCGCCAGAAGATCGCAGAAGTGGAAAAGGGGCGCCTCCGCATTGACGCGGCCGACGCGCACCGCGAGCTGGATAGAATCATCGACAAAAACCGCGAGCGATTAAAAGAAGGCCTTTAGTGAGAAGGCGCATTCCCTCCGTCCCGGGCACATTGCTGACGCTGGCGCTCGCTATTGCCACGCTTGTCTTCACGGCAGGATGCGCCTCGAGCCGGGAATCAAACGGCCGCGACCCTGAATCGGACCTCGCTCGACTCAGGGAGAACGCCGAGCGCGAACTTGCCGAGGTCGAGGGGCAACGAGCCTTTGACGTGGATGGCGGCAGGTTCGGCGCTGGCGGCTCGGCGGGTGCAGCCTGTACGTCACCCTGGAGCCTTGCCCCATGTGCG
>SDBU01008375.1_pt1 | contig 11767 bp, 9 predicted proteins | sample 2277071 | NCBI WGS metagenome assembly SDBU01 (sample SAMN10397929, study PRJNA504765) | marine sediment metagenome | isolation source: marine sediment core GS08_GC12, 126 cmbsf | place: Arctic Ocean: Gakkel Ridge, Loki's castle | collected 2008 | reverse complement strand
TCCCGTACCCTTCGTACCAGTTCTGCCTCTGGTTTAGGGATCCCTGTTACGGCCATGGCACCATGGAGTGCGAGGAATACTCCATCGAGATTACCGGCCTGTTTCAGGTCCTCAACAATCAGACCGGAATACTTATCGAATGCCTCCTGAGTGATCCAGCTCCCGGACGAACCGCCCCGGGCTCCTCTTGGAGAAAGGATTCCAATAAGCTCTACCCCTCCCAATTCTTCACACATGGATTTAAAGCCACCAATGTATCCCCGGTTTGAAGTGAGAAGGTCCCGGGTGGGAGGGCCATAGAACTCCCAATCTTCGATCGTTGTCGGCCTTGGACAGAAAGTACAGGTCTCATGTGAAAATCGAGCAACCGCAATTCTTATTTCCCCAGGATGCTCTTCAACGCTCTTGCAGCTAAAAAAGAAAACAACAAACCAAACGAAAATAATCCAAAAAATGGGATTCTTTAAAGAATTAGATTTGATGGTATAGATCATTTCCCTTGTCTCCTTTTCTTAAGGTGTTTTTTCCACAGCTTTCGGGCCACAGCGACGCTGTCGCCTCGGGGGACGATGGAGTAGGTCTCGCGGCCATTGGACCAATCGTCTTCCCATTTCAGCAACCGTGTGCGGAACGTCTGGGCGTCGAGGGGTTTACCCGTCTTCATCGCTTCGCTGACGGCTTGGAAGTAGATTGTCCAGCGCTTGCGATAGAAGCCGCTGAGCATACCGGACCATTCCTTGTTCGCGTAGTCGCGGATTGCATTTCCCGAACCCCACAGCGTAATGATGCGACGGGCGTTCCACTCGAACATCAGGTCGAAAACGACTGGGTTGAAGCCTAGGCCCTCGTTGACAAAACCCATGCCGACCATGGATCCCGAGTCGGCGCTTACGCGTGCCGCGTGGGATTCACGGGCGATCAGGTCCAGATTGCCGCCAAGGAAAACCGTTCCGGTCACCGACAGCGGCGTGTTGATTCCGTTCAGCGCCATCCAGTCGATCAGTTTCTCCCACTTCGGCCAATCCCACCAGACAAGTGAGTAGCCGAAGGCGCAGTAGTTGAGGAAGTAACGATGCCGTGCCCAACTGACCTGCCGGATTTTCGACTTCACATTCGGTAGCAGATCGGGCAGACGGAGTTGGTTCCCCCGCATCGAGACGTGGCTGCGGCAATGATGTTTGAGATACCAATTCATGCCCATCGCCATCGATACGCCGTTGTTGCCGCGAATAACAACCTTGTCGTTTAATGTTTCGATCTCGAAGACGTCGCGACCGTTGTCGGCCGGGATCTGCACAAAAACGAAAAGATCCGCAAAGTCCGGCAGCACGCGACGAACGAGTCCCAGCACTGCGCCGGTAGATGCGTCTTGATCGGTTGGTGTGGACGCTGTGTAAACTGAAGGCGTTTGCCACATCGAAAAGGTAAACATTACGGCACAAACCATCACAAAAAACATTCGTTTCAACATCGAGATGTATCTTTTCATATCACGGCTCCTTCTTCATTGATCGTACCGTTTTACGGGCAAAAGGTAAAATTCTGAAATTGTAGTTAGAAGACTTCCAGAATGTTCAGCCAATGATAGATAGCCCTGTGACTCACCACACTATTGTCCATATAAAAGGACAGAATAATGAGTTAAAATGGATCAAAGATTGGGGGCATATCCATGTGGACTCTATACTATTGCTGATTATGTTGCTGCATCTCAATGTTGTATTATAATGTTTTCAAGTAATATTGTAGAGATGAAACAAAATTTTGAACTGGGAGTATAAAATGACAGATTTCAGATTTAATATTTCTACCTTTAAAGTCAGATCAAAAATCCTTTCTTTATTTCTTGTTGGCGTTTTGTTTTCCCTTGGGATCGGTACATCTCTACTCCGCCCAGCCACTATTTCTGGAACACAAGCAGAAACCAAAGATATTGTAAACGTCAAAATCGCTGTAATTCAGGCCGTTGTAGAGTCTTACCACAAAGCACTGGAATCAGGAGATAGAGAATCCGCTTTGGAGCTGTTGTCGAACGACATCGTGGTCTTGGAAAATGGAAATGTGGAGACTGCCGAAGAATACGTGTCTCATCATCTTGCAGCGGATATGGAATTCTCGGCCGCTATGGTCCGCAAACCCAATGTGGTGCAAGCGACCGTGGAAGGAAACATTGGATGGGTAATCTCGACAAGCACTTCAAAAGGTAAATTCCGAGGACGCGAGATTGACTCTACCGGTGCTGAACTGATGGTTTTGCGGAAGGAAAAAGGCAGATGGAAGATTCGTGTAATTCATTGGTCTTCCAGGAACAATAAGAGATAACAGGTGTGAAAATTGAGGAAAATTGGAGGGGCTGACGGTTAAAAGTTATTCGCTTCTCCCAGGCCTCTGTCAACCTCCCTAGTGAATCAGGGAGTAGCCTGATGATCTCAAATCGGTCCCCGGGATCTGGGAAGTCAATATCTCTTTATTGAACGAATATCCTGCTATTGAGGACAATGGAGGAAAAAATGAGATTAAAAAAGAACTTTGATGGAGGTCTGACGTGCGGCCTGAGTGTGATTGATATTCAGGTCTCAATGAAATGGTATCAGGATGTGCTCGGATTTGAGCTCCTGTATTTTATAGAAGATTTGGGCTGGTGTGAGTTGAAGAGTCCAGTGGAAAAGGTGAACGTAGGGCTTTCCCAGGTCGAGAAAATGCCTCCTACTGGAGGAAATGCAGTACTCACATGGGGAGTTAAAGATATTGAATCAGCCAAAGGAGAGCTGATGAACAAGGGTGTAAAATTCGATGGAGACATCCGGACGATTTCTGGTATGGTGAAATTGGCCACTTTTTTTGATATTGATGGTAATTGTTTTATGTTTTACCAAGATCTGTCACTTCCTAAAGAGAAATAACCGATGATTTTCATCAATTATCGTCAACTGCCAACTTATTTAAAGCTAACCATCGGCTACAATTGTCCATATAAAAGGACAATATTTTGATTTAGAATATATAAATCACTCAGGATTTAATTGGCACAAAGATTGCTGCATAATGGATGATTTGTATAATATAGAGGGGAGTCCACTGTGAGAAAATATACAATTATATTTGCTGTCCTTCTATTGGGTCTAGCTATCCTCGCCCAGGAAATCCAACAGGAAGCTGTGGCTATTAATATTGAAGTTCCGGTCAGGGTCTATAAAGGAAACAATTTTGTGGATAATTTGACTATCACAGACTTTGAAGTCTTTGAAGAGGGCGTTCTTCAGAAAATAGAGGCCGTATATTTGATAAAAAAGACAACCATTGAAAGAGAAGAAAGGCCCGAACTGGAACCAAAAAAAATCGTGCCCGAAGTTTCGAGACATTTTTTGTTCCTGTTTGAAATCACCGACTATCTCCCCCGAATAAAAGAGGCTTTGGACGAATTTTTCTTAAATGTTATCGTTCCCGGAGATTCTCTCCTTGTCGTGACGCCCCTCAAAACATATGACCTTAAAGACGATGCTTTTGCAAAACTCCCCAAAGATAAAATGGCTGAGCTGCTGAACAAAAAAGTGAGGAAAGACGTGATAAAGGGAAACGCCCATTATAAGTCTTTAATTAGAGAATTATCGAGTCCGCTGACAAGCACGCGAGAATTGCGAATGATGATTCTGAGGCGATTAAGAGACTATAAACAATTTGATGAACAGGGACTTCTCCAAGCGGCTGAATATCTGAAAGGGCTAGCAGGACAAAAACACGTTTTTCTCTTCTATCAAAAGGAGGGGATTCCCATTTCAAGAGGCATGTCGAGTTCTGATAGATTTGAGCTGATGAAAAGCGTAGATTTTGACGAAAAAAAGATAAGAGAGGCTTTTTCTGATTCATCCATATCTGTCCATTTCCTCTATATCACAAAAGAGAACACTTCAGCTTATGATCTATCGAATCTAAGATCTATGAGGGGCATGGAAATTCTCGACCAGTCGGCGCCCATTTTTGGAGCCTTTAAAAAGATGGCTCAAGTGACGGGAGGAATTATGGAAAGTTCACAAAATATCGCCTGGTCTTTCAATCAAGCTGTAAAGGCCTCTGAAAACTACTATCTTCTCTATTATAAGCCACAAAATTACGTTATTGATGGAAAATTTAAAAAGATAAAGGTCAGCGTTAAAGGTAAGAACTATAGAGTCCTCCACCGCTCGGGATACATCGCTGATTGAAAAAAGAGTGAATAATTAAAGGGACATCATACTTAATTCATATATATGGAGAATGGAATTAAAAAATATATTTCTTTAATGCTCATTCTGGGATTTATTGTCCTTTCCCCACAAAATCTAGTATCGAATGTGGTTTCAATAAAATTTGGCATGGGTTTATCCTATGGGGGACGCATTAATGATATTTGGACGACGACGACTGATTATTTTATTCAAGGAACTGAAAGAGAGGGAAAGAATCTCTCTACTGTTCAGGCGTTTTTTGAAATCGTTTTCCCTGTTTTTCATAATTTCAGTTTATCCGTGGGAACCGGACATTTTTCTAAGATATTGAGTGGGACAAAAGGAATATTCACTTTACCGGATTCGAGTGAAGTGACCGGAGATTTCTTCTCTACTCCTGAGTTCCATTTTCAATCAATCCCTGTTTTAATAACTGTACAATGGGCATATTCAGTCTGGTATGAAGCTCAAGTGTATGTTTTAGGAGGGATTGGGTACTATTTCAGCAAATTTAATATCTATGACCATATTATTACTTATAATCTCCAAGAACCACATTCGACTTTAAATTATTACGCTCAGGATTATCGAGGACGCACAAATTCATTTGGGTATCATGGTGGAGTAGGTTTTGAAGTATTAATGGATAATACTTTTCTCTTTTTTATTGAGTCTGTTTATCGCAGTGTGAAATTCAAGAAACTTGAAAGCATTTTACCGATTGATAGACAATCACCGGCCTATAATATCATCAAAGAAAAACTCGGGGAATCTGTAGCGGAATCGACGTTTCTCCACTTTGCCAATTGGGGCGGTGATGAAATTTGGGGGGATATTATATATTCAATAAATAATATTTTCCTTTCTGAGTTTATTTTCCAGGCTGGATTAAAAATCAGATTTTGAGTAGTAAATTAAGAGAAAAGGAGGCGGGATGAAGTTGAACAGGAGAATACATCTTTTTACACTTGTGATCCTGCTTATTTTTCCAAGCTGTAGAAAGAATGAAGTCAACATTCCGGTTAAAAAAGAGGTCATTGATGGAGTTGTTCATTTGAAAAATCCTGAGCAGCCTTTAAAGGGACACATTACATTTGAAATTGAAAGAATAAGGGAACTCAATCCATATGATACTGAGGAGTTTGGCCTCAGATCGATCAATTTCAAGAGGGATTCTGACGGTGAGGTGATGCTCTATTATTCCACCGGTTCAGAGGTCCATCGTTTCAGCCCTGATGATACTTACTTGGGAAATTTGACAAGGCAGGGACAGGGGCCAGGCGAATTCCCGAATAATCGGATTCTCAATCCATTCTATGTCAACAATCAAATATTCGTCACAGGTGATTTTAAACTTGCACGGTTTGAGAAGAATGGGAATCTTATAAATCAGAGAAAAACCGGACAGTATCCAAGGATTTTTGTGGATGAAAACCGGTTTTTTATCGAAAAAAGTGAGCGGAGAGATGGTAGCCGGACTAAAAGTATCATACTGATCAACATGAACTCTGAAACTTTTGGAAATTTTCAAGAGATCATTTTTTTTCAAAAAGAAAACGTAGGCTGGATTGGAAAAAAAGGAAGCAGTGATGGATATACACATCCATGGGGAGTACCTGATATCCTTTACACATTTGACGGCTTCAACCAGAGGATGTTTGTCTGTTTGAACACCGAATACAAAATTTACGTAAAAAACCTGAACGGGGAAACAGAATATGTTGTCGAAAGACCCTACAACAAGGTCAATTTAACCGAAGGAGACAAAAAGAAGATCCTGACATCCTATTTTCAAAGTGAGCCCGATAAATGGGAGATCGATGCTTTTCCCGACACTTTAGTGGCCATTAAAAATATAAAGAGTCTTCCCAACGGCTATCTGGCCGTCTATAGAGTTGCGGGCATCAATAAGTATGAGATAGATATCTTCAATCCAGACGGTTTTTATGTCTATTCGGTTTCTCCTCTTGAAGATATTGTCTTGGACGTTGTGAAATTCTATGACTTTGGATTTGCGCGAATTAAAACCAAGGATGATGGTTTTATGGTCTATGAGGAATATGCAATTCAAAATCTTCCTGAAATATTTGGTAAATAATTAAAGGAATTAATTGGGGACTGTCCCCAATTAAGTATGATGTCCCTTTAATTGCCGCCTTTTTTCTTTAAAAACGGGATGCCGTTGACCATCCAGTCGGGAGCGGGTTTGTCCATCAGGTAGTGATCGAAAAACTGCTTCATCCGTGTCAGAAAATCCTTCTGGTTTTCCAGGTTGCGCAGATGATGGGGTTCGTCCGGATAGGACAACAGAATGACCTTTTTTCCCAGCCTTCGTGCCGCCGTGTAAAACTCGAGACCCTGGTTCCAGTCCACCGCCCCGTCCTCTGTCCCATGAAGAATGAGGAAGGGGACCTTGATCTTATCCGCATGGTGCACGGGGGATTGACTGACATAGAGATCCAGATCGCTCCACGGTGTTGCGCCCATCCGCCCCTGCCCGAATTCGATCAATGCCTGGTTGGTGCTGCCCGTTCTCTTATAGAGGATATTGTACATGCTCACCATATTTGTCAGCGGTGCGCCCGTGACTACGCAGGCAAAAATATCTGTCTGGGTCAAGGCAAAGGATGACTCGTACCCGCCCCAGCTGTGCCCCTGCAGGCCGATGTGTTCGGCGTCGGCGTAGCCGAGTTCGATGGTCTTTTTTACGGCCGGGATGGTACATTCCATAGAGTTTGATCCCGGAGTCCCGTTGGCATAGACGATATCGGGCATGAGCACGAGGTAGCCGCTGCTGGCGTAAGTGGACATGTGGGGCCTGTCATCATAGGTCGGCATTGAGTACTGGTGATGACGTTGAGACATCTTCTCATAAAAATAGACAAGCATGGGATATCGTTTTCCCTCTTCATATCCTGCAGGTAGGGCCAGTGTGGCCTGGAGTTTTGTTCCCTGCGTGCTCTCATAATCAATCAAGATGCGGCGTCCCCAAGCATAATCGGCCTGTTGTGGATTGGCGTCCGTGATCTTTGTCAGTTTTCGGAAGTCCATTCCGCTGACATAATAATCGGGAAACTCTACAAACGTCTGCCTCGTAAACATCAGTTTGTCGGCGTTTTTGGCTTTTTGCGGACGTCCAAAGCTTTTGTCGTCAAAAACAAGAACCTTTAGAGCTTTACCGACTTTGAGGCTGTAAAAACCGGCTTTTTTGGTCCATTCTCCAAACGCGCTGAGCAAAAGAGGTTTTGACGTGTCGATAAACCGTTCCTCCGGATCGAGCCTGATGTATCTGAACCTGATCTCCTCCTTCTCACCCACTCCCTTTGTGATGTTGTCCACCTGTTTGCCGTCCAATGTGAGCAGGTAGAGATCATATTTATGGGAGATAATAACCGCTTTCCCGTCTTTGGTCCAGCCCGCAGGACGGTAGCCCGGCTTCTCATCGTTCCTACGGTCGTCATCCTCATTGACAAAGAATCCCGGTTTCCCGTTTGTCAGATGGGCTTTCTCCCTGGTTTCAAGGCTGCACACCCACAGTTCCTTCTCTTGCAAATACAGAAAATAGCGACCGTCCGGGGATTGACCGAGCGACCGTCCGATTTTCTTTTCGATGAGAATCTTTTCCCCTGTCGCCGTGTTGACCCTGTAGTAATCAGCCTTGCCGCCGCTCAAATCCAGCCGAAGGATGTAGGGTTTGTTGTCACGCCCCAGTCCCCAGTTCCCGTCTCCCGGAGCTGTCACAGAACGCATGGCCTCATCCGCCAACCGAAAAAACTTCCCATTTTTCAAATGAAAGACGGAGTTGAAGGTGAAATTCTTATCCCTCGATGCCCGGATCATCTGGACCGATTGAATCTGCTCATCCTTCCAGTGCCAGACATCGACATCGGCGACTTTTTCCTTGCTGGGTTTTTCCTTTTTTTCCTGCTCCTTAATTCCCAGGAAGAGTTTGGCGCCATCCTTGCTCCAACTCAAATTCCCCAGCTCGCTGATCACAAATCCTTCCGGGAAACTGTCGTCGTCCACCGGATTAAAAGATTTAAAATCTATTTCTTTGCCTCCGATATCCGTATAGATAAACAGCTCATTGTCCCTGCGCACAAACTCCTCATTTTCCGTACCCTTCAAAACGGCTAGGGATGTTCCCTCTTCATCCCATGTCAGCTGGGAGTATTTGGCTTCCCCGGAATCCAGCACCTGTATGGTGCCAATGGCTAACTGGCGGAGCTGGACACCATTTCCCGCCTTTTTGTCTGCATCCACGGCAAAAGCCAGATGGGTACCCTCCTTGTTGAAGCCGAATTCAGCGACATTGCCCATATTAACCACGGCTCCAGAAGCCAGATCCCTCAGGATTAGGTCAGTGCCGGCATGTTTGGCGTCTTTGTTGGTCTTGACCTTTTTCACGACATAGTATTTCGAATTTTCCGAAAAAGAGAATGAACCGGCTCCATCAACGCTATATTTATCTCCTGTCGCGAGGTTGAGAAGCTCGGCTTTGCTCAACACGGGTTTCTTTTCCTTTCTCAGCGCGTCGGTCTTTTCTTTGGGAAGATCGATAAGATAGGCTGCCCAGCGGCTGTCTTTTGAAAATGCCGGCTTCTTGGCATTGGGGATTTCATAGATTTTATCAGAAGCCAGGCTTTTGACATAAAGGGTTCCATCGCCGTCGTTGGGACTGTAGGCAAAAGTGACCCAGTTCCCGTCAGAGGAAATAGAGGCGGATTCGATCCTTTTCCACTCGGGATAGTCCTCCAGTGTCAGGACCTTTTTCCCCGGGGATGCGGTCTCCTGTGCACTGAATGTACTCTCTCCTATCGAAAGGGCCAGAAATACAACCAAAAAGATGAAAAGTTTGTGTGATTTTGTCATATTCCACTCCTAAGGAAATTATCCCTATACTATGTGGCTCTTTTGGGATCTGTCAAGCTGAGAGTTGATATTTTTGTTTTTTCTATTTCTTAAACAATTTCAAATGAGAACTGGTTCAAGATTCTGCCGTTGCCTTTCCTAATCCGGGGTGGACTTTCAAAACACTCTGTTTGCGGATCTGGACCGTGCCCGTCTTGGCGCCCCGGGGTTTTGTCACGTAGCGAGCTCTGGTACATGAGACCGGCACAACGCCACCAGCCCTGGCTTTACTGTAGTAGGCTGCAATGGAAGCTGCCATTTTAAGAATACTTTTGTTGGGATCTTCCCCCGCAGGGACCTTGAGAACCACATGGCTGCCCGGCATTCCGCGTACATGGAACCACCAGTCGTTGGTTTTGGCAACCTTAAGGCTAAGGGTGTCGTTGTCTTTTTCAGTGCGTCCGACCAGGACCTTCCATCGACCTTCCAGGGTGTACTCGATCAGCCGCGTGTCTTTGACGTTTGATGATGTTATTTTAATTATTGTTTTAATTTTATTCGTCGATCGCCAGCTTTTTTTCTTTTTTCGCTCGTCTCTTTTCTTTTAGAGTACGTTTGGGCTCTTTTTTATCCTGAGCTTTTTTCTTGTCTTTGCTTTTTCCCATTAGAGGCCTCCTCAATCAGCGTGAATGAATCACAATTTTTTGCATTCTCTAATTCTTCAATATTGTATCATCTCCACACCCGGATGCCTAGAGACTTAAATCAAGACAGGAAAAGTTTCCGCACACCGTAGTTAATTCGCGAAATAACCCTGGCGGTGTGTAATCCTGTAATTTTTATCTTTGACTTTCACCTCTATGGTTTTAAACTTCCCATCCATGGTGTAATCTTTAGGGGTGTAATAGAGGAGGTAATAGTTTTCAGTCGCATCCGAGGCCTTTTTAAACATAGAGGCAATATTATCGGAACTCTCGGTGAACCCTCCGGTGGCCTTTGCGATCCCATTTAAAACACCGAACATATTCGAGGATAAATCCTGCATGGTCATGTCTGAACTTCCGCTGCTTTCGATATCCCTCAGAGAAGTTTTGGTTCTGGTGACATACAAAAAATGGAGAGAAATTGAAGAATCGGAAAAGGTTTGTTTGATCTTTTCCGGATCAAAGGTTACAAAGTTCATTATTTCAGTGATAAACTCAAAATATTTCGGATCGTCAACCTCAAAAGGCGGGATAGGGAGGTTTTCGTTCTGGTAGAAAAAAAACACAAATTTTTGACCGGCCGTGTTCTCGAGGTAATTGGCAAAGTCCTCCATTCTCTTTTCCGGTAAATATCTGTTGTTCTGAATTTCTCTGATCTTATCCTGCATCAAGTAGAGCTTAAATTCTATTTCGGAACGGTAGAGTCTCATGTAGTCTCTCATCAGGCTTTTATATTCTCTGCTTCCGAGCTGGATATCTTTTCTGACGATCTCTTTTAATCGTTCGGCAATCTCCTCTTTGGGTACGAGTGACAGGGCCTCTTTTTTAAAATTATACGTCTTGACCGGTGTCATCACTATGAGCGTATCTTCGGGGGAGAGAAAATTTTCGATAAACTGATCCAGCGCCTCATCTATTTTTGGGAGATAATCTTTCATGTCAAAATTCAGAATAATGGTCCTTGAAACGTCGGGAGAGAATGTTTTCTGTGCTTCTTCTGCCTTCATTTCAATGTCTTCTCTTTGAATCTCAGTCTTTTTAATAAGATAAACCGCATCGATTTCCTGGGGTTTTCCATCTTTATAGATAAGGAAGTCGTTTTTGGTGAGGTCATCAATGAAATTCGCACCCCTGAACACTCGAACCTGTACCTCAATGTTTACCACTACGGCCTCGTGAGTGATTTGTTGAGCAAATATAAAGAGGGCTGCGCTCATAATTGCCGTACAGAGAATAATTTTTTTTGCCACTTTATTCTTCTTCCTTTCTCTTTCAGTCTGAAGATAAATACTACAACTGGAAACAGACTGCAAGTTTTATGCTGATGAGCTGTCGAGAAGTTTTCGAAGCACCGAAAATATCATGAATCAGGCAATATATTAATAGATCCTGCATACGGTCGATGTTTGAGAACGGGCTTGACTCGTCTGATCCACAGCAGATATTACGAGGACGTATTCGCCTGGCTCCATCTCCGGCATCTGAAATTCGGCTAACAGTGTTCCCATTTCATTGTCTTTTTTCCCGGACAGAATAGACACTGTCAGAGAGGTGGATTGTTTAGAGGCTATTTCGATCAGGGCGGCTGTAAATTTTAAAACAGGCTTTGTGAGTTTACGCAAGGAACAGCGGAGCACGGCCTGGATCTTGCCTGCCTTTCCATCAATTTCACCCAGGATCGGTGAGAACTGCATCGGGTCAAAGGGGAAAAGGTCGATTAAGGGAAATTGGCTTTTTACATTTTTTGGCACATATCCCCTCACAAAGAGACCTGATTTTCCGGGAGTCAGCAGAAGCGGGGGATACAGCATAAGGCCCTGCTCCGGTGATGCCGGGATCTCCACTGAATTCCGCCCGACCGCTCCGTTCCCGGTATCCATATCCCTCATGGCGATACGGAATTTATATAATCCGGGTGAGAGATTCATCAGAGAATAATAATAGGCTGCTTTCCCCTGTAAAGTGGATAATTTCACCGCCTTCCGCTTCACATCGATCAGGTTTTCT
>SDBU01008373.1_pt1 | contig 11768 bp, 20 predicted proteins | sample 2277071 | NCBI WGS metagenome assembly SDBU01 (sample SAMN10397929, study PRJNA504765) | marine sediment metagenome | isolation source: marine sediment core GS08_GC12, 126 cmbsf | place: Arctic Ocean: Gakkel Ridge, Loki's castle | collected 2008 | reverse complement strand
CTCTTGCTTCTGAGGATAACGGTAATATGCCGGTATGATCTCCTCTACCATCATGCTCTTTTCAGTTGTCCGATGCCAGCGGACAACTGCCGTCCCTTTTCTACTTCATCCTCGTGGTCTAACTCACAGTCTAGCTTACCACAGAATTGGCAAGGGTATCGAACATCCGTTCTAATCCCCAAGCTCTCAAGAATGGTAGGTCTCCAAGCCTGGGTCGGGATTAAGCGATCACAGGCATCGCAGCGGATCAACTTCGGCAGGATGTCGAGGTTGATATATTCCCACTGTCTCTTCCTACACCGGGGACATCCCAACAAGGCGTGAACCTGACGTTCCTCTTTGGGTAGAACATTTGTTCTGCTAGGCATTTTTTTCTCTCCCTCCCCCCTCTCTGACAACTCACCCCCCTCCCTAGTTGACGTTGTAGTTATCCTGGTCCCCTGTAATAATCTTTTAAGACCAGGAGGTAACGTCACCACCACCTTTTCTTTGGAGTGGGGTTTGTTAAGGGGCGAACCTTTCTTTGATTCTTAAAGTGCGCTAGGCAATAGCTCTCCCTTGTGGGTCTTCCGAGGATGAAAAAACCCTGGGATTTGGGGCTATTTTGTTGTCGACAACTGTCACCCAGAGTATAAAGGGCTTCCCAGGGCTTGTCAATAGTATATATGTTCTACTTTTCTATGTCAAATTTTCGGAGTTGCGATATAAGAAAAAAGCCCCGAGAACCTTATATCCAGTTGACGATTCTCTCGTTTCCCGGGATACAGCCGATTTCTTGGAGCTTGTCAACAGGATAGGTGCTCTAGTTTTCTTTGTCAAGCCTTAATCATCCTCTCTCTCTCTGACTCCGTCTCTCAAATGAGCTCTTTATCCCTGCCCAGAATGCCGCTACCCTACGCCTGTTTACTGGACAAGTCTGATACAAAGGACACTGCTCTACCGAGCTACCCCCGAACTGACATCGGGACCTCATCTCCCCCACCAAGCCACAATACAACCGCTCTGAAGCCTGACCTCTGCCTGAATTTAACATAATACCCCCTTTTTTTTCTGCCCTGCCTACCAACACTAAGAATTGTCCCCCGGTGGCTGCTCCTAGCAAGGATGGATCAGGTCGTTCCTGACCTGATCCACGGTGTTTGACCGCAGTCAAACATCCGCACGGCAGCACGCCTCAGCGTGCCTAGTGTCCTAGCTATGGAAAAGCAGCCACTACTTATAATAAAAGCCTTGTGAAGGCAGGGCTGGTGATGTGAGCACGATATTAAATGGTACACTGCTTATGTTTGGATCCCGCTGCGCTGGTGATAGTCTAGGGAGTTGACTTGCTGCCCAAGGATGGTCAAAGCATAACCGCCGCAGCGGTGCCAAAAATAATGTGGCGGGGGCGAAGACAAAATAAGGCGCGGTCAGGCTGAAAGCCATGCCGTGCCTGGGGTGGTGGGTGGTCGCCACAATAAAGGCGGCGAGCGGGGGATGGGTGGGGTAGCGCGCTGAGGGTGGTGCCCAGGGGTGGGGAGGAGGCCGCCATTCATCAAGCGGGAGCGGTATGCCTGCACAGCGGGCGGCAGACCGACCGCCGTGCCCAGCTATGCAAACATGGATGAGGTGTTTGGGGTGGAAACCCACCGACCTATGCCTAAGCTCCGTTGACGGTAGGGTGATGCTACGCCTGACTTTGTTGAAAACTTAACCCCCAGGCAGCAGTCGTTCCCTGTCCCGCCGTTTTGCTCCGTTGGGGAGGGGAAGGGATGGGTGGGGAGACCAAATAGGACTGAGTATAGTAACCATTTCACAAGTATCTAACGGATACGGCGGTCAGCCTCAGATGACCGTGTGAAATAGCGTTATTATACTCATGTCCCTACCATAGAAAGAAGCACCAAGGATTGTGGTGGGTGTGGTGGGTGTGGTGGGTGTAATTGTATTACCTCGATGCTGGATGCCCCGATTTTGACGCCTCAGAGGCTCGGTTGTTGTGAAGTTGCGGGCTAAGGCTTCTTCTTGCCCCGTCCGTCTATAATTATTTCCTTCCCCAGGTAGGCTGAGGAAGCTGCTAGAAGAATGGCTGAAGTAACATGGTCAACTCCCATTGCCATCAAGGTGGTGGCGCAGATCACAATGACAATGACCACTATGTCTTTTCCTCTGAGGCTTGCTTTCATCTGTCTCTCCTTTCGTTGCTCTCTTTAACTCCCCTCATCAAGCTCTTGGTTTCCTTCCATTGCTCTCTTTGACTCCCCTCTTTGGAATTATGGATTCTCCCCTTCAAGGTTTCAGACTCCCTGGGTTGGAGTTGTTGACTCCCCTTTTCAGGCTCTTACCCTCCCTCCCTCGCTTTCGGGTTGAAATTTTAACAAAGCCAGGTTATGGGAACCTCGTAGGTGCATGGCGGAGGATTTCCGAAGGTGGGATGGTGAAATACCAGGTAGTGTTTTTCTGAAAGTAGTGCCTCTTTGGGTTGTGGTATAACCTAGTGACTGTGCCGGCTCTTTTAATTATACGAACACGTTTCCTAATGAGTTTGTCAATGGCACGGCTCTGGTCCTTGATTTCCTTAACCACATCGTCAGCAGTTAATTTCTTGTAGTAGAGGGCTTTCTTGGCATTGCCTATAGCTTTAAGGTAGACGTTGTGCTCAGTGCGCCACTTTTTCCACGCTTCCCTTTCCTCTTTGGTAGAGGGGACGCCAGCGTGTCCGTATGTTGGTGGGCGTGGGGGTCTGGTCTTATCCTTTTCGGCTTTCCATGCTGCATTTAGGAGCTCACGGAGTGGCTCTATCTTTCCTGCTTCCGATGCCTCGATTTCGTTATAGAGGGTTTGGAGGCTAGCGACAGCGGTTGCTAGTGTGGCTGCCCATTGGGTATCGGTGGCAACGAGGTCGGTTGTAGCTTTAAGGATAGCCTCGGCACTGGGTGAAGGGGTCCAGGGTGGCATTGGTTATTCCTCCTCTTCAAGTATTTCGCCCATGTCTTCGATGTCCTTGATGGTGGGACCATAGAATCTATCCTCAAAGCGGGTTTTGAAGGTATCCCAGGCTTCATCGAGGTCTTCGGCTTCTATCTCGTCCTCTATGGAGACTGTGAGTTTGTAACGTCTTGGCATGGTGTTCCTCCTTCTAGCTCTTCAAATGCGTCCAGTGCATCACGAGTATGTACCCTTGCAGAGTAAAAGTCTCCCTTCTCCAAACTTTGCGAGGCATCGAGCAATGCTTCTTTTGCTAAGTCTGTGAGCTCCTTTCTATTTTCGTCTGATAACATGTGTTCCTCCTTTAAGGTTCGTTCTGGGTTATTATAGCATCATCGGCATAGACACTGCGATTGCCGATGATGCCGTTGGCAGCATAATAACGGAAACTGTAAACAGGGGATACACCAGAAAGGGGGTGGTAGTAGGGAAGTGCGCTCATATCGATTGCGTTCTCGTTGATGAGGAAACGGACATACTTGTGGTTGATGTGGTCTACGACGAGTTTAGCAGTATGCCAGCAATAGGAGGCATGCCACAGGTTACCGATGTAAGCTAGATGCTGGTAAACATTGTTTTGGTCGAGGTATTTGAGCTCACTACCTGATTCGTAGTATCTAATATATGCTTCATGCTGGTAGGTGCCGTCGAGCATAAATATACGCCATCCGAGGTGGGATAGGGCAGAAGCAATGGTGAATGATATTTCAAAACCTACCTTGCTGAGTGTAGGCAAGCCCATATACTTTACGAATCCTGTTTGGTCATCAATGGCATCGCCTAGAGTAAGCTTGGCAGAAAATCCCCCGCTTCTGGCTGCCTCAGGGGAATTTGTAAGTGCTGCTCCTGTGCCTACTATGACTGGTGCCCATTTTTCTAAACCTGCCTCGAAGTCGTCCAGCCAAACTACATCTCCCCGGCGGTCGAAGGTAACGATGGACCCGAGGCGGGCAGCGAGCTCAGCCATATCACTCAGAGTGTATGTAGTCTTCTTGGGGGCTCCGACGCCGTAGTCTGGGTATCCGTGCGCCATTATAGTCTCAGCCTCGTCAAGAGTTTCTTGAAAGCAGCTATGAAGGTTTCCTCGGGAGCAAGGATTTGTTTGGGCAGGATACCGAATCGGATTTCCAGGGTGTGAGAGTAGGTATCGTCATCATTCCAGCCTACCAGGGTGACGGTATAAGGGGAACGATAGAGCTCTTGGAATTCGTTGACAACTATGGTGTAGCCATCGGTGTTGAATGATCCTTCGGGGTTGGTGGGCCAGAGCTGATGTAGCCCTTCCTTGATTTGGAGGTGTGCCAAGCCAGCGCAGCCAGCAGGGAAAGCGATCTCAATACGGTGGATGATGCCATGGGTGAGCTTGCAACGGAGCTCTGTTGGGCTCTTCTGGGTGGTGTTGGCTGGGATTTGGAAAGAGAAGTCATAGAACACTTGTTCTCCTAGTTCTGGCAATGAGCCCAGCTTGTAATCGTAGCTGGTGTATCTGGAGTAGTGGACTTTACCTGAAGCTTGATAAATGCCCAAGGGTTTTCAACCAGCTCGTTGACGGCTGTAAGTGCTGCCAATGCTGCCGATTCCTTTACCTCAATCCAGGTATCGGCATCTGGAGACCCTAGAATCTTCCAGTCAAGAGAGGCAGTAGCATGGGTATTCGAGATTGTGATGTTTTTCTTGTTGAAAGACCTTGTCTCAATAATCTGAGAGTCTACGAAGTCATTGGTGGTAGTGTAGGCGTGATGCATCAGTACCTCTAACCTTTTCCTTTGGGGGATGAGATGAGGCACCACCTCCAGTATTTTGGTGTAATCGGTAATTAAGAGGTTACCTCGCTTTGTAACAGAGACAAAGAATGGAGAAGAAAGACTCAGCCCATCTTGGACATCAACTCCAGCACGCTCAAGGCCCCCACCAGGGTCATGTGGCATCATTCCGCCGATTTGCCACACTTTCGCTTTACAAGCAACAAGTGCATATACCCGACTTTCCTCCTGACTGGCGATGATTGTTAAAGCAGTGGTGCCAGGCGAGTCTTCATGCGCCCCGTAACGCAGTATACCTATGGGGCTCTGCGGATTTTGATAGACCTCTCCTTTATCCCATCCATACTGAAGGTTGCCCCCATATTGCCACTTAGTTGACGAGTCCGCAGTGAGTATCTCTCGTACTAGCCCATCAGAACAGCCATACAGTAAATCACCACCATAGCTTTGGTTTGGAAGACCGATGAGTAATTTTTGGAGAGTACTCGCTTTCCATGTGTTCATATCAGTGGTGTAGGTCCACACCTCAGTGCCGTCCGAGATCCGTATTTTCATTATCTTCTTGGGGGTGCCGTGTTGACACATCATATAGTGCGCAGCATCCCAAGGAATAGCATCTCTCGGAACTGAAAGTCCAGTCTTCGTCCAGGTTATCTCCTTAGTAGCCCTGTTGACTACGATGACTCTATTATTGTCAACATCAGTAATGAGAAAACTTGCTCCACCGTCCAGAAGCCTAACTTTCTCTGGGCTATACAGGTATCCAGCTGCAGACCCCGATGTCCCTCTGACACCATAATCCCAGACAATCTCCTTAGTGGCTTTATCAACAATTCGAATATAGTGCGACCTGGACCCTACGATGATAACTTCGTTCCCATTTATTTCTTCAGCACAAGTAGCTGCAAAGAGCTCATCGCCTTCTAGCCCAGCTTGTCCAGTCCCATAGCTCCAGACTACACCCTGGGGCTGCTGAACACTATCAAGGATGCCCTTCCAGAGTTGGCTTGATAAAGGAATCCACTTAGTGCCGTCCCAAGTCCATAGCCTGACATTTCCGTTAGCTGGCATTTTGTCTATACCCCGAAAGATACATTGCTAGTTTATCACCTGAGGTGCATCCGGTAAAGCGTGCTACGAGCATCTCGCCCTCGTGAATGAAGACATCTCTGGGGAGGGTGAATAGGTGGGCGGCTAGTGGGTTTAGCTGCTCATCGAGGAAGTGTTCGTATCCCCTGCCCTCAATGAATATCCTGAGCAAGGTGGTGTTGTTGGTCTCGTTCTCTACAGCGGCGTTCTGGATACACCAGACCTCGCCAGCCTTGGGGCGGTCTGATTTCAGATCATCGTAGGCTGCCCCAGCCGATACCTTCGTATGTCTGAGCTCGAGTAGGCTCTTTTTAGCGCCCATTTAGCTCTCCTTGGTTATGCTCTACCTGGGATCAGTATTTCCTCAACTGTTGGAGGACTACTTGGAAAGTGGTATTAGCGCCCCTGAGTCCACCTTTTATCCTGAGGCGGCAACTACCTAGCTTGGTAACATCGTACCAGTCATCCAGCTCGTTCTGGAGTCCGAAGGGGAACTGGATGCAGTGGTTGGGTAGGTAGCCTCGGGCTTGGGCACTGAACTGAATACCACCAGAACCGTACATGGTACCTCTGCCGCCTCTGAAATTACCGGCATAGGGATAGACTGCAGCGGCAGCGTTCGCAAGGGCTAGAATCGAGCACCAGTAGTCTGTCGGCGTAACATAGTAGACTGTACCAGTCATGGCAGCCTGTCCAACAAGCAACTCTTCTACCGGTTGCCATACACCCTTCATGACCTGGTGATATTGTTCGATATCCCAGTCAAAGGGCACCCTCTTCTCGTTCTCTTCATCGATGCGGGCTTCGAGGATAGCCTGCCAGGGCTCATAAGCGTCTTCAAATCCTCTGAGAAGCATCTGACGTATGGGGTAGTCGGTAGGAAGGTCAACATACTTGTAGGTTGCGCTGGCGGGACTGGTGGCGCTGTAGTGCTCCTTGGACATTAAGAACCCGGCTGGGCTTATCTTCTTCTCGTCGAAGATGTGGGCAATCACCTCAAGCAGAGGTGTAGTGGCGCCAGTATCGGAAAGGAGCGTGTCATAAGTTATCTTTAGCTGGGGGTTGCGGTACTTAGCCGGTAGGAAAGCGAGCATAGGGTCCCAGAGAAAACGCCCAAAGTCTATCCCGAAAATTGAGCGCTGCGAGTTGTTATGAATGGCTTGGCCGTGGTTCATGGTGGGCGCCTTGCGGTCATAGATACACAAGGCTTGGCTTTCGTAACCTGACAGGCTGTGAAGGACATCGGAGCCGTCCACGAGCTCAATCTTGGTGATGTCCTTTGCAGGGTGAGCAGCCATGTCTGCGAGGCCTTTAGTGACCTGGTAACGGATATCTATGCGGCTGATAGGCTCCGAGACATTCAGGTTGATAGTTTTTGTGCCCGCGGCGGCGAGAGCTTCTTCAGCAAGTATTTTAGCGACTCTATACTTCATTTATGCACCTCTCTCTTATATTCCCCATTAGCCCTTGATCTTCTCATCGTGAAGTGCAGAAGCTATCGCGGTTACCCGGTCGATGTTTCTGGGATCACCTTTGGCTCCTCGCGGTGGTAGCATAACCCCGGCGATAACATCACGGTAGCGGGCAAACTTCTTCTGGTATTTGGGTATGCCATACTCTACTCCGCCACGATATCTTCCTTCCCCTTTCTTGATGGCTGCATCCAGATAAGTTTCCTGCCCCGCAGCTTCTATACCTGTCTTGAAGGATCCTCGGGCGATAGCACCCTGAACGCCCTCTTCCCAGGCATCTTCGGCTGCGGCTGCCTCTTCGACCCACTTCTTCTTGGGGTCTTTTACACCTTCGAGATACTCCTTAGCCTTGCCTGGGGTAACTCTCTTGTACTTATCTACGATCTTGGCGAGTGACCTGATAGCTGCCATTTCTTTCCTGTCTCCTTCCTTAAGATTACTCTCGAGGGGGTAGCCCTCTGGGGAATAATAGTAAAACGAATATGGGAATATGTCAAGGGGGAAGAAAACTATTGACAAATGACAAGGGTTATTGTGAAGGTTTTAGGGGAAGCCCTTGTCTGCAATGCCAGCATACCTTAAGGTCTTCCAGGACTACGGCGGTTGACGGAGCTCCGCAAAGGCAGCATTTCTCTTCTTCGGGAGGAGGTGACAAGGGGACACTCACTGTTTGAGTTGGCTCCTCTCTTTCCTCTAGTCTCTTTTTCTGGGCGGCAAGGGTCATGCAGGATTGCTGTACCCATTGGCGGGCTGTCTTTTCAGTGCAGCCACCGGTGATGGCATAAACGGTGTAGGCTTCCTTTAGGGTTTCATTGGGGATGCGTTTTAGCTCCTGGGCTACTGAAGCTGACATTTGCCCTGTTTCTATGGCTTCGACCATGTACGAGGGCATCTCCAGGAGAGAGAGGGTCTTCGACACCCAATCCCTGCTCTTATTGCATAGGTTGGCAATCTCTATGGTGCTGAGTCTCTGCTCCTCAAGTAGGAACTTTATCATGATAGCCGTTTGGATGGGGTTAAGGTCCTGACGATGGAAGTTTTCGCAGAATTGTATCAAGGTGGCTTCTCTGTCTCCTTCCTCTACAATCTTGGCGGTGATGGTGTCTTTGCCCAGCATTTTGAAGGCGTGGAAGCGGCGGGTGCCGGCGATAAGGCGATATCCGAGCTCGTGAGGCTTGACTACGATAGGGTTGATTAGTCCGAGCTCGGCGATGGAGTTAGCCAGAGCTTCGATACCGGCTTTCTCCAACTGGTCTCTGGGCTGGAAGGCAGGGTCGACTATTTGGTCTAGGGGGACCTCTTTTATGTCCATTTACCGATTACCTCTAGTGAGCGCCATAATGTGATTTTGTGAGCTTTGAGAAGCTGCTCAATTTCGCCTGGAACGACTTCTTTAATTTCTACTCTGATGTTTTTGGCAGTGCCCATCAATTTTGGCCCTATCCAGACTTGACAGGGACCAAGGTTTAGCAGCGAGTCCTTTTCCATTTATTTCCCTTTGCTCGCGGGAGCAAGAGGACTCCATAGCTCAAGCGATTGCTGGAGGGTTAGAAACTGACCACATGTTTGGGGGTCGTGGATGCACTGGCCGATTTCATATGGGTCGTATCTTCTACCTCCATCGATTAACGTGGTTGAGCCTTTCTTGTACTTTGGCTTAGTTTGACAATAACCATGTGTGTTGTTAGCGCATCTGAATCTCATAGCTTTATCCTCTTCTAGGCTGGCTTCTTTACCCACACCCTGAATTGCTTAACCTTTCTCTTGGCTGCGGACAGGGTCTCACCTTCATATTTGACTCTGATGGTTGTGCCTATTGGCAGGTCGAGAATTAAGGGCTCGAGCTGAGTGGTTAGTAGAAAGCTTTGGACGCCCTCACTGGTCCGGACCCTGGCCCTGGGGATTTTCTTGTCGTGGAGGGGTATCTCATCGATGGCTTCGAGAACGCCGCTGACCTCCATCCCTGTCTCGTCAAAGGTTATGAAAGCGGGGGTTCTTTCTTCCCAGTCCTCGTCTTCTTGGGGAGAGGGCTTAGCTGGCGTACACCACTGTTTGTGCATCTGGATTATCTGGGCTAATTGGTCTGTGTCTGAAGCACAAAGTTTTTCTCCGCAATTGCCGCAATAGATCTCTACCATGTTCTACCCTCCTTCTTCTAGCTCTATGACAATTGCATTGGGCTCTACCCTGAAGACATTGATTGTCCAAACTCCAAACTCCGCTGTAGCCATATCAACCTCTCTACACCAAACCTTCTTTGCCAACCTTTCGATAACCTCAAACAGTTCACCCATTTAACCTCTCTTTCTCCTTTCTATGTTCTGGACAATATGTAAAGGGAGGGCTTCCCCCTTAAAGTATCGCTCGTAGTAGGAAAGTAGCTTTTGAAGCTGGTCGGGGAAGTGCCCGGCTCCACATCGGAGTACGTAATGGTGATTCTCGAACCAGGCTACGGTGAGATCGAGGTCCGGGTGCTCAGCGCAGACATGGGTCTTGGCTAGTTTAGCGAGCTCTTCATATTGGTCGATTATCATATTTTTCTCCTTGCCTTTTTATAAAAGGACGGAGCTCATCCATTGTTCTAGCCATTTCCGACTCAATCTCAAGCAAACCTGTAGACAAATTAGCTCTCTCTTCATACCAGAGCTTACATAGCTTGCCTAGCCAACTTACAAGCTCCTCTATATTCATTTTGTCTAGGGCTTTATCTCTACTAAGCATAGGTGGACTCTTTATTTTGCTGCTTGGTCTATCTCCTCCAGCTCCTTTAACCACTTCCGCACTCTCTTTGAGTGGCACTCGGACTTTTTGCGGTCGCAGTGAGGATTGCCTTTCCAAATAAGGTGTGGACAGAAAATACACACCAGGATGATGTTGCTATGAAGTTCATGTTTCCTTTGTATGTTTATTGGAGTGCTCCTTCAGGCGTCTTCCCTTGAGTTCTTTAAGAATGCGTTGGAGCAATTCGTCGAAGGTCTCTCTGAATAATAGCTCCCTCACTAGCTGCTGGTGGGTACTCTCACTAACCTTGATTGACTTCATCAGACTCTCTCTCTGGTTTATCGAGGGTCTCCTTTGAGAACAATTCCTCACTCTCAGAAAGTGTCCTCACGATGACCTGGTCGAAGGTCTCCCTTCCCTTCATCTTCTTTACCAGCTGGCGGTAGGTTTCCTCTGAAACCTTTATGGATTTAACCATGATCTTCTCGCAAACGCTTGCCAGGATTCAGCTCGCCGAAGAGTATTTTTTAACCTATCTATCACCTGTTGGGCGATGCCGTCGATATCCCCTCTCCTTGTCCTGGGAGCTGCTTTCTCGAGGCAACGGATATGTTCCTTAAAGGATGTGAGGTCATTTAGGAAGCCCAAGGAGGCGGGTTTCCTATACCTTGTCATCTCCTTGTGCCAGGCATCCCAAGTGTCGTGTTGTTGTTTGATAGGTGCTTTTGTCATAGCTCGTCTCTCGTTAAGATACTACCTCTTCTACTGTGTGTCAAGAGGGGAATAGGTAGAGGTGTTATGTTAATGTGACGGAGTTTTGTGATGTGTTTTGTAGCTACTTATATTTTGTGTAAAAAGCCGTTGCCAGCAATGCCTGCATTGAAATTAGCTATGGATTGTTCTTTTCCTGACAAAAGTATTAGTCACATCTGTTGGCTAAACCAGGAAGATGTTTACAGCATGGAGGTGGAAAATGTCATCGATGTCGGGCTCTTTGTGCTCCCCTATTGCTATCAGGAAGACTTCTTTGGTGGTAATATACTCTTGCTGATAGAGTTCACAGTAGGAAAGTAGCTGACCAAGGGCTGACATGCCTACTCGTGGCTTGACCTCGAATATCCATACCGAATCGGCGTCCTCCCCTATTGCGTCAACACGCTTGCGGGTCACGGCAAGTTTGAGCTTGGTGATATATGGCGGCTCCCCCGGGACCTCGGGCTGACCTTCCCCAAGGTGAAGGTCGTAGATGATTCGGTCAAACTCTAAGTTCGTTTCGCGGAGGAATTTAGTCCAGATGGTTGCCTCATCCGACCTCATGTGAGGGTAGCGTAACTGGATGAATTCGGTGGCTTTCATGGTAAAATCGCCTTAAGTTCGCAATCAGATAGCTCTACGAAGTTCTTCTCGGGTTCATTACAAACATTGCCTCCTTTGCTCTTCTGATAAGGTTCAGGGAAAAAGCATATGGGTTCGCCGTCCTCCCTCCAGATAACCTCAGTGAACTCCTTATTCATCTCACACCATACAATCATTTTATACCTGCTCCTTTGACTAGCTCCGAGGATAGGGGCACGCCTGTATAGTCACACCAGTCTATGAGAATGAGCTTTTTGTCCTCCCAGGATAAGGGTAGAAGCCTTAACCAGGTGAGGAAATCCTCTTGCTTCTGAGGATAACGGTAATATGCCGGTATGATCTCCTCTACCATCATGCTCTTTTCAGTTGTCCGATGCCAGCGGACAACTGCCGTCCCTTT